>Ga0193743_1000426_pt1 | contig 33368 bp, 42 predicted proteins | sample L2c2metaG_FD_143038 | JGI IMG/M metagenome (GOLD analysis project Ga0193743, IMG submission 143038) | Soil microbial communities from a riparian zone of the East river system, Colorado, United States - L2c2 | ecosystem: Environmental > Terrestrial > Soil > Riparian zone | place: USA: East River... | reverse complement strand
GAGAAGGAAACCAAAGCACCTAAGGAGAAAGAAAAACTATCAGTAACTCCACGATTTTTCGAGTCTATTTTTAGCATACCTCTCCAAATGCATAACCCCTCATAACGCATACCCTGGGCTGTCCACCGAGGGGTATGCGTTATGAGGGGTTTGACTGTACTTCAATTGTCTATTCCAATTGAGTGTTCGCCGGTAGATGGCAAGGGTTGGGCTGGCTTGCTCTAGTACCAAAATGCCGGCCCTGTGAAAGCGCGAGAGGTACCCGAGAGTACCCCTCATATGGGTTCCGAGTTTGTGCCCAAAATAACCGATTTTTTGTCTTTGCTGCCGTACCAATTTCACATCACTGGTCAACAAGTTCCGTCTATTTATAGTCATCCATATTCAAGACTTGGCCTCGAGTTTTTTGAACCAGGGAGCCTCAATTTGTCCGGACTGGGCCCCAAACTTACAACAAAAGTCGTCCGGATTGAACGCCACCCTTTCTACATGAACACATATACAGATACAAATGTCCGGCAGTTCGCTACGGAGTCGATAGAGACGGGACGCGCGCATATATACAACGTGCAATAACTATGTCCAGCATGTCTGATTTGCATATCATGATTATGACTCTCGGCCCCCACAGGTTTTCTTGGCACACCTACATTACGGCAGATATTGGAAGGCATCGGCTTCAAATATTGAACGGGAGAAACAAATCTCGCCTTAGAAGCCTTCAACGCCGAGTATTAGTCAAGCGTACTTACTTTGTTCAAAAAGTTGTGCCGTGCCATACATGTATACACAGCAGACGACCTGTTTGTGATCTTCCAGGTCGAGCGAGGTTAACCACCTATGCCTGAGGATCTCCCGATCCCCCGATCTTCTCATGAACCTGACAACCATGGGGGCCGAATATTTATGCCACTCTCACAGAAATAGCTACAGAAATCGACATAAAGCTGCGAAGCGGCGATCTAATCAACACAACTTTCTCATGCTTCAAGCACTAGTTTTCGGTTTTCTGGCTCTGGCTTGCTGGCGGCTTCTACGGCGCTTTTTTTCCCGAACAGTGCTGGACAATGTTCCAGGTCCGTCGCCTTCATCGTTCTGGGCAGGTAAGGAACTGAATTCGCCATTTCCTTACCTGCAACACATGACATACCATGAACCTAAGGATCTCTACCTGACTTGCACAATCCCAGAGCATGGGATTTTCATCAGAAAATGATAGAAACTTGTTGGTCTTCTATCCGATGCCTCTCTAGTCACTGTTTAATTTACATTTCCTCATATAGATGGCGGGATCATCAAACTGAAGGGAGCATTTGGGGTGTGCATTTCGATCTGCTTCTAGTATTCTATATCATTGAAGGGTGTTCTAGTCCAACATCTTGTATGTTTCCGATCCAAAGGCTCTCCATCACATCCTGGTAAAGGTGAGCAACTAATCTTTTTTATAATTATCTGTTACACCTTAGTTTCGGATATTTTCTATCAGGATCAACATGTCTATGAAGAAACCGAAGGCACTATCGAGTAAGCACTCCTCTGCCACATTTCGAGGGATGGCGTTTAATGCCTCGAAACATTATCAGATCTACTCGTATGATGTTTGGAGAGGGAATCTTTTCGTCAATCGGTATGATATTTTTTTTAAGAAAGAAGGGACCGATGGCAAGTGATGTGTGTTATCTAGGTGAACGCCACCGCGTCCAACGCAAGATGTTTACCCCAGTCTTTTCTATTGCTCATATGCGAGAAATGGGTATGTGCCAAAAAAAATTGCATTATACCGAGCGTCACATTGATGCAGCTCGAATTTTTAGTCCCCATCTTCTACGAAGTCGGTCATAAGGTGACCATCCGCACATTCCCTTATCTGCTGGATCAACCGATCCTAACCGATCCTGTTTAGCTTCGGGATACATTTTTGCAGAAAGTCGCAAATGGACCGGAAGAGGTTTGTCTAGATGTCAAATCATCAGGCCTCGTTTTTCTAATGATCACAGGTTGACGTCCTCGCATGGATGACTCGCTGCGCACTGGAACTCATCGGAAGAAGTGGATTTGGTTATTCCTTCGACACCCTCGCTGAGAACTCCGTGCCACATCGATATGTTGACGCTGCTAAACAACTAATGTGTGTATTCAAGACTCAACGACAAAGCATAAAGTTAATATGAGATTTTAGACCTTTGTCAACGAGGTCCATGACATTTGCGACCATATTGGTACCTATTGTCTCAAAAATAGGAACAGCCCGCTTCCGGAGGGCCGTAGTCGACTTAGTACCTTCGGAGGGCGTTAAGCGTATTCGAAATATCATCGATGTGTTTCACAACACATCTGTGGAGATATTTGAGACCAAGAAAAAGGCTCTTCGAGAGGGTGACCAAGCCTTAGCTGATCAGATAGGCCGAGGGAAGGATATCATCAGCATCCTAAGTATGATTTCTTGTTCTTTCGTCATACGCTGCTCAGAACATTGATGATATTTAGTGAGGGCAAACATGGAAGCTTCAGAGGAAGATAAACTTTCAGACATGGAGCTTGTGGGTCAGGTTACGTGAGCCAGAGGATATTTGATTTTCGGACAAAATGCTCATTTTTTGAAGTTCCTTGACTTTTGCGGCTACAGACACGACTTCAGGGGTTCTCTCACGCGTCTTCCATCTTCTCGCTCTTCATAAGGATGTGCAGGAGAGGGTCCGCAAGGAAATACAGGATGCAAAGAAAGAGAATGGGGGGGATGACCTCAGCTATGATACACTGGTGTCCCTTCCCTATCTGGATGCTATTTGCCGAGAGACACTACGACTGTAAGTTGTGATGCTCCTCTCGCCCCAGCATTTGGTTGACTGTCTACCAGCTACGCTCCAGTATCGATAATCCAAAGAGAGTAAGTAACCACCACGCCTTCCAGTATCATTTGTAAATGCCTTTGTCACTGGCCTAGTACTCTTCGAGACATCGTCTTACCCCTCGCGGTTCCTATCAAGGGTACCGATGGCAAAGAAATTGATGCCCTCTCAGTTCCTAATGGAACACGGATCTACGTGTCCATCATTGGGTCCAACCGTAACCCCGAAATGTGGGGACCCGATGCATACGAGTGGAAGCCTGAGAGATGGTTAAACCCGCTTCCTGACTCTTTAATCAATGCGCATATTCCAGGCGTGTATTCGCACTTGTGAGTTACCTCGCTCCTGTAACCTGTTATGCTATTGGTAACTCATTCATATTACAGATTAACCTTCCTCGGCGGTGGGAGGTCATGCATGTAAGGTCTCCCCATGGTCTTCCCGCCGACTGCATATTGAAATGTCGAATTTGCTTTAAGCGGATTCAAGTTCTCGCAACTTGAATTGAGTGCGTGTTATATTCCACATCAAGTTCATTCAACCTGAGCTTTTTCTTTTCCTTTTTAGAGGTCGTTTTGGTGCTTCTATTAGAGAAACTCGAGTTTTCCTTGTCCGACAAGAACATTGTTTGGCAGATGACCCCGATCGTAACGCCAAATATCGACATGGTCAGCACGATTCCTACAATGCCAATGAAGCTGAGTCTTGTGGATTCGACAGTGTGATCAACTGTGTTTCTTTCTTACTACCAGTATCCCAGAGTCGATACGTAAATCCCCATTTAGGGACGTAATATTTGTCAAACTTGTACTCTGTCGAACTTGTACTCGAAACACCTTCATGCAATTTCCATGCCAGTGGACATTCGTGTCGCACATTCGCCGGATCCTAAATCAACGAACAATTTTGCGCTGTCGATTTCTAGACCACTGCTACATACAGGTAACTTTATAATGTAGGTGCTATCCCAGCCACACCTATAGTATGACCCTACGCGGGACGAGGTTCACCGGCACTGGCAGTGTATCGACTCTTGAAACCTGTGCCAACGTCGCGGGTTCTGGCAACAAGGTTCAATGGAGATGCGGCGCATGGGCGGACAGGACTCTATATTTTAACCTTTGCGTCATTTCATGTCGCCGGTGCAGTGAACCCAGAGGTAAAGCTACTTGTATACTCAGAAGATTGAACGAAGAAAATAAAATACATAATAAGAATACCGAAAATGCAAGTAAAATGCAGATCTGATTTCTACGTCCGTTAACAACTTTCCTTAGCGATACAACTCCAATAGGCAAAACACTCTTAGAACCTTCGCTAAGTACGGTCAACAACATCCTCTACCTGACCTACGCAATGCCTCATTTAAGCGACAGACAGAAGCATGCAACTTCTTGATAACTTTGGCCTCGCGTTTGGGCTTTGGAAAAACAGCCAGCTTACCTTGGAGTTGAGTAGGAGTATCGCACTCGTAAGGGATAACTAACAGATCTGTCATGTTGGAAACTATGTAAATACTTAAGTGGGGGCCTATTCTCAATTCAGATTCCGACTCATTGCTATACCCTGTTATCGCACAGACGCTGATGCAGAAAGCAAGCGTTTGCAGATTTTCTGTATCGTGGAATTTAGGCTCGCGGCCGTTTTTAGCGGCCGCCGTGATGTGCATTCCACTATTAGTATTAATAGACTGGGACCGGCACAACCTCCCGAAATTCCAGCAGGTGCAAGGAGAAAAATCTCATTAGATTGCGGGCGCCGTAAGAAGTGAAGCAAAAATGTACTGCCGAAGCTATCGCTGTAGCCCTCCTATCGTCCCCAGGGCATGAGTAACTAGACTTGACTTGGACGGAAAGGACTCTCGGCGGCGGACCCAAGCTTGCCGATCGAAATCTTGATGCCGCCTACCGTGGGACAGTACGGCCCGGGAGTGCCATCATGCTTATGACTGTCGGCCCCCAGGTTCTTCTTGATATACGTACTTGGCAGATATCTCGAAAAGCATTTACTGAATGAACGTTAATGAACGCTTGCGTGGCCAGAGTAGCATGTTGGATCTTGGTCATATTTTTTGATGTCACCAGCAGTCATTATCGATAACATATAGCTGGGAGCCGCACACAGTCTGAGTACCCAAAGCATGTTTCAAGCACTAGTCTTCAGTTTTCTGGCTCTGGCTTTCTGGCAACTTCTACGTCGCCTTTTCTTCCGAAAAGTGCCGGTCAATTTTCCAGGTCCGTCGCTTTCATCGTTCTGGGCAGGTGAGCGGTTGATTTTGCCAATTATGCATCTCGTAAAATATGTGAACACAAGGATCTCTACGCGACTTGCACAATCCCTGAACATGGGATCTTCATCAGAAAAATGATAGAAACTTGTTGGTCTTCTGTCCGATACACTATTTAATTCTAACCCTCTTCACGTAGATGGCGGTGTCATCAGAGTGAAGGGAGCATTTGGGGTATGCATTTCGATCTGTTATCAGGTTCTATATTATTGAATGGTGTTCTAGTCCAACATATTGTATGTTTCAGAGCCAAAGGCTGTCCATCACATCATTTTAAAGGTAAACAACCAATTTTTATTGCATTATCAAGGGTGGCCAACGGCAAAGAAATAGATGCCCTCCCAATAATCCAAAGGGAACATGGATCTACGTGTCCATCATTGGGTCCAACCGTAACCCCGAATTGTGGGGACCCGATGCATACGCGAGTGGAAGCCTGAGAGATGGTTAAACCCGCTTCCCGAACTCTTTGGTCACTGCGCGTGTTCCAGGCGTTTATCGCACTTGTGAGTTTCCCGTCCCCTCTAACTTGTTATGTTTTCATTCATCCATCTTACAGATTAACTTTCGCCAGCGGTGGAAGGTCATGCATGTAGGGTTTCCCTCAATGTCTTCCCCCCCCCCACCAAAGCTGCATTTTTGAAAATGTCATAAACATGTTAAACTTATTTTTAAGTATTTGTAAGTCTGCTGCGAGAATATGCTTCGTTAAGCGGATATTCAAGTTCTCGCAGCTTGAAATGAGTTCGTATTCAATTTCATATCAAGTCAACTCAAACACTAATTTATTTATTTTCAGAGGTCCTTTTGGTGCTTTCTCTTAGAGAAAGATTCGAGTTCTCCCTTTCCGACAAGAACATTGTCTGGCAGATGACCCCGATCGCATCACCCAATGTCGACATGGACAGCATCATTCCTACAATGCCGATAAACCTTAGTCTTGTGGATTTGGAAGTGTGATCAAGTAGATCTCTTCCTGCATGAATACTTTCGGACAGGGGATTTTTTTTGAAATATATTCTGTAGTAATTTTGAAATACTTTCCATGGAACATCTTGGTGTCGCGACTCAGAATCATGAATCAACTTGAGAAGAAAAGAAACTTAACCGACTCCTTTTGTATATATGACCAACACAACCCTATAACCTAGGGGGTTGCCCACGATGATTTGTAGACACCAAGTTTGGGCTTGGTTTGAGGCTTTCTTCTTGATAAATTGGATTGACTTACGTTGAATTCCCTGCTTTGGCCTGATCCAGGTTTTTCAATCATCTATCGATTTCTTCTTGACTATCAGTATACTTATAGATAGTTTATAGGACAATATGGACGCAATCCAGGAAGCAGACACCTCCCAAGAGCTTAGAGTTACTTTCTATCCCGAGCTGTTCTTGCAACGCCGGATATGGATTCTCAACATCCTGCGCAAAGAGAATATCACCAAGGTGTGTGTGTTGTTGCATTGCCATGAGCGAGCCTTGATCAAGTGATGATCTGATTTCTCTCTCTCTCTCTCTCTTTAAAATTTTGGAAAATAGGTTCTCGATGTAGGATGTGGTGAAGGACAACTTCTAACAGTTCTTTGCCAACCTGCACCCTGGCTTACTCCGCCACCAACTTCAGTTCTTACGCCCCTTGAAACAAAGTCATCGCAGAATGAACTCGTACCAACAACGCCTACATACAACGATGATGAAATACCCAATCTTCACATCTCAGAACTCCATGGCCTTGATATCTCACCAGAGGACCTAGCGTTTGCTGTAGAAAGCACTGCTCCACCAAAAAAGGAGGAAGAACGTCTTGGAAGTGGCTATCGATCATACAATGTGGGCATTCAACGATGGGAAGACCTCATGGTTAAAGTGTGGAAAGGAGGATTAGAGGTCATAAACGAAGAGTTCACAGATATCGAGTGTATCATAAGCACTGAAGTGTAAGTTCAAAACCCATTTTTTTGCTCCTATAATATCCCATCGACTGAGGAAAAAAAAAAAAAAGGATCGAACACCTGCCAAATGCTATTTACCCAGCATTCTCAGCGATGCTCCTCGGGGTTTACCATCCCGAATTCTTTCTTGTCACTACTCCGTCATATACCTTCAATGCAAGGTTTACTTCACCAGATGCCGCTAAATCTATCCGACAAGGGTATCCTGACCCTACTGGACGCACGGATCGCATTTTCAGGCATAGCGACCACAAATTCGAATGGACACGAGAAGAATTCACGATGTGGTGTGAAGAAACAGCGAAAGAGTGGGGTTATGACGTGCAACAGACGAGTATTGGACGAGCGCTAGAGCAAGACTTGTGGGACAGAGATGAGGAACTTCAGGGTGCCACATCTGTCGCAGTGTTCAGGAGGCTGGGGGATATGGACAATAAAGAGCGCGAGCGGAAAGGAAGAGCACTCATCCTATCTCTCGGTTTGGACAGTGCACATCATGAAGCGATAGCCATCCATAAACATCTGCCTCACGCTACATCAATGAAGCCGCAATCATTGGAAGAAATTGCGAGGAAAGTCAAATCAAAAATGGAAGAATATCGAGAAGGGTTTATGAGGGTAGAAGAACTTTGGTTCGAGCAAGAAATTGCAGTGTTGTGCGGAGGGTGGATTGAGATGCTTGTCAGAGCAGTTGAAGAGTGTCCAGACCTAGTTCTAAGGAATGAGGTGGATGGGGTGAAACAAGGACGAAACACGTGGAGTGTCGAATTGGTTGGAGGGATCGACGACCTATTAGAGTTTGGTGAGGGTGACAGAAGCCTGGACTTGATACCGCAAGATTGGACGCCGGGAGAAGGCCCTTATGATAGTTTCGATGAACTGAGTGGAATGGAGGATGACGTTTCAGCTGGTACGTCGGAGAATGATGCCGACAATGAGTCGGAGGAGGAGACAGCAGGATGGGCTTCCACAGGGAGTGGTAAGCAGGAAGGAAGGCAAAAGCAGAAAGGAAATTCTTATTGGTCTGAACAGGCCAGAGGTTGTTGGGCCAAGACTGACTCTGGATGGGCCATTCCTCATAGTGCAAAGACTTCTACGGCTGGTTGGGACGGAGACGAAGACGAGAGCGACAATACAACGTCTCCGCATTACGATTAATAATAATAAATTTAAACCTTCAGGGCGTGAGAAACTAGTACATTTAGCAACAACCCACACAGCTCTTTCAACCGAATCAACAATGGCGACCATACTCCCCGTCCTCATCGTATTTGTCGTTATAGTTTCCCTTATGACCGCTTCAGCGTTGTTTGTGCCAAAAGGACCTCACCAAGTGTGAGTGGCTGTGGGTCATAAACAGAATTGACCTCCATTGGAAATAATAGGACCATACGAACCGCACTGATGCTAACACTGGCTTGCTGTTACTTGCTGTGGATGGTGACATATATGGCCCAACTTCATCCTCTCATATGTCAGTATCCACCGTTCTCAACAACGACTCTTACAGCTCATCTCAACGACATATACAGCACCTGTACATTCCGTGAAAGCTTAGTACATAGTGTGATATCCGGTTTGCAGGTGAATATATATACCAGGTAATTTTTCCGTCTTTGTCGCTGAGTGGAATCTGATAATTGTCTTTTTTTTTCCAAGGACAGTTACCCTCCACATAATGCATCATCGATCGGTGTTGACTGTTCCTCAAAACTTTAGTCATCATCTTGCATTAGATAGCTTACAGGTCCTTCATTTAATTAATAGGTGGTGCTTCTAACTCGCTTGTTCAACGTCAACTTAATGATATTCTGTTATGAGTCTTGGATTGAGGAAGGGAACTTTTACGTTGGGAATTTGGTGCAGCCCTGCTTGAAGGTAATGTTGCCTCAACAGCCCCGAATGCCTGGATTATTTTCCACATGATACTTGATAAATGTGATCGAATTGCAATAGATGGCACTACTCTCACTGCGGACTTGGATAAAAGTGCTAATGAAAGAACATAAATATACGTACTTGGAATCACGGAAACATTGAAGAACCTGAGGACATGAGACGAAGGGCGAGCAAGGCTTTATCCGATTCAGTCTCCTGAAGGCGCCGTGCGAAGCCCTTATTATCAAATAACCTATCAACATTTGAATAAATCTTCGACAGAGGTCGTCTTGGAGGTGGTGATGGGATCTGAACATTCAGATCGAGTGGCAAATGACCTCAAACTCTCCCGATAATACTCTCTCTAAGTCCAATAAATGACCTAATGCGATGATTACACCAAACGCATTGACTTCTTGGGTAAGTCGCAAAAAGTAAGACGGGCTTGCTGATTGGTCTGTTCCAAACGCGCCCAGTTTGTATCTCCACGATTAGTAGAAGGCGGGTCCCATATTTCGGAGGATTATCGAGAATGAAACCTGGCGTCTCTGCTTTAATTTGAAAAACGAGCTGGGCGAAATCGGGAAGTCGGGTAGAACGGTTCTTTCCGCGCTTGATTTTTCGATTAGGTGTGAGCGACTTGGGGGGGGGAGTCTGTGGGAGATCTGCACGATATCCTTTGAACACTTCGGGACTAGGCGCAGCGAATCGTTGAAGGAATTCTACCTTTTAATAATTAATTGATAAGCAGGGTAGTAATTATATTAGCGGGGCCGAGTACAGGTTTTCCTGATCGTCAAGTCCTTCATCTGACTCCTCATCGGAAACTGCGGGTGACGGTAGCGAAGCCTTCCGGGCAAAAATTTCGGAACAACTCTTGTAAAACCATATTCCAAGGCCCATGGAGCCTCTCGAGGATCGTCTTTCGCTTCAGCAATGGCGAGGTATAAGGTCCAGTAGCTTCCCGACTTAGACAACAAGAGTCAAAGGAGGCATGATGAAGTACTTAGTGCCACACATATACTATGAACAGCTTTTTTTTTTTCGCCACGCGCGGACTTAGAATTGATTGATCTGAGTTCAGTTTTATGGCGAAGGAGGACTGGAGAGTCTGGAGAGATCGGCCTTTGGTGATCAAGTTGAAGATGCTGGACACGGGTGGATCTGTGGGTTCCTCACGGGTAATGGTATTTCGATGTAGCCCTAAATTTTTTGAAAAAAACATTTTGCAATTTTTTTCATGCAAATCCATTGAGTACTGACTGAGTTATCCTCTCACCAAGTTTGAGCCCAAACTCTTGAAAAATGCGGCTGCGCCAAGTTCCATTTTTGGGACCTGTTGGGTAACATTTGACATATTATTGAGTTGCTTATGTAACGTAGTCAGCGAAAATGCATTTCATTTAACATAGTACTTAGTTGATTTCATTGCCTCCTCGAGTTGACTTACACGTGGAGAATCTCAACGGTAAGTGTCATTTAGGTCAATTAATGATTACAGTTTTTATCTCATCATGATAATTGTCTGGCATCAAACTCAAGCCGGATCCTGATCAATCGGATCCGTTCGACGAGTTTTTTTTTAACCCAAACGGATTCTCATCTTTGCGATTCGCATTATATCTGATAGCTCTGTTCGATTTTCTCGCCGTTAATTACTACGGGTTTACCTTCAATGGCGGAGTCAGCTTTCCATCGCCATTTCGACCACGGCCCACTTCACTTCGTTTTACTGTCCGAAATGAACATGGATTGTTCTCCCAGAACTTAAACAATGTTTTTGTTCAACGGCCAATGTGGTATACAGAGTACCAACGGCTGATTTTTGACGAGGGAACATCGTGAGTGGTCTTACTTTGTGTTGCACATTGATTATATCTCAATCTCCGACATCAGGCAAGACGAAGGTCAATTTCATCTGATCTTGGTCCCTACTATGGTGGCAAGTACTGTGTTTTGAAGGCACCACGTTTGGTGTGACTTGTCCGATATGTGACGCTGTCCGAAACACACAGTGCCACATCCGTACCCAATTTTGTATGTCCACCCTGAACATGCCCATTATGCAACGTGTTTGTCTACTAGATGAAAGCCCCTATAGATTAGTAAGGTAAAGCCTGAGCGTCCATGGTCATCGGCTGCCACCGTGGTTCCAGTGCCAAGTACGATTACATTAGACCTTTGCCCTCATCTTGACCTTGTTAAGCGCCCACCGATTCATTGAGATAATCCAGAATTACGCGATTCGCACTTTCATTCAAAGAACCATGCACTGATAGATCAAAGATAAGCTGACATGATGGCATCGTCTTAGTCACTGATGAACAACTATTAAAGCCAGCGTCTATTTATCCAAAATGATCAAGATTCAAGGCTGTTACGCCACGCCCACTTCGAGGCTCGCCACTCGATCATCATTGCTTGAGTGTTCTGCAAATCCCCCCTACCCAAGTTATGACTCATGAGCCCTGCATCGCATTTTGGATCGTTAATACTTATGTATACGTTCCGATGAATGAAAACTCTTTCGGAGTTGAATTGTTCTCCGCATCACCGGTGGCAATCGCATTTAATGGTATGTACGTAAACCGAGCTGAAACCGAGTTTAAGTGACAAATTGCCACCGTGATTGAGCTCAATTACAAGCGACTCTTTGTCAAATCACCCTGAGCCCTCCTCGTTCTTTCACCATGACATTCTTTGCCACAAAGAACATCACTTAACACATATCTCCTATCTCCTTCTGCCTCTGTCGTGTCGGTGTACGATCGGAAATTTTCGAACAGAACGTGTCCTGCATGAGGCCCGATGTCACTGTGCGCCCACAGGCGAGATAAAAATGTAGTAGTCGTGAAATGAAGCCTTTGACACCGCATGTTTCAATCACTGCGCCTTGCCGTACGCACCCTAAATGTACGCAGACGCGTATAATGGCCTCATGGTGGTTTTTTTTTGGTGGTTGACCACTGGTACAAAAGGGCTGACATTGGGAATCAATGTCCCAGAATACCTGTGTGGCTCCCACTTTTGATTCTTGCTATCTTGCCACCTCTCCTCCAAAGATTCTTTTAACTAAACATGGAAGCCCACGAAGTCCTTGGAGTTCCCAAAGATGCCTCTGAAGAACAAGTTCGAGCAGCCTACAAAGCCCTTGTACGTGTTTAAACTTCCAGCCTTGCGAGTTTTCTTCGACGTTAATCCCTGCTCCATATTTTTAGGCGCTAAAATGGCATCCAGACCGTCAACCGCAAAACCGAGAACAAGCAACAAGCAAATTTGTAGAGGTTTGTCTATCCATACTGTTAATAGCTGTCGGCTCTCATAATACCTTCTTCTCAGATCAATAAAGCGAACAGAACCATGAGCCGTGCTCTATATCGCGCTCGCAGGGAGGCGAAAGCTGCCCAAGGCTGCCCAGCTTCGGACCCCTCGCCGCCCTCCTCCTCGTCGACTTCAGCATCCTCTTTCGTGTCTTCGAAACAGCCGATGCGTTATACGAGATCTGGAAGAAGCCCTTCTCAAAGTCCAACGAGTTCTCGATCTTCATCGTCCTCTCCAACCCACAGTTCACAACCCTCGCGTACCCCTTCGTCATCTCAATCTCATGAGGACACCCCTTGTACATCCATCTACTCGGTTAACTACTCTGCGCCCATATCTCCGTCCGACTCATTCATCAATGCAGCAGACCCTGCGCCTGAGGAACATTGGGATACTTTACGCCGGAAATCTAGCCATCAAACTAATACCTCTGATTCCAACCCCAAAACCTTTCTTCATCGACCTGATGACCCTCTAACGCGCGACCCTGACTTCGTGAGGGACACTCTTCGTCCTGAACGATCGATCTTGCGTGGTGCTGGTGCCGACGCTCCCAAAAAATGGGTTCACGTTCTGAATATGACCCTAGAAGAAATATATCAAGGGAAGACTTTCCACTTCCAATTGATCCGTTATAAATTATCTGGCAAGAAAACTATTGTACCCTTGAACGTGACTGTACCCCTCGGAAGTCGGGATGGCACCGAAGTGATCATTACGAATGTTGGCAATGAACGTAAAGATGGCACGAGGCAAGACATCGTTTTTTTGGTGAACGCGTTAAGACATAAACGCTTCAATCGAATTCATGATGATTTACGTTTGGAAGTCCGACTTCCTTGGGTTGACAGTTTGGAAGAGAAAGAAGGAGAGGTTCGGCTCGATGGCATCGATGGGAAGGAATACGCTTTTTATGTCAATTTCTGCAAAACTGGGCTTCTTACTGGCACGACTATCATTCCTAACGCTGGAATGCCTTGCCGCGGAGGGAAGGGGAGGGGCAGAATTGTTATTCGGTTCGTCCTTTCCAGTATTTTTTCACGACTGTAAGTACCAGGCTAACCCTTAGACTTTCGGTAGATGGGAGATTTCCTCGCCTTTATCATCTTGGGAAACAATCAAACATGTACTCAAGTTCAAATCCTGACCAATCGGGGGAAAATGAAAAGTCATTTACATAGAGGGACCTTACATGACGGACCCGAGATGGTAATAATCAAAGTACGTATCGTATATACATGTCCGCAAATGATAATAGCGGCATATTAATATATATGTAGTAGTAGTAATAATAATAATAATAATAATAATATATCAGCTGGTCCAATCATTGAACGCCGACTTCCAGAAGTATCAATCTTGTAAGCATATCGTCCCAGGCCCCATGGAAGTAAGAAAGAAATATAAAATGAGAGTTTTATACCTGAGTTCTGCGTCACCACGGGATGATCGTTGCCAAGAAGCGGCAGCTTAGGCCGAAGTGACGTCTGGCATCTGTAATTTCTTTTTCAACACTTGATTTTTGTCCAACATTCCTTTCTGTTCAAGTTCGTAAATCGAAGTGCGACATGATATATGCATGATACCCTGCCATGATGGTGTACTAGGTCATGACGGAATCCAAAGGGTGAAAGCTACTGCTCGCATTGTCAGAAATGTTTCTAGCCGTACAGTGCATGATTGTTCATTTCACTAGTAGCGCGTCAGCGACGGTCATCGATTTTCGCTTTTAGTTGTGACGTGGTGGTGCGCGCAAAGAAGAAACGCAGCGCGAGTGAAACAGTGGGCGTCTAACTTGGCAACAAAAGGAAACCAAAAAATTCGCCCTTGTGAGTCACACTAGCACACGATAGTATATATATCTTGAGAGTATAGGAAAACTCAACACAAGGTTACAACTGTAATGCAATATCCATTCACACAAGTACAAAGTGGGTAGATTGAATAAATTGAGAATAATTGTCGGTAATAACTCAGAACCTAAGAGATGTCAGCCAAAATAAGTCAAACAAACACAAGAGAAAAACTGACCTTGAGGGCGACTTCCCGTGTTGATAATTGTGAGCTTGGGTTTCAGTATGGCGATACTGGGGAGAATTATATTCGGACGGATATCTGGATTTAGACCCATGAGAACGGGGCGACGTCTGTGACGGCATTTGAGGGAAGTGATTTAGATGATTTCGATCAGCTGGAACCTTGCAGTGACTGTTCACGGCGGGCAAATACAATGTTTGATGGTGAGCTTGATCGTGGGTGGAAGATGGGTGGTGTTGCTGCGCGACGATGAGATCGGTAGGTTCTTTGTCGGTAGAACGTCTTCGCTGAGCGGCCCTTCGTGCCAAATAAGACGAGAATGGAAGATCGTTGGATGTGAAACCAGTCGAAGTGTCTTTGTTCCTTCTCCTCTCTTCACACTTGGCAGCCAGCTCCTCCGCGGCAAATACCATCCCTTCTTCATCTAACTGACGCTGGACGACCTTCTGTCGCTCAATTTCTGCATCCATCTGGGCATCCCACCTTGCCCGATCTTCGCGTATCTTCATCTGCTTTTTATGATTCTTCATGACTGACTCAGCTGTTGAAGGAGAAACATGATATGTTCCTTCACAGTTATGTCCTTGGCAATTATAGTTACCATAGGCCGCCTGAGGTGGGTTCGGGAAATAACAAGCCCGTACACTGCATTTGTTGTGCAGATACGATGGCCAGTTCGAGGGAAGGCGAGAAGCAAAGTATTTCGCTTTCTCGCTGAGATGAACTGTTTATTGCATATTATTGAGCCAGCACTAGAATAAATCTAAAGTGGACACACAGGGCTTTAACTTCATCTTGAAAATGAGTTGATTGTGGATCGTAGTTGTGGTGAATGAAGGTGAACGGTCTTGGAGAAAGGAGAGTGGATAGGTGAATCGTGTCAAACGACCACTAACTCAAGAAAAGGGGATAGAGAAAGGAAGATTTCAAGGCAATGGAATAGCGGACGAAGAAATGACAGGAGAAAGTACTTTATACTCCCATGCCGAGAGTGGCCCAACGGGTGACCACCCATTGACTACAGAACAATAGGGGCCGCCACTCTAACAGACGGAGGCGGGCCACCCAAATGAAGACAAAACAAGTAAATAGTCGCAAAGGGGAAACCCAGCCATGACAAAACGTGGTGACACGATGGCAAATGGATGTTGTCCGCAACAAAGCGCGGGGGGGTGACAAAAAGGACATTCCGGAGTTAATAAATACCATCTATGCTCAGCATTTTTGAGTTAGGGTAGAGCGAGTCAGAACCAAGCGCAGAATACGGGAAGAAGCCATCTTGACGAAGTATGAACTCAATTGTGCGGTTGATAATATGAATTAGTGTTGGTGTCCAACGCCCCGTTTGACACTGGTTGGAAATCGTAGCAGACAGTATTTCGCTCAAATAGCTGGAGGTAGGCTTTTCTTCTTCAAATCCCTAGTTTCTTCCACATTCAACAGATGTAACTCGAAGTCAAAAATGATAGGTCAGATTTGGCGGTCAGTTCCGAAGGTTCTCTAATTTGAAGGGTAGACAGCATGAACACGGTCAATTGTCGACCACCCAGCGGCACATGTAGTAATGTAGTGCCGTCGCGAGAGAATCTTTTGCAGTACGAAACAGATTATCTTGAGGGCTTGGAGGAGTTTCTCAGCACCAAGTCGGTCAAACAGTAAGATTACTACTAATGAGCCGAATCCATGATGTTTGGTCATGATGGTGAAAAATTCTGCCTAATGTCAATATTATATAAGCGACTTTTGATCCTATTACTATGGCGCTAGATAATCGAATACGATCTGAATCGAAAAGAAACGAGGACGCAAACCTCATGCAGCAAACGTCGTTTCTTTCCTACCCTGGCAAACTCTCGAATGTCGAGCAGACCCCATTTCAACAACCTAGTCAATTGATCTCGTTCTCGTACACTCCCGAACATGTTCAAGAGTTCACTGATTCTGCTTTGCGCTATTTTGTCGACCCACCTATTGGCTCAAATCTTGGGTATGGCTATGGACGTTGGAATAACGAATCAGATGATCGAGGACGGATTGATGCACTTTTGAGAGCCGTATCTAAAATCAAAAGTGACGTAGCTGCCTGTGGTGGTGCACTACCAGAAATCGGTTTAATCTCATGGAGGGGTGTTATGACAAAGTAAGCCGCATGCCATGTTCGTCTAAAAAGAAAAGTTGAAAAGATGTTACCTGATGGTGCCGTCAATCTACAATTTCTTCTTCAATAGGATTTTGATTGCTCCATACGAGAACCGTAATGGATGGGAATTAAATGTTATGTCTGTTAATGGGACGTTATATTTCGAAGAGCATGCCACGGAAGAACGTCTGGCCGAAAGGTGAAATCTTTGGGTTACCGACACGTTGCGTTCAACTGACAAGATCGGAATAGGGTCAACATGAATGAAAGGCAACGGTCTCAGATGTATTATGGCTATGCTTTTGAATCATATTGCACGTCCGAAACGCCGAATACACGAGGGCCTAGAAGTGAACCACATCCAAAGCATCCTCCAGGATGGGGAGGAGATGTTAACACTAACGTTCAGTGGTGTAGCGTAGTTCGCACAAAGCTCGGTGACACACGTATGATTATTGGAGGAGAGGTGGACTGTGTAAGAGGTGATATACTGCGATGCGTCGATGCTCAGTCTTGACTAATATTCTGTGTAGACAAATATACAGGCCAACCTGACACATTCGTGGAATTAAAAACGTCTCTTGCGATCCGTGGACAACAGGACAGTGCGAAATTTGAAAAGTATGATTTGAACTTTTTCCCATATCATCGCAGTGGCTGGTTGACATTTGGATAAAAGGAAGTTGCTCAAGTTCTATTTCCAATCCTTTTTGCTTGGTGTGCCAGTATGATTTTTGCAAATAACTTTTCCTTTTCCACCCTTGATTTCGGTCAATAGGAAATCGTAGTCGGATTCCGGACTCCATCCGGCGTAGTAACGACCGTGCAGTCATTTAAGACAATACAGATACCTCGCCTCGTTCGTGGCAAACCAGACGCATGGGATCCGCTTGTATGTCTTGACTGGGGCCACCGTTTCTTGACGTTCTTGAAGGGATCGATTGGTGGAAGAACGGCAGATGACACTTCACCTACCTCAGTGTGGCGAGTCAAATTTGTTCCTGGGTCTGGTGTTAACGTGGAGGAGCTGGATGCTTCAGGGCTTGAAGAAGTGGTCAGTGGCGAAGATCGAGTCGGCTTCTTACCCAGTTGGTACTGGGAAGAAGTCATGCGCGAAAAACATCCCACGACAAGCACTAGAATATGACGGACTGACGCGGGAAAGCAAATGTGACACGCCACAACCTCAAGCATCATGCGACAGCAGGCCGGATTTATGCATAACGTCCTTGCGCCATTGCATGCATCAATCAGTTCCAGGAACCTGTTGCCTCGAGGTCAAACTTTTCCCAGTCATCTGATGTTTGGAACTTTTAAAATAACGACGTCAAATTTTGGCTGAACTTAACCTGGCAAGGGTGGGCTCTCTAAAGTCATATAGGGACGGTACGGATAGTGGGTATCCATAACTGGAAGAGTAAAAGTAAATTGTAAAATGTAAAATGAATATGATCGCGGCGTTCATGAGCCGGCTCAAGTTTTTAAAGCCGAAACCCCGGAAACAGCCGGTACGCGTCGTCGCGTTTCTGGCAGTCGGACCCCAGCTCTCCCCAAGTCTCTCTCTCACCCACATAAGTCAACAACGCGCTCAGCCCCTTCCCCGCCGTCCAGCATAGCGACGAGCTCTCAATCCTCTTTGTAGTGGCCATAGAGCACATCTCACGCGTAAATGGCGACTCCGTCGTCTTCAGCCACGTCCCCATCTCCACCAATGGCTTATCTTCCTCATGCGCCAGGCCAGCAGCAGGCTTCCATGGCCACCTCTCAAGATGAAATTGAGCGAGAACAGCGAAAGAAAGCCGTCCAGAAATTTCTGGCCAGAGCTGAGATCTCTATGGTACGTGATTTCTACCATCGGACGCGTCCACCAAGGGGTGTGATGATTCTTCCGGGCCACACGGAATGCCGATCCACCCTTTCTGTACCTCCTCAATCCACCCAATGGCCCCCGAAGTGGCCAACGCACTCCATATCTCAAATCTGAAACCATGACCCCTCTTACTCATTGTTCCCACAGGTTACCCGTGCCCTGCGAGCGCGTCTTTCTTACGCTTCGTACAAGGCTACCCATAACATTCCACATGTCGCTTTGCGTGATCTCGAAACACAGTCTCAGAACCAGAGCCAAACTGCTTCCTTCAACCGCACCATTGCCGCTAAACGTAAGGCCGCTGGGGTCAATAACTATTACAACAATCCGACTACACAGCAATCTGGTAGCGCCGTCGCAGGTAACCATCGGAGAGGCGGTTCGGGCGCTATGGCTCCTCCAATGTCTGGGTCTCCGCATTATTCATCCATTCACGGCACTCCAGGTTACTCCGGTTATAATGAAGTTGCTTCCAGTTCCAGGAATGCGGCCGCAGTTCCAAATCTCTACTCATCCATTCTTGCACCGCCTCCCGCCAAACAGGCAAGGACAATTCATAACCCAAGCGATCCACCCATTCCCGCTCCAGTGCGTCCTACTACACCAAAACCACGCGTCTCGAAGTCCTCGTCAATACATGATGGTAATCACCCACAACCCAAAGGCAGACAACCAAACAAAACTACTAAAGCACCCGTTTCTCCCAACCGACGAAAAAACAAACGAGCTTCTGTCGACAAAGGCAAACAAAAACAGCATTCTGGTGTTATGGACGTTGATGGCGACATCGATATGAAAGCTGCTGCTACCTTGACTTCTCTCTTCATGCACCACCGGCCATCAATCGCGGGTAGTGCATCATCTCCTCGGTCGAGCATTGATGGCTCTGAAGTGGGCTCTGTCTACTCCCTATCGCACTTTGCCCAATCTTCTGCTCGGACAATGTCTGCGGGAAATCCTCCCGCTCCTGTGTCTGCCGCATCGTCGTCGATGACGATAGCAGCAGACCCTGGGCCCCGACCGCAGACTCCTCCAAGTGGTTCACAAGTGCAACACACCACTCCACGCGCTGCTCCAACCGATACTGAGGCAGCAGACTTGATGCTATTCCTTGCAACATCTCCCTCGCCGGTCCGACCTGCCAACAAGGACGCCAGGGACATGGCTGCATACCGAGCCTTAGGTGGTGGAACTGGTCCACTTCGGTCGAAGGGCAGAGTCCTTTTCCCTTCTACTTCCGCTACCGATCCTTCTTCTGGGCGTGAGGATGTCTCAGCGGCAACAGCAGGTGCATCGTATAGACAACCTGCTCTAACTAGAGATGGCGAAACTAGCTTTACCTCTAGTGTTTCTAGCATCGGTACTGACCTTGGAGGCGGAGCTAGAAATAACCTCAGTGACGGCTCTCGTGGAACATCCATCGCTCCTGTTAACATGTCTGGTTCTGAACCGTCTCAACTCTTACCTCCAGCTCCACTTCCGCTTCCATTATTGCCCTCGGCCCCGGCCAGTCCGGCAGGACGGAGAGAATTGATCTCAAGCCCTAAAGCCGGGCTCATCGGGATTGCGGGTGGAAGTAGCAACCCCATGCCGCTCGATTTCAATTTCCATGAATTCATCAATGCTTCGCCTTCGCCTTCACGTGGGCCTTCCCAAGGTCATTGCGGTGGCGCAAGTCACAAGTCCAACTTGAGTCTTCGCGCTGACATTGGAAGGAAGCTCTTCGAAGAAGAGCAAATGCGTCATGCCCATATTCATGCTGTTGCTGCTCCTACTATTGGGGGTCCTGGGAACAGGCAGGAAGACTATACACTTAGTGCCGGCATCGATTTGATTCAGGGTTAAAAATCCCTTCTTCTACCCCTTGGTCGGACTCTTCTCCAACAGCAAATCCAAGGCAAGATTGACGACTATAGATTTTTTCTTCGCTCAAACACATGACCTCTGTCTCCCAGAACAAGCCGATCCTTTCTCTTTGTACTAATTAAGGAGATTCGTCACAAACACCCGCACGTTGTATCAACAGCCAAATCACTTTTTTTCATGTTCATTTTCTGGCCCTTGTCCCTCCTTCTCCCCTCCCCATCCATTCATCGAAGCGATCAACAACTTACCTGTATCCCATCTTCAACCTCCAGCATTTCCGAATGACGCAAGAAACGAAGCTCCCAAACGCCCCTCAACGTTCGCGAACTCTTATCTATTTATCACATTTCAAATATCTTGTCTTGTTACACCAACTAGCAACCCACCCATGATGACCGATCGTTTGGTTAACGCAGGAAAAAATATGATCAATCTCGCTGTATTTTTTTTTCTTTTTGCGGTCGCTCTCGAACTGTAATTCTGCTCAGGGGATGGATGGTTCTGTTATTATTTGATTTGTTGTCATTTTTCCGATCCTCCTTCCATCCCCCCTGTCTCTCTCTAACAGTGATATCCGTTTCTTCTGTCCTTTTTTCTTTTTCGTCGATTTGTCGCTCATTTTTACGCGTACGTACGTCTCGTCATGATCATCTCTCTCTATTCTTTTTCTCCTGCTTTCTCTCGCTTTTGATGACTCTTTTATTCATGTCTGTACAGATTGATGAAGGTAGTATCGAGTGGACTCTGAACACAAAGTCTGTCTTTGATCATCGTTTCTGGCTATTCTTACCTTATTCTATACAGCAATGTGTTTTTTGGGTCTTTCTTTTTTTATTTTTCTTACTCTACAACTGTAATTTGTATAACACCTAATGATGGTCATTGGATCTCATCTTTTATTCCTCACAAGTGCCGCAGGATGATTCTTCAAATCTCCAAAGGCAAACTTTGCCCCCTGAGGACTAGATCCCTGAAGTCTATTTCGTTCATTCCTACTGAACGTTCTGGGTGACCACGTTCTATATCGAGCGGCTGTAGGATTCGACCGTTATAATGTCGTTTATCTCCGAATGGTTTTATGCCCCTGAATCATGATGGTCAACCTTCAAGGTTCACGTTCATCCAGCCAAATATGTATCTCTGCCTGGTTGCAGTGAACCCTGAGTATTCCTTCCGCTTTACCCCCTTCACGACACATGCTTAAAAACAGACCGACCTGAACCAAACTGACGTACACCTCACCTTGAATCAACGACATTCACGATTATAATTACTGACGACCCACCCGTATTCCACCCCCAATACTGAACGCTGAGCCTTTACCACGAGGCATGGTTTACAGAAGCCCTATTTTCTACGTTTTCGTTACGGGATTCACCGCCTTTGTTCTCATGTAAATCAGTTCTCGTTTCTTTAAAGCCAAAGATTCTCAGTTCAAAGCGCTTCTCAGGATGCTAATAACCTTTTCGGCTCCCTTGACCTCGTCTTTGTATTTCCTTTATTCTTCGGAGGCAAGAGGCGTACGTTTCGGAATGTGGGGTTGGTGTTTGGATGAAGACGGGAGTTGTTCTACGCCTTTGCAGTAAGTATATGCAGGCTTTTTCACATCTATACAAGGTCTCTTCAAGTCAATTTATCCATAGATTAGGCTATACTTGGGAGCCACAGATCCCAAATCCGATCACGAAGGCTCTTGTGTTTTATCCGATCAGTTTCGTCGTTTCTTTGGCCGAACTTCAGAACGATGTCCTGATGAAAAACATTCATGCTTGAATAGCGGCTGTCTCCGTTTTCCTGACCATGATCTCGTTGATACCTGTAGCCTATGCCCGGAATGCACGAACTGATCGTATTTTTCTCCTCTTTGCTTGGATCTCCTTCATTTCTTCAACAATCGCCTTTTCGCTCATGATCGGCGTGTGGGTTGTTGCAAAAGCCCGTTTCGAGAAACAAGGGTTTAGTGCAAGTTACGGTCCATTGGTGAGGATAGCTCTGTTTCGATTCGAAACTTCACAAGTGGCGAAAGTAACATATATAGCTGACTTGGATTCGGATTAGCTATGGTTGTCCCTTACTGCCACTCTGTTGCTACTTGCACTTGCACTTAGCCCATTTATTCTTGGACCACCTCCGAAGGTTTTGGAAGCACAGAAAAACCGAAGGAATCAGACAGATCTTGAAGCCTCAGCGTCGCGTCGAAAACATCGACAACAGTCGCAACGCATAAAATCGCCGGTATCATAAGAGCTGTGTGTTGAGCGAGCGGTACTTAATACTTATGTCGTAAAATCTAAAGGAGGTTGCCAACATTTTAGAGGCGAAGGCAAACTTTCTATAAATATAGGAGGAGGTATATTTGGCGGGGCTTGGCAGTACTAAGATAGCCAAACACTAACAAGGATGACTCGGCGCTTCTTCCTTAATCATGACCTCTTATCTTCGGGATTGGCTCTTCAGCAGTGCACCTCCATCCTTACCCGAAGTCCCAACGGTTGAACTAATCTCACCTCCGGCTTCTGATGACGGAGACGGGGAGGAAACAGAAACGGAACGAGACAATGACTCTCCTCCCGCATTCCCTGCTCTCAATAGCGCCCAAAGATTACAGACTCCTAGAGTTCTGACCGACTCTCAGTTGATGCCCCCTCCCCCTGTCCCTTCACTTTCTGCAAGGCAACCCGGCGTTCCGCCTTCGAGTTCACGAAGTGGTCCCTCGATGCTAGCCGTTCCTCCTAGCACGACGAAAGCGCCCGTCAAAACCTCTAAAAAGCGGGAAAAGGTAGCCCTTGCGCCCGGGCATAGTTCTCTAGATTGGGCGGCGTTGAAAACCTCAGGCCAAGATCTACGGGTGAGTAGACTGACCAATTTCAGTAACGGTTACTACTAAGGATTCACTATTCAGGGAGTTGACACTCTGATGCGTATACCTCCATCAATACTCAAGCAACATAACAAACGCGATGATACCTGGACAGCTATCAACGGAAAGGTATACAATATCACTGCCTATCTGCCATTTCATCCTGGGGGAGAGAAAGAGTTGATGCGTGTTGCTGGACGAGATGGAACGAAACTTTTTGGTATGTACTTTTATCAATCTGTCTCTATCCATCTGTCTCATTGCTTGACTGATAGCAACTACCCACGGTTGGGTAAATGTGGATTTTATGCTTGATGCATGTCTGGTTGGCTTCCTTATTCCCGAGCCGTCATCTTAGAATATATAGAGAGAGGTGCAGAGCAATGGCATTGGTCAATTAAGGATTTGCCCCCAGCTTCACTTTAGTTGGCCCTTAGATTTAATGTTACCTTGTAGAGTCTTCTGATATCTTTTTTAACCTATGTAAGTTTACTACACATAGAATAATTACAAGTTTGAATATATGTGATGCTTTGACTTGCTGATCATCTCAAATCAGAGATGGTTACCATTTCAAATCCAATCTCAAATGGATCCCCTTTTCCTCCATCAATTGTATTTTGCAAGGGTGCATGAACAGATTCTTCATGATCATCATGTTGTAGATCATCAAGAAGTGGTCCTGTTGTTGCAAAAAGAACAAACATCCTTTCTGACATATCAGAAAGTTGGATGAACTGGACAATATTTTGTCCTTCAAAAACACAGTCCTCAATGCAAACAGGCAAATATGGTGGTTCCTTGTTTCATATCTTCTGAGAGCCTTCTTACAGAAATCAAATTGTCAAACTTACAAGTTTGTCAGGCAGCCATATCCTCTTGTTCTTGTCTTGAGGATTAACTATGATGATTAGATGTCCAGGTGTTGGCCAGTCATTTCTGATTGTAAGCATAGCAGATGCTACATCTTGAGCTGTAGCATCTGGTTTGAGAGAGTCCATAATAGACTGCACAAGTTTTTGTGAAAGACAACAAATTTGCAGTTGCAGCTTTTTTTCCTGTGATGTATGCACCTTTACACTGTTTTTTAGAAGTTGAATACCCTGACATGAGAGAATATAATATAGAATCACTCACTTGGCATGTTGAAGATTCCATTTGAGTGCTGTTACTTCATCCACATCAAAAGAGCATTCCAGTGTCCCAATATTATCCAAGGCCACCTTGACAAACCATACTCCGGGTACATTATGACATGGCAAAACATTTAGTCCCATATTATCAGATGTTTTAAGCAACCCTGTTCCAACCTCTTTGTTCACTCGTCCACGCATGTCCCAATTGTCGATGACCATCGATTCCACATTCTGATGATGCGAATCAGCAGCACTGTCAGTCAGATGACTTGACATTGAACGAGCTCCTGGGCTTAAGCCTTCCATGTGATATTCACCCAGTTCCCGACAACAAGTTTGTTCAAATGAAGCTTGATCACGTGGAGATTGACAGTAAGGATTAGGTGTGGTTGGCTGTGGTAAATGTCGAGGTGATGTGCGAGGTAAAGGTCGTTCCGCAGGGATTTGTCTATGTTGTTTTCGCCGAGGAGGCGATGCGCTGCGTCGTGCAAATTCTAATCCAGAATAAACGATACTGACACGACTATCCCTCCGATGTCTGGGAGACTCAGCCAACCCCATGCTAGGGTCATGGGTAAGTGATGATCGACGTGGGCTCACAACCTTATCTGCCCCAGGCCAGCCGAAAAGCCCAGGGGAAGAAGAGTAGACGGGGGATTGAGGAGAATCGGCTGTGTCCCAACGTGGCGATGTGTTCCCTTCTATGCGCCTAAAGTCACGCGAAGGGGTCCGTCGACGTTTTGGCATTCGATCGTGGCTGCTAGTCCCAGGTGGCGAACTATATCGACGTGGAACTTCTGATGGACGGCCTGATATGTCTTCAGGACTGTCACGGATTGCACGGTCGCGGAAGTAACTGGATTGGGAAGCTCCCACTGGTCTTTGACGAGGTGAAGTTGCGAGGGCAACGGGAGAGCGTGAGCGAACCATATCCCGAGACCGGTCGGTCGGTCGATTATACGGTTGACCTCGGGAAATTTTGCTCGGAGAGTGAGAAGGAGAAGGAGGGCGGTGACCGTCAAATCTTGGGCTGCGATGTTGGGAATAACGGCGATCCCGGTTATGATCGTGGAAACCTCTGCGTTCTGGACTAGGAGGCTGCCGGATCCCTGGTTCAGGCCTTCTGTGACTTGAGGCTGAAACAGGTTCATGAGAATGGCTCGACACTGCTGAGATCGGCTGAGCTAGATCTTTTGAGGAAATCGATTCTGTCGCAATTTTAGCAATACGTGGCATGTAGTTGCCTGTTTTGATGGGGGGTTTCATTGCGCGAGGGCATGAAGGGGGTGCCTGTCCGATCTTCGAAGGTGGGTGATTCGCTTCCCCCGTGGGCTGCATCTGAGCAGGATTGTGTGACAATCGATTTTTGTGCGCGTACATTTCAATGCGAACCTCTTTCATTTGATCCATAAAGGAGGAACAGACCTCGTCACTGAGTACACTATGTGCGCTGTGGCGAATCAAGTCACTGTCGCCTTCCCTCTCGCGATGTGCGGCGTTTGTCAACACGAGGGGTAAAAGGAAATCCCGGACTTGTTGTGGGGGAAATGGCTCTGAATCGACTAGCTGGCCTTCCTCGAATTCTTGCTCTTGGGAAAGAGGTAGGGTCATGTTCTTTTGGGTGGCCAAATTGTCTTTGAATGGAGTTAGAGATGTCTCTATGATGCTTGGGGAATAATTAGACTTGGAAGAATTGTGTAAGATCGATTTATGAGAAGTTTGTGGTGAGGACGCCACTTTTGTTGAGGGCTTGACAACCAGACCATCATTGCACTTCGTTTGACCGTTATCAGTCAGCGAGCTGCCATTGTCGAGAGGTCGATTTTCAGCGATAAAGCCGTTTCCTTTATCGTTCTAAATCGGGTAAGAGGTAAAAATTAGAACAAAAAAAGAACAAGCAGACCGATGAGGAAGGCAGGGAAGGCTGTGGTGATAATCTCTTCTGTGCATGCTTTGAGTTGACGATATCATTATATCCATTAAAATCCAAAACGTGTGCAGTATCTCTCGAAGTTGATCCGATATTGGGGCTTGGGTGTGACTCAGAAGAACGATGTGTATCTTCCGTAGTCCCGACCTGAGCTAACCGTGATGGCGACTGTTGGATGCTCGCAGCTTCTTCTCCATCTGACGAGGTACCGTTCTCAGATAAGCCAGAAGCCAAGCCCATGCGGCTCAATAGTGATAGTGGTCCGCTAGATTGTCTGAGTCGAGAGAAGCTACTCTGATGACTGGCAGACTTGGACTTATTCGGCGATGAAAAAGTTTGAGAAGAGTCGTGTTCGCCGCTGGAAGGATCACCATCATCTTCTTTCTCATCATGCTGATGAGTTTTGCTCCACTTCACGGTGGTGTCCTTTGGAGGGGAATGTAAATCTGCACTTGGCCTTTTCCAGGTCAAATTAGGATATAATTTAGTCGTCTTAGGACTAATGCGGGCTTGTAGATCGGCCATTGACGATACAGGAAGATAAGATAGAGAAAAAAGGATAGGAAGGTGTAGCTAAGGGCCTAAGGCTAGCGATGCTGAATAACCATATTGATGGACCCTTGTTAAGCTGGCAACCACGCTGAGTATTATTTAAGACATACAGAAGCTCAGCAACGTAAGCGCTTGTGTGCTAAGGCTCAACTTCGTATTTCAACGTTCCTCCCAATCAAACGTTCAAGGCTACATTAAGATGATCATTAACGTTCCTGACTATAGTGCCCAAGGGTACAAGGAAATCATCGCCACACTAGAAGGCTCTATAGTGACTGTTCTCATAAACCGGGCCAAGTAGTGCGTTAATATTTCTATTTTCAATAATCTTGTCAATTCAGCTTGCGCATTCAGCAGAAATACTTTTGACCAAGGAATCACCAATGAACTCCTTCATGTCTTTGAATTGTGCGACAAGGACGACCGTGTCCGAGTTGTCATCTTGACCGCTGAACCGACTGCCCCCGCGTATTGTTCAGGTGTACGTTTCAAGAAAACTCTCTCGACGTGACCCCGGCTAAGGCCGTTTCTTTCTTCTAGGCTGACATTTCTAGCGGTTGGAACGTACTCTGGGACGAAGAGTCTGAGAAGGAGGGTGAACATGGTAATTCAACCTCATTTTCGTCTCAATCTCTCACCTTATTCAGTTCTCATAGCTCACCGCGATACCGGCGGGACCATCTCACTTGCAATAATGAGATGTCGAAAAATTACGATTGCAGCCATCAATGGCCATGCTGTAAACAACATAGTCATCTTCATTGACAAACCACTCATCGGTTAATCCAGGCTGGAGTCGGCATGACAGCTTTTCATCTACCCTTTGACTTCCGTTTCGTTTGGGCAGGTGCTAAACTCACTTTCCCATTTGTTCGTCGCGGAATCATTCCAGAAGGTACTATTTGTCTTGATCCTAATGTCTCGCACAAATGTTGAACCTCTTATTCTTATCAAAGCTACTTCAACCTATCTTCTCCCTCGTCTCATAGGCTATTCAAGAGCAAATTCACTGCTGCTCACAGGAGCCACCGTATCACCAGATTCACCCTACATTAAGGATCTCTACCATCAGATCTTACCGACTCGTGAAGCCGTGTACCCTGCTGCGAAAGCATTTGCCGAAGAGCTTGCAGCCAGCACTTCACAGGTCTCGATTGCTTATACTAAAGGCCTGCTTCAACACCCCGGAGACTCTCTTGAGGAAAATCACCTTCTTGACTCTCGAGCTATCAAATTGTTGGCTGCTTCAGAGGATGGTGCTGAGGGTGCTCTCTCCTTCAAGGAGAGGAGACTGCCCAAGTTCATTGGCACTCTATCGAAGAGCTCCTCGCCCTGGTTTCCATGGGTGATTGTTGCAACACGATTTCTTCTTTTTTCAGGCACTGAACTGTTGTTTTACATAGTGGCGACGATTGGACACCACCCATCGCAGAGCAAAACTTTGAAGAATTCATCTACGCTTGTATTTTTACGGACAGCAATGGCATAACATGTATTATTTTATTTTTTATCTATGTAGATGCTCCTGTAAAGCAGTTCCCATGCAGAGAATCACTTCGCTGTACCCATGACCATCCTCTACCACAAGGGGCGCAAAATGATGAGTATGAAACTAAACATCCAACAAGGTAGTTTCTGCAATGAACCCAATAACATTCACATTGCAAGGTAGTTGTTATACGACCCATCATGACGGATGATAATGATGGAAATCGCCGACGATCTCTCGTTCCTCTTCCGCCAGGAGCTCCCGTTGGTCAGGATACAAAGCGCTAACTACTTCTCTTTCTCGCCAACGTCGTGAAGAATCATCTCCAATTGGTGTCAACGTGTAATAAATTGACAAGGCAGATAGAACACCGCCGTAAGCATGTGATATGCCTAGAGAAACGGGTTAGGAATGTGCTTTCGACCTTTCAAACGAATGGATTTACCAGTATCGATGATGATTATCTTGCCGTCACATCTTGAAACAATATTCTGGAGAAAAAAAAAGAGAAAAAAACTTGTTATCGACGCATTCCTATTTCAAAAATCAAAGGAACTTGCATAAAAATCCGGCGTATGACCCATTATCATCCTTCTTGTGCCAGTCTGAGCGAGTACTCCATCGACCTCTGCACATACCGTTTCCTCGTCTTCCTGTGCCCACCCGCGATACCATAATGGACCATTAGATCCATACAGCATTTCTTCTTCTGGGGTCGTATCTTCGAATGTAGATGTGAATGCAAGTTAATATTTCGATGACTAAACAACATACCGGAAGGAAGGCCTGGATAAGGATTTGGAGGGTGAGGTGGTGGTTGTCGACGACGCTGAAGCTTTGCCAATAATGAATCCGAAAGCGCATTGATTCGGGTGGGAAAAGGTGTAAGATCAGGATAAGTTGGTGAGAGGCCTCCATGGACGAATGAAAGTGCCGCATGAGACATGGGGTCTTTATGAGTAGTATAATCTCCTATGTCACCTTCCTTTTGAAAGTGAAATGAAGATATCGGGGGGTAAGGGGTATTTGGAGGACCCATAGAGGGGTGTAGGGGCAGCCGCGAGGCAGTTGTATAATTACTTGCCCACGATCTGCCTATGCGACCAGTGGAAAGCATTCTTTGACGCGCAGCGATGCTTCCAAATGTTTTGAGCTCTGAGGGATATACATATCTTAACCAAATCAATTTGTTTGTTATTTTTGGGCAAACAGGTCAGTTTACCTCCAATCTCCTATGTAGACATTTGAGTAAAAAAAAAGTTGAAATAAAAAGTTGTCTGGAGACGTACCAATAGCATTCATCCATTCATGGTTACCTAGATGTGAGAGAACCACACCACCGGCATGTGCCGCTTGGGAGCGAAGTCTATCCATCCACACGAATAGATGTATAGTGTCGTCCCCCCTGAAAGAATCTTATTAGCAAGATGTAAACTGTCGAGAAGGGCTCAGCACACCGATCAATAATGTCGCCCGTCTGAACGAAGAAGTCGACATCCCCACTCCAGTCGCCAAATTCATCAATGACGCCTGAGAAGTCCAAAACACGTCTTGCATTATGCAGGTCTCCATGAAGGTCTCCAACTGCAACGATATGTCGACTAAACGGTTGTCGTCCCGATTCTCTCGCCTTGTCTGCATCTATAGTCCATGGCCATAATTTATGCCGCGCCATATCTTTTGCACTGACGATGATTTGCCTTTGTGTAGGCCATGTCGATATGGCGGGAATAAAGGTGTGAACCTTGAAGGTATATAATACATAGAGAAAAAGTATTGGGACGAAGGCCGCAATGATAGCGGTCCTCCGTGTTCTCCCAGTAGCATTGGTGGGGTGCATCATGGAAGAACCAAAAGAAAGTGATTTGTCGTGGTCTATATGGTCTTGCTGCAGACAAGCTCCAAGTCAACGGGCTGTGCTCTTAGGCCAACTCTGTAACCTTGACGCCGAATGGTCACACATAGCCCATTACTTACTTACTCCAACCCATTTTACTTTATTTTTAAAAATTAACAGGCTTGTCGATTATCGCATAGTTACTTGAGATATTCTGCAATAATCGTGATTCGGATCACGTGGCTGTGCCGCAGGAAATGTTGTCCTCGTTCCGTTCAAATCTAAGGTGGACGACGGCAGCGACGACGCGTAGATGTCTTTCATCAACATCTGCAACGACCTCGAACCATAATGAAGATGACGTTAGCAAGATTGGACGCGTCATATTCTCTGGCATCCAACCTACTGGCGTGCCTCATGTAAGTATAGTATAGTTCTTTCAACCCCTTTGACGTTGCACTTAACGCTCTCTAGCTAGGCAATTACCTTGGAGCTCTCTCAAATTGGGTGAATCTGCAACGCCTTTCTAATCCTGAAGATTCCTTGTTTTTTTCCATCGTGGGTTGGCATGCATTAACGCTGCCCCAAAACCCAGCAATGCTCAGGCAGTCCAAAATGGACATGCTGGCAACACTATTAGCTATCGGCATTGATCCAAAGAGATCTGTAATTTTTCATCAGGATGATGTAGGTTTTTTGGTCTTCCTTTTCCGTTCGTCTGTTTTGTTCATACACTTTCTGTCGCGTGGCGGGTTAGAATCAGTGCCATACTGAATTAGCTTGGATATTCAACTGTATCACGCCGATTGGCAAATTGCGCAGGATGACGACATGGAAAGTATGCGTTTGTTCCTCTCTCTCTCTTTCCTCAGCCAAAACTGAAGGCCAGATTGATTTATTGCGTAGTCACGACTAGCAACCTCACGGAATGCGAACGACGAATCGGAAGTGGACGAATCGATGCTCAATGCAGGCTTATTCACATACCCTGTCTTGCAAGCGGCAGATATTCTTGCTTATCGGTACCTTGTTCTCTACCTCTTATATATCTCATCAATAACTAACTGTCTGCTTAGTGCTACGCATGTACCAGTCGGAGATGACCAGACACAACATCTTGAACTTTCTCGAGATATTGCAGACATTTTCAATCGTACTTTCGACCCAAAGAAACGCTTCTTCCCGATACCTTTACAATTAAACAGTACGCTTTTGTAAAAAAAAAACATTTTCGTATTTCCCAAACATTCACCCGATTCCCAGCACCTTCGCGGCGCATTCTCTCTCTCAAAGACCCCTCCTCGAAAATGTCCAAATCTTCCCCTGATTTATCTTCGCGTATTCTCCTCACCGACACTGCAACCCAAATAAAGACAAAAATTCGAGGAGCAATAACAGATTCCATCCAAGGTATAACCTACGACCCTGTTAATCGCCCTGGTACCTCTAACTTGTTAACCATCCTTGCTGCATCTACGGAGGAGGACGTGGAGGACGTGGCAACGAGGTACACTGCCAAAGGGCACGGGAGCTTGAAAAATGATGTTGCGGATGCTATTGAAGAGATGTTCAAGGTTCCAAGGGGCGAGTTGGAGAGGTTAAGGGACGACAGGACGTATCTGGAGAGTGTAGCAAAAGATGGCGCAGCAAGAGCTCAGGAGAGTTCAAGGGCGACTTTGTGTCTGGTCAAGAAGCTGGTCGGTTTGTGTTGATCTTGGATTTATCCTCTATATCAAGATATTTGTCTTAAACACGTCGAACGGTTTGTTAAAAGCATGGGATTGATAAGTTACGTCTTCAGACTCTCGTATTATTCTGGCCATCCAATATCATGATCCAGAAGTTAAATTCAAATAAAACAGCAATCTGCGTAGATGCCCGCAGGCGATTTATGTAGAGAGAAACCATACGACACTCGGTACAGTTATAAATATGCAATCCTTGAAGTCAGGTCTGGTTTACGGCTGCGAAAATCATGTCACGATTGATCGAATGTTGGTCAATTGTTCCATACACAACATTCTAAGGTTGAGTCTGTGGTAGTGGTGGTTTCACTGTTGCAGTAGTGGGGTAGGGAGAGTTTCCGGAAGTTTGCGCCAAAACATCCATACACATAGCAAATCCTGCGTCAAAATCTTTTGGAACTTGATGCAAGAGGGGAGTGCAGGTGAAAGTACTCACTTTTTGGCTGCCAAAAATGATTGCTACTGCCACCTGGACTATTAAGAAAAGAAGAAGTAATGCCTGAGTATGTTATTAGGATTTAAAACAGGCCCTTACTCACGAACGGCCAGAGAAAGGTCACTATACGCAGACAAAACCTCACGAGATCCCAATGTGAAAAATATTCTGAACCTGTCAAAATAATAACAAATTAATCCACCAGGACACTCTGGTTATGCAAGCTTGAAACCAACCCAATCGCCAGGATCGAACAGATACCAACGAGGCCGACGCGCAGAACAAGGCTGAACGGGGCATTGTTACGTGCACTCCAGCACTGTCTGCGATATTCGACGATGATGCACCCTAATCAACGCAATGAACATATATACGTATCAGCCATCCACTAGCAAGCGATCGGCAGGCAGACCGGTACTATACAGTACCACCTCACCTCCCAAGATTAGGAATGCAATCACGGCACAAATGACAATAGTCGATGCGAGATGTGACCTGCGAAACCAAGTAGTATGATAAAACTTTTTTCCACAACGACGAGACGCACGCTACCCGGATCGACAAATAACAGAACATTCCACTGGGTTTCCTTTGAACAGTCGTTGGATTGAGGTGGCCGAGCTTGGAATAAATATCATGTGAAAGTTAATGTTTATGAAGCATTCATACTCACAATGAAAACTTCGATAAGGATGCCAGTGAAGACGCCATATGGTAGGAAATATAACTACCAGTCGATCAGAGACCTGCAGAAAGGCTCAAACGGGGACAGAGCACTCACGACCATCATCGTAGTCCTGGATATGGAGAATGGACCGGATAACATCTTTAGTTACTGGGGTCAGCATACTTTTCCAGACTTTGGGGTATTATACTCGCCTCTAGCAAGAGTGCCACAAAGGTAAGGGCATTTCTGTGTGAAATTTTCAGTCATGCAAAATCTGACAGCCAAATTTTCAACTAACAAGACAGGAAATGCATTTGTTAGCATGGCTTGAAACAAACACAGATTAGGACCCGGTAAGGGTCCCGTTTGGTGCCCAAGGATGAGGAGGTAGCCAATGAATGACAAAGCCCATGTAGCAGTGAATGAATACCAGGCCTTTGATCGTCGAATACGAGAAGAAAAGCAGGCGGTGCATAAAATGGCAATAATGGATATGAGCCCAAAAATATGAAGGAC
>Ga0193743_1000425_pt1 | contig 33388 bp, 42 predicted proteins | sample L2c2metaG_FD_143038 | JGI IMG/M metagenome (GOLD analysis project Ga0193743, IMG submission 143038) | Soil microbial communities from a riparian zone of the East river system, Colorado, United States - L2c2 | ecosystem: Environmental > Terrestrial > Soil > Riparian zone | place: USA: East River... | reverse complement strand
CCGATGGTGGAGCTGAAGACCAACACCATCCGGTCGTTCGAGGCGCTGGCGCGCTGGCGCCACCCGGAGCGCGGCAACGTGCCGCCGGACGTGTTCATCCCGCTGGCCGAGGAGACCGGCGCGATCGTGCCGATCGGCGTGTGGGTGCTCGACCAGGCGTGCCGCCAGCTCGCCGCGTGGCAGCGCGAGTTCCCCGAGACGCACCTGACGATGGGTGTCAACATCTCGGCCGTCCAGCTCGAAGGCGGCCACGGCGACCTGCTCGCCGTGATCCGCGCGGCCGGCGTCGACCCGGGCGACGTCTGGCTCGAGGTCACCGAGCACATGGACACCGCCGAGGACATCTCGACGCACGTGAGCACGTTGCGCGCGGCCGGCGTGCACTTCGCGCTCGACGACTTCGGGATGTCCTACTCGAGCCTGGCCTACCTGCAGCGCTTCCCGGTCGAAGGCCTGAAGATCGACCGGGCGTTCGTGGCGGCGATGAACGACGCCGGCAACGGCGGGCGGGGCATCGTCCAGGCCATCATGGCGGTGGCCGACTCGCTGTCGATGAAGGCGTTCGCCGAGGGCATCGAGACGCAGGCGCAGCTCGACGCGCTGCTCGACCTGGGGTGCGGCTTCGGCCAGGGATACCTGATCTCGCCGCCGCTGTCGGTCGAGCAGTCCACGGAGGCGTTGCGGGCCCAGCGCGGAGCTGCCGGCCCAGCTCGCCTAGCGGGGCGCTAACCCGTCAGCCGGGGTGCGCTCGGCCAGCGCGGCGCGGTCGATGGCGCCGTCCCCGGTGCGCGGGAAGCGGTCCAGCACCACCAGGGTTCGCGGCACCCGCGGTGCCGCAAGGCGCGCGGCGAGATAGCCGCAGAGAACGGCCGGGTCGGCGCGCCAGCCCGGCAGCAGCGTCAGGTAGCCGACCAGGACGGTGCCGGTTTCCCGCCGCTGTGCCAGCACGACACACTCGTCGACCTCGTCCGCCGCCGCCAACGCGGCCTCGGCCACCTCCGGGTCGGACCGGCCGCCGCGGATGCGGACGCTGGGCCGGCGCCGTTCGGGCACGCGCGTGGCGGGCGCCAACGGCACACCCGCCACGTGCAGCAGGGCCACGGGCGGCGGAAGCCACAACATGGTGTCGTGCGGCGGCGGCGCCATAACCCGCGTCGGGACCAGCCGCGGGTAGGTGGCGCGCAACAGGGCGCGGATCGCTTGCGGGTCGGCGTCGTCGGCCACGGGAATGTCCCGTTCCGCGGCCCATCGCCGGATGGCGGGCAGCTCGTGCCCCCACTCCCGCAGCAGGTGCAGCCGCCCGTCCGCGGGCAGCGCGACATGCAACGATCCCATTCCCCGTGACTCCTCCATTGTGGCAAACGCCGGTAACTTTAGGTCACGACGCAACTACGTTCGGACATCAGGCCCCTCGGCGTGTCTTGGTTAGTTCGACGGGCATCACTGCCCGCGCGATACGCTGGGCCGACCAAGGTCGCGGCCACGACGAGGCACCGAGGAGGTCCGGGTGGCGTTTCGCGGCGACCGGCCGCGGATCGGCCAGGTCGCGCAGCTTGCCGGGGTCAGCGCGACCACGGTCTCGCACGCGCTCAACGGGCGCCGGCCGGTGTCGGCGGAGACCCGGCGACGGATCATGGAGGCGATCGCCGAGCTCGGCTATCGGCCCAACGTGATGGCGCGCGGCCTGCGGGCCGGCCGCAGCCTGACCATCGGCCTGGTGATCCCCGACATCACCAACCCGTTCTACCCGGTCCTCGCCCGCGGCGTCCAGGACGTGCTCGGCCCGGCCGGCTACGACGAGATCATCACCAACACCAACGGCGTACGCGATCTGGAGCGCGCCGCCCTCGACAAGATGATCTCCCGGCAGGTCGACGGGGTCGCGTTCGCCGTCTTCCACACCCACGCCGACGACCTCCAGCCGGTGATCGACGCGCAGATCCCGGTGGTCCGGCTCGGCGGCCGGGCGGCGCAGACCGGTGTCGACCTGGTGCACAGCGACGACGAGGGCGGCGCCCGCGAGGCGGTCCGCCACCTGATCCACAATGGATTCCGGCGGATCGCCTTCATCTGCGGGCCGGCGGCCGAGGGTCCGGCCGCCGAGCGGGTGGCCGGCTATCGCGCCGCACTGGCCGAGGCCGGCATCGGTCCACAGCAGAACATGGTGGTGCACACCGACTTCAGCCGGGCCGGTGGCGCGCACGGCGTGGAAAAGCTGATCCGGCAACGGAAACGCCCCGACGCGGTGCTCTGCGCCAACGACATGATGGCGATCGGCGCGCTCGACGCGGCCCGGGAGCGGGGCCTGCGGGTGCCTGACGACCTCGCGGTGATGGGCTTCGACGACATCGAGGCCGCCACCCTGGTCACTCCGCAGCTCACCACGATCGCCAACCCGGCGCGCGAGATCGGCATGGCCTGCGCCCGCCTGCTGCTCGACCGGATCAACGGGGTGGCCGGCCCGCCGAAGGAAATCGTCATCCCGACCCGGCTGGTGCGGCGCCAGTCGGCCTGAAGGCGCATCGACCCTCTTGACTTTCCTCGGCGTACGAGTAAATTGCCGATCAGTCTTAACGATTTGCTAGCCCGATAGATCCCCTTCGTCCAGCGGGAGGGCCAGACCATGATCGGAAACAGACGCATCTTCGCGGCGGTGGCCGCCGTCGCGCTCGCCTTCGGCGCCGCCGCCTGTGGCGGCGACGACGAGGGCGACGCGGCCGGCGGCTCCCTGACGATGTGGACATTCAAGCGCACCCACGTCGAGGCGCTGCAACAGGCCGCCGCGGCGTTCAAGGCCAAGACCGGCACCGAGGTGAAGGTCGAGGCGTACGCACCCGACGACGTGTTCACCGCCAAGATCCAGAGCGCGGCGCAGACCAAGGACCTGCCCGACGTGCTCGAGTTGCACTCCGGCGGCGAAGACCTGCGGGTCGGCGGCGGCGGGCTGCTCGCCGACCTCAAGGGCGACTTCGACGGCAAGCTCGACCGATTCCTGCCCAGCACGCGGGAGTCCGGCCGGGTCACCCAGCAGCGCAAGGACAGCGTCGAGGAGCTGTCCGGCGCGACCGTCGGCAGCCTCTACAGTGTCCCGTTCACAGCCGGCACGTTCGGCATCGTCTACGCCAACAAGGAGAAGCTCAAGGCGGCCGGGCTCGACCCCGCCAAGCCGCCGGCGACCTGGGAGCAGTTCCTCGACTATCTCAAGGCCACCACCGCCGCCGACAAGGACCAGGGCGGTCTCTCGCTGGGCCTCAAGGTGACCCAGACCGGCTTCAACTGGATCTACGAGCAGCTCGCCTTCGCCTACCTCGGCCAGCAGAAGTTCGTGGCGCTGTTCGGCAAGGGCAGCGCGGCCGGCTTCGGCTCGCCCGACGGGGTCAAGACCCTCGACCTCTACGCGCAGCTCAAGCCCTACTGGATGCCCGGCGCCAGCGCACTGGGCATCGACGAGGCCGACATCGCGTTCGCGCAGGGCAAGTCGGCGTTCAACGTCGGCGGCACGTTCACCCTGGCGTTCCTCGCGCAGAACAACATGAAGCCGGAGAACGTGCTGGCGTTCCCGATCCCGCCGGCGACCGGCGGCGCGGTCAGCGACCTGCGGCTGGCACCGCTCGCCCTGACCGGCCTGTCAGTCACCTCGACCAGTGCCAACAAGGACGTCGCGGCGCGCTGGGTCGACTTCCTCACCTCGCCCGAGGGCGCCGGTATCTTCGCCAAGGCGTCGCTCGACCTGCCGGCCACCGACCTCGGCACGCAGGCCGAGTCGCTGATCGGCCCGGACCTCGCGGCGCTGCAACAGTTCTTCACCGGACCGGCACAGAACACCTACGACGCCGGCAACCGCGGCTTCCGCCCGCCGGACTACGACGAGGTCGAGATGGGCGACCCGTTGCTCAAGCTCTCGCCGCTCGGCGAGGCCGACGCGGCCGGCACGGGCCGCACGCTCGACACGGTCATCAAGGCGATGTGGGACGCGAAGTAAGTGACCGCGATCGACACCACCACCATCGCGGCGCGGCTCGTCACCGAGCCGCGCCGCACCACCCGGCGCCGCCGGCGGGCGCTGGTCGGCTACGCCTTCATCGCCCCGGCCGTCATCCTGTTCCTGGTGCTGGGCCTCTACACGATCGCTTACAGCTTCGGGCTCAGCTTCGCCAAGTGGAACGGCTTCTCACCCACCTGGGAATGGGTCGGCCTGAAAAACTACGGCGACCTGCTCTACGCCGACCCCCGGCTGGCGCCCGAGATCCGCAACGCGGCGGTCAACACCGGCATCGCCATGGTCGCCGTCTCGCTCGGCACCGTGCTGATCGCTCTGCCGCTGGCCACCCTGCTCAACAGCGTGACCCGGCTGCGCGGCCTGATCCGCTCGGTCTTCTTCCTGCCCTACGTGACCGCCGGCATCGCCGTCTACTACGCTTGGCGCTACGTGCTCGAGCCCGACGGCGCCGTCAACCTGGCGCTGCGCGCGGTCGGGCTGGGCAGCCTGGCCCGCCCACAGGGCTTCCTCGCCGACCCGGACACCGCGCTGCCGACGCTGATCGTCATCATGATCTGGGGCGGCGTCCCGGTCGCGATGCTGCTCTACCTGGCGGGCTTGCAGGCGATCGACCCGGCGGTGATCGAGGCGGCGTCGCTCGACGGCGCCGGCCCGGTCCGCCGGCTGCGGCACATCACCTGGCCGTTGCTGGTGCCGATCACGGTGGCCATCCTGCTGCTCGGGCTGCGCGACACGATGCAGGGCTTCCAGATCTTCCTGATCATGACGAACGGCGGCCCGGGCGGGCACACCGACGTGCTCGGCCTGGAGGCCTACCAGCAGGCGTTCCTACAGAGCCTGTCGCCGACCCTCGGCGTCGCCAGCGCCCTCGGCTGGCTGATCTTCATCGCGGCGTTGCTGCTCGCGGTGGTCAACACCCGCCTGCTGCGGAGCCGGCAATGAGGCGGCCGACCGCCGGCGCGCTGGTCGCCTACCTCGCGCTGACGGTGTACGCGGCAGTCAGCCTCTACCCCTTCGCCTGGATGGTCTCGGGCGCGTTCAAGGACCGGCTGGAGATCCTCGAGGGCGGCCACCTGGTGCCGCACCGGCCGACCCTGGCCACCCTCGTCGACACCTGGAGCCGGCTGCACTTCTTCGACTATTTCCTCAACAGCCTGAAGGTCACCGGCCTGACGGTGCTCGGCGTGCTGGTGGTCTACAGCCTCGCCGGGTACGCGTTCGCGATGATCGAGTTCCCCGGCCGGCGCTTCGTGTTCTGGTTCTTCGTCGCGCTGCTGTTCGTGCCGAGCATCACCGTGCTGCTGCCGCTGACCATCCTGGAGAACAAGCTCGACATCCTCGGCACCCACACCGGCCTGATCCTGCCGTTCATCAACGGCACCGCCCCGCTGGCCGTGCTGATGCTGACCAACGCGTTCCGCGCGGTGCCGCTCGACCTGCACGACGCGGCGACCGCCGACGGCGCCGGCGAGTGGCGCATCTTCTGGCGGGTCTACCTGCCGCTGGCCCGGCCGACGCTGATCACCATCGGGGTGCTGACGGCAGTGCCGACCTGGAACGAGTACGTGCTGACCCGGGTCTCCCTCAACGACGAGTCGCGCTACACGCTGCCGCTCGCACTGGAGAAACTGGCCTCCGGCACGGTCCCCTCGTACAACGAGATCATGGCCGGTTCGTTGATCCTGGTCGTCCCCGTGATCGTGCTGTTCCTGGCGCTGCAGCGCTACTTCGTCAACGGACTGTCCGGTGCGGTCAAGAATTAGGGGAACGAGTTGGACCACGAACGGGTGCTGGTCACCGGCGCGGCGGGGCTGCTCGGGCGGGCCGTGCTCGAGGCGCTCGCCGGACGGGGCGTGGCGGTCACGGCGCTGGACCGGGTCGATCCCGGCGACCTGCCGGCCGACCGGGTCGTGGTCGGCGACGCCGGTGACACCGACCTGGTCCGGCGGGCGCTGACCGACGTCGACGCGGTGATCCACCTCGCCGCGATCCCGGCACCGACGCTCGACACGCCGCTGGCGGTCTTCGGCGGCAACACCCGGGCCACCTTCGCGGTGCTGCACGAGGCGGCCGCCGTCGGGGTGCGCCGGGCCGTCGTGGCCAGCAGCATGTCGGTGCTCGGGCTGGCCTGGGCCCAGGTGCCGCTGCGCCCCCGCTATCTGCCGGTCGACACGAGGCATCCGCTGCAGGTCTCCGATCCCTACGCGCTGTCGAAGCAGACCGACGAGGCGACCGCGGCGATGGTCGCCCGCCGGCACGGGATGGCCGTGACCGCGCTGCGCTTCCCCTTCCTCGGCGGTGCTTCGCGGCTTGCCCACCGTGCTGACGAGTTCCGCACCGACCCGGGCTCGGGTGCGCTGGAGCTGTGGGCCTACCTGCACACTGCCGACGCCGCGACCGCCTGCCTGCTCGGCCTGACCGCGCCGCCGGCCGGCGCGCATGTGCTGTTCGTCGCCGCGCCTGAGACCCTCGCGCCCTATCCGACCGAAGACCTGCTGGCCGCGTTCCTGCCCGAGGTGCCGGTGCGGGCCCGGTTTCCCGGCCGCGCGGTGCCGGTGGCGCTGGAGCCGGCGCAGCGGCTGCTCGGCTTCACGGCCGCGCACACCGTGCCGTTAGGCTCCAGGGCCTATCCGGTGGGTCAGGGCAGCCGAGGAGGAACCGGTATGACGATGGTCGAGACCCAGCCGCCCTGGGCGGCGCGCGACGGGCTGCGGATCACCGGGGTGCGGGCGATCGTCACCGCGCCCGAGGCGACGCTCGTCGTGGTCCGGGTCGACACTTCCGAAGCTGGCTTGTACGGCCTGGGCTGCGCCACCTTCACCCAGCGCGCCACGGCCGTGGCCGCGACCGTCGAGCACCTCGCCGAGTTGGTCATCGGCCGGCACCCCGCCGACATCGAGGACATCACCCGGATGGTGCACCTGTCCTCCTACTGGCGGAACGGCCCGGTGCTCAACAACGCACTGTCCGGATTGGACATGGCGCTCTGGGACATCGCCGGCAAGCGCGCCGGTGCACCGGTCTACGAGCTGCTCGGCGGCCGGGTCCGCGCGGCGGTGCCGATCTACCTGCACGCCAGTGGTGCCACCATCGGCGACACCATCGACCACGCACACTCGCTGATCGGCCAGGGCCTGCGGCACGTGCGGTTGCAGACCGGCGGCCCCGGCGTGGGCACGTATGGCGCGCCCGGCACGCCCGGCGGCTATCCCGACGCGCCCTACCCCGACGGCTGGGACGTCGAGCACTACCTGGCGGCGACCCCGAAGCTGTTCGCCGCCGCCCGTGACGCCCTCGGCGACGAGGTGTCGCTGCTGCACGACGTCCACAGTCGACTGACGGTAAAGCAGGCGCTGGTGCTGTGCCGGTCGCTGGAGCCCTACCGGCTGTTCTTCGTCGAGGACCCGATCGCGCCCGAGCACTATGACCGGCTGCCGGAGTTGCGCGCGGCCGCGGCGGTGCCGATCGCGGCCGGCGAGCAGCTGGGCTCGGTCGGCGACGCGGCCCGGCTGGTCACGGCGGGCGGCGTCGACCTGCTCCGGCTGCACATCTCGGCGATCGGCGGGCTGACGCCGGCGCGCAAGCTGACCGCGCTGTGCGAACTGGCCGGGGTACGCACCGCGTGGCACTCCCCCGCCGACGTGTCGCCGGTCGGGATGGCGGCCAACCTGGCGCTCGACGTGTCGAGCCACGCGTTCGGGATCCAGGAAGGTCACGTGTACGCCGAGGCGGTGCACGAGGTGTTCCCCGGCACGCTGCGGCCGGTCAACGGCTACCTGACCCCGTCGGACGCGCCTGGCTGGGGCATCGACCTCGACGAGCGCGCGGCTGCCAAGTATCCGCCCCAGCACTACGGTCACGAGCGCTGGTCGACCCGGATCCGCCGGCCCGACGGGGCTCTGGAACCACCGTAGGCGCCCGTTCGCCCGGTCACCGGCGGCGTTGATGGCGGCGACCTAGAAAGGTCGTGACGCGGACGGTTGGGGTCGGCGGAGCCGGCGAGTGCGTCCCAGTCCGCGCAGCGGCCCGCGCGAAGGTCAGTCGAGCGAGTCGCTCAGGAAGTCGAGGACGACCGCGGCGAAGAGTGGCGAGCTGAAGATCGAATAATGGGTCACGCCCGGGATGATGGCTAGCGCGTGGCCGCCCTTCGGTCGGCCCTCGGCCATCCAGCCGCCGTCGCGCTGGCCGCCGTCGAGGAGGGCGAAGCTTTCCATGTAGGCGCTCGGCGGCACCTGGTCAGCGTCGGCACCGACGACCATCGTGGGCACGCGCAGCGAGCGGACCTGCTCGGTGAAGTCGATCTCCTCCGACATGAAGGCGCCGATCTTGTCGAGCAGCCGGCCGAAGTCTTCGGGGCGTGGGGCGACCCGCTGATAGAGCTGGTACATCGGGGTGTCCACCATGAACTCGGCCGCGGCCGCGCTCACCTGGCCCTGCTGGGCCCGCATCTCCGGGTAGACCGACGCGGTGCGCAGCCAGGCGGAGGCCATCACCAGCTTGCCGACCTTGTCGGGGAAAAGCGCCGCGGTGTGCATCGCCACGCCGCCGCCCAGCGAGTAGCCGACGACGTCGGGCCGGGAAAGGCCCAGGTGGTCGATCAATGCGGCGATATCAGCGGCCAGATAGTCCAGCCGCAACGGGCGGTCGATGTCGGCGGTGCGGCCGTGCCCCTGCAGGTCGACGGTGATGACCTGGTGCTCCGCGGCCAGCAGCGGCAGCACCGGCCCAAACATCTCGCCGGAGCCGAGGCCGCCGTGCAGCAGGATCATCGGGCGTCCGGCGCCGTTCGTTTCGTAGTAAAGGTTGATGCCGTTGACGTCGGCGTATCCGCCGGTGCCGGTGGACTCAGCGGTCCAGTTGGTGTCGGTCATGGTGTGATCCTCCCGTGGGTCGAAGGACCAGTAAACACCCCGAATCAGGCACCCCACCCAGCGGCGCTGCCGCCGACCCGCGCGGACTTCACGGTCTCCAGGTACCCCGACCGCTTGTACGCGCCGACCGGGTCCGGGTCGAGCCCCATCTCCGAGCGCAACTCACGCAGCAAAGGCCGGACATCGGTCTGATAGGCGTCCATCAACACCTCGTTGGCCTCCAGCACATCACCCGCGCGCTGCGCGGCGGCGAGCGCCGAGGCGTCGACCAACAGGGCCTTCGCGGTGGCCTCCTGGACGTTGAGCACCGACCGGATCACCGCCTGGATCTTGGGCTCGATGTTGTGGCACTGGTCGAGCATGAACGCGATCCCCGCCGCCGGTGTCAGCGCGTCGGCCGAGACGATCTCGTGCATGATCCGGAAAAGCTGGAACGGGTCGGCGGAGCCCACCATCAGGTCGTCGTCGGCGTAGAACCGTGAGTTGAAGTCGAACCCACCCAACTTCCCGGCCCGCAGCAGGAACGCGACGATGAACTCGATGTTCGTACCCGGAGCATGGTGTCCGGTGTCGATCACCACCTGCGCACGATCACCGAGCGACAAGCAGTGGGCGTACGAGGTGCCCCAGTCCGGCACATCGGTCATGTAGAAGGCCGGTTCGAACAGCTTGTATTCCAACAGCATCCGCTGGTCGTCGCCCAGCCTGGCGTAGGTCGCGGCGCGCCCGGATGCTGTCCTGCCCCGGATAGTTGGTCCCGTCGGAGAACCACAGCTTCAGGTCGCGTGAGCCGGTCGCGTCCATGATGTCGACACACTCGATCAGATGCGCCAACGCCTTCGCCCGCACTTCCGGCGACGGATGGGTGACCGAGCCGAGCTTGTAATCGTCGTCCTGGAAGACGTTCGCGTTGATAGCACCCAGCGCGACCCCGCGCTCCTTGGCGTAGGCCGCCAGATCGGCGTAGTCGTCGACCTTGTCCCACGGGATGTGCAACGCCACCGTCGGCGCCACACCGGTGAACCGGTGCACCGTCGCCGCGTCCGCGATCTTCTCGTAGGGATCCCGCGGCACACCCTCCTGCGCGAACACCTTGAACCGGGTCCCCGAGTTCCCGAACGCCCACGACGCCGTCTCGATCCGCTGGTCGCGAAGGGCGGCCAGCACCCGTGCGCGGGTTTCGCTCATGGTTGGTCTCCCAGTGCTCCGTCGAGGTGGAGCAGGCCGTCGTCGCGCAGGAACAGCGAATAGTCGTGCCAGCCGGCCGCGCGCAACGCGGCCCGCATGTCGGGCCAGACAGTGGCGTGGCGGCGCCGGTATTCGTCCAGGCGATCGGGTCTCACCTGGAGCGTGAAACAGATCCGGCGCACGCCACCCTCCACAAGAGAACTAGAAGTCGAACTGGTCGATGTTGGACGTGTCGAACGTGTAGGGGTCGCCGAGCACGACCTCGCCGTTGGCACCGACCTTGTAGTCGCCTAGCTTGCCGGCCTTGAACGAGTCGCCTTCCTTACCGGTGATGATCCCGGAGGCCAGGGCGGCACCCGCGTACGCCGCCAGGTAGCCCAGGTCCGCCGGGTTCCACAACGCGAACGCCTTGACCGTGCCGTCCTTCACGAACGCCCGCATCTGGTTGGGCGTGCCCAGACCGGTCAACTGCACCTTCCCCTTGTACGACGACCCGGACAGGTAACGCGCCGCCGCCGCCACACCGACCGTGGTCGGCGAGATGATGCCCTTGAGGTTGGGGTGCTTGGCCAGCAGGCCCTGCGCCTCCTGGAACGACTTCTCGTCCTTGTCGTCGCCGTAGACCGTGTCGACCAGCTTCAGCTTCGAATACTCGGGCTTGGCCAGCTCGGTCTTCATCATCTCGATCCAGGCGTTCTGGTTGGTCGCGTTCGCCGTCGCCGACAGGATCGCGATCTCACCGCCGTCGGCGCCGACCGCGTCGGAGATCAGCTTGATCTGCGACTTCGCGATGCCGTCGGCGGTCGCCTGGTTGACGAACACGTCGCGGCACTCGGGCTTGGTGTCGGAGTCGTATGTGACGATCTTCGCACCGGCTGTCTTGGCCTCCGTCAGGGCGCCGCAGATGGCGTCCTTGTCGTTGGCCGACACCACGATCACGTCGGTCTGCTGCTGCGAGAGCGTGTTGATGTAGGACACCTGGGCCGACGGGCTCGCCTCGGACGGGCCGGTCTGGCTGAAGGTGCCCTTGAACTCCTCGACGGCGACCTTGCCGCCCTTGTTGTCGGAGGTGTCGAAGTAGGGGTTGTTGACCTGCTTCGGCAGGAAGGCGACCTTCAGGCCCTCCTTGATGGTGCCGGAAGTGTTGGCGGTCTCGGTGCCCGAACCGGCACCCGCGTCGCTACCGCTGTCGTCGGCGCAGGCGCCCATGGCAAGCGTCAACGCCGCGAGGACGGTTGTCGCGACAACGCGTACACCTGTGATCCTCATGGTTGGGTCCTTTCCTCAGGGGGTCGTCGGCGCAGCCGCCCGCGTGCCATTCGCACCACGTTAGGCCCGACGACGGAAGCGATGAGCAGCGTTCCGGTGACGATCGTCAACGCGTTGGCCGGGACGTCGGCCAGTTGCAACGCGTTGCGGAGAGTGCCGAGGAGCGCGACCGCGGCGACCACACCGAGCAGGCCGCCCCGACCACCGAAAATGGACACGCCACCCAACAGCACGGCCGCCACCACCGACAACTCGAGGCCGTCGGCGTTGTCGGCCCGGGCGGACGCGAACCGGAACGTCCAGAAGACGCCGGCCAACGCGGAAACCACGCCGGTCGCCACGAACAACCAGAATTTGGTACGCATAACCGCGATGCCGGAGTACGCGCTGGCTTCGGCGTTGTTGCCGATCGCGTAGAGCCCGCGGCCGATCGGGGTGGCGTGCAACAGCACACCGAACAGCACCGCCAGAACGGCGACCACGAGCACGAACCAGGGGATCACCGTGCCGGGGATCGGCGCGATCATGTCGCGGGTCCACCGGGCCGGGTAGTCGGCGACGGCCCGGTCGCCGAGCACAACGTAGGCCAGTCCTCTGTAGAGGGCCAGCGTGCCGATGGTGACGGCGAGCGAGGGCAGCCCGAAGACCGTGACGAACACACCGTTGACCGCGCCGAGGACGGCGCCGAGCAGCAGGCTGATCGCGATCAGGGCGGGCAGCGAGGTGAGCCCGGACTGCCAGAGCTGGCCCATCACGCTGCAGGTCAGACCGACGGTGCTGGCGACGCTGAGGTCGATCTCCCCGGTGATCACGATCAGCGTCATCGGCAGCGCGATCAGCGCGATCGGGATGGCCTCCAGCACCACGAACCGGTAGAAGCGCGGGTTGCCGACGCCGTCGATGGTGAGCGTGCCGACGATCACGACGAGCACCAGGGCGACCAGCACCAGCAGGTCCCAGGAGCCGAGCAGGCCGCGCGCGGTCGGCCGCGGTGGGCTCGCCGGCTCGCGGACGGGCGTCTCAACGGCCACGGTCGCTGCCTCCTCGGAGCCGGCGGGCCATCCGCACGGCGAGCGAGCGGTCCAGGCCGATGGCGGCCAGGATCAGCGCGCCGACCGCGGCGCGCTGCCAGAAGGGGTTGATGCCGAGCACCGGGAGCGCGCTGCCGATCGTGGTCAGCAGCACGGCGCCCAGCGCGGCGCCGTAGACCGAGCCGCTGCCGCCGAAGATGGCCACGCCGCCGACCACGACGGCGGCGACCACGTTGAGCTCCTGGCCGAGGCCGGCGTTGGCGTCGATGGTGCCGAACCTGGCGGCGTGCAGGACGCCGGCCAGGCCGGCCAGGGCACCGCTGGTGACGAAGGCCCAGAACACCCGCCGGCCGACCGGGATGCCGTAGAGGCGGGCGGCGTCGGGGTCGGAACCGATCGCGTAGAGCTCGCGGCCGCTGCGGTAGGAGCGCAGGAACAGGCCGGCGGCGACCAGGACCACGACGGCGAACAGGGCGAGCACCGGGACGCCGAGGATGCTCGCGTTGCCCATCCGCAGGAAGCCGTGCGGCATATCGGCCGCATTGATCTGGCGGCCGGTGGCCCAGGTGTAGTCGATGCCGCGGAACACGTAGAGCGTGCCGAGCGTGACCACCAGCGCGGGGACCCGCGCGGCGGCGATCAGCCCGCCGTTGACCGCGCCACACGCGGCGCCCAGCGCCATGCCGACCACGATCGCGACCGGGATCGGCAGGCCGGGCGCGCTCTGCAACATCGTGCCGGTGGCGAACGCGGCCAGGCCGAGGATCGAGCCGACGGACAGGTCGACGTTGCGGGTGATGATGACGATCGCCTGGCCGACCGCGAGGATCGCCAGGATGGTCGAGCCGAGCAGCAGGTCCTTGACGTTCTGCGCCGACAGGAACCGGGTGTTGGTGGCGAACGTGACGGCGACCAGCAGCAGCAGCGCGAGCGCGATGCCCAGCTCGCGGACGACGAAGACGCGGTGGACGGCGGTGGTCGGTTCGGTTGGCGCGGTCGGCGCCGGCGCGGTCATGACCCAGCTCCGGTCGCGGCGACCATCACCGACTCCTCGTCGGCGCCGGCGCGTGGGATGTCGGCGACCAGCCGGCCCTCGCGCATGACCAGCACCCGGTCGGCCATTCCAAGGACCTCCGGCAGCTCGCTGGAGACCATCAACACCGCCACTCCGTCGGCCGCCAGCTCCGAGAGCAGGCGGTGCACCTCGGCCTTCGTGCCCACGTCGATCCCCCGGGTCGGCTCGTCGACGATCAGCACCCGGGGCTTGGTCGACAGCCACTTGGCCAGCACGACCTTCTGCTGGTTGCCGCCCGAGAGCGTGCTGACCGGATCGGTCGGGCGGCCGCCCTTGACCTGGAGCCGCTGTGTCCAGGTGGCGGACGCCCGGCGCTCCGCACCACCGAAGAGCAGGCCCAGCCGGGACAGCGCCCAGCGCCGCGGCAGCGTGGTGTTGCGCTCGACCGACAGCTCCATCACCAGGCCCTGCTGGCGCCGGTCTTCCGGGACCAGCGCGAGGCCGGCGGCGATGGCGGCCGGGGTGTCGCCGGGCGGCAGCGGCTTGTCGTCGACCCGCACCTGGCCGGCGTCGGGGCGGTCGACGCCGAAGACCGCGCGGACCACCTCGCTGCGGCCGGCGCCGACCAGGCCGGCCAGCGCGACGATCTCGCCGGCCCGGACCTGGAAGCTGACGTCGTCGAAGAAGCCGTGCCGGGTCAGCCCGCGCACGTCGAGCCGGACGTCGCCGGCCGTGCTGTCGAGCTTGGGGAACAGCGTGGCGACGTCGCGGCCGACCATCTTGCGGACCACCGCGTCGACGGTGAGCTCGGCCGCCGGCGCGGTGTCGACCTTGCGGCCGTCGCGCAGTACGGTGATCCGCTCGCACAGGTCGAACACCTCGTCGAAGCGGTGCGAGATGAACAGCACCGCGGCGCCGGCGTCACGCAGCGACCGCGCCACCGCGAACAGCCGGTCGACCTCCACACCGGACAGTGCGGCGGTCGGCTCGTCCATCACCAGCACCCGGGCGTTGGTGGACAGTGCCTTGGCGATCTCCACGAGCTGCTGGTCGGCGATGGACAGGCCGCGCGCCGGGCGGTCGGGGTCGAGCCGGACGCCGAGGCGGGCGAAGAGCTCGGCGGCCCGCTCCCGCATGGCCGCGGTGTCGATCCGGCGCAGGCTCCGGCGTGGCTGCCGGCCCATGAAGATGTTCTCCGCGACCGAGAGGTCGGGAAAGAGCGTGGGCTCCTGGTAGATCACCGCGATGCCGGCCGCGCGGGCGTCGGCCGGGCCGGCGAATGTGACCGGCGCGCCGTCGAGCAGGATCGTGCCGGTGTCCGGCGGGTGCACGCCCGCGAGGATCTTGACCAGGGTGGACTTGCCGGCGCCGTTCTCGCCGACCAGGGCGTGCGCCTCGCCGGCGACCAGCTCCAGGTCGATGTCGCGGAGCGCCGCGACGGCGTCGAACGACTTGCTCACCCGCTGCAGCGACAGCATCGCACCTCCCGGTCGTGAAACGTTTCACAGACGCCGTGCTGAAGACACTAGGGATGTCGATCCGTCACCGTCAAGGGTTTGCTACCCGCCGGTGTGGCCCTCTTCCTCGCCGTCGGCGGTGAAGGCGCCACTGCCCTGCTCGGTCTCCAGGTAGACGTGCTGGTGGCCGAGGTCGGCGTCCACATTGATCTGGTCGAGTTGTGCGGCGGCGACCGACCAGGCGGTCGCGGCGGCGGTGCGGGCGCGGCCGGCGATCTCGGTCAGGGCGGGGCGTCCCTCGGGTGGCGCGGCGACGGCGGCCGCGTAGATGTCGACCGCCACCTGGAAGTCGGCGACCGCGCCGCGGAAGCCGCCGCGGGCGACGTTGGTCGCGGTCGTGCCGGACGGGCTGTCGGCGTGCGCGGCGACCAGAGCCTTGACCGTCTGCTGCCAGCCGGCGACGGTGGCGGTGTCGACCGGCTTGGTGCCGTCGACGGCGGTGTCGAACGCGTTGAGCAACGTGGTCAGCGCCTGCTGCGACCGGCGGGCCACCGCGGTGAGGTCACGGATCTGGTCGAGGTCGCGCTTGGCCTCCTGCGCCTTGATCTCGTCGATCGCGCGGGTGGTCGCGTCGGGGCGGCCGACGAAATAGCCGACGAGCCCGGCGACCAGCGCGGCGATCACGACGCCGGCGATGACGGCCGCCAGCGGGAGGCGTCGGGCGCGCGCCTGCTCGGCCTGGCGGACGTAGGACGGCTTACCGGTCTTCCGCGACATCGATGGACGGTATTACGCCTGACCCGGTGGGATCAAGGCCCGTTGTTATCGCCCGTCCTCAGCCGGCTTGATGCTGGCGCATCCAGCCGCCTTGCGGTCATCCGCGCCCGGTACGCGCTCGCGGCGGCGCGGTTGCCGCAACCCGCGTCGCAGAAGCGCTTCGAACGGTTCTTCGACAGGTCGACCAGCACGTTGGCGCAGTCCGGGTGCGCACAGATGCGCAACCGGTCGAGCGCGCCGGTGCGGACCACGTCGACCAGCGCCATGCCGGCGTCGACGGTCAACCGGACGGCGACCGGCACCTCCGGGGGCACCGCGTGCAGGTGGTAGCCCCAGCCGTCGTGCCGGACGAGTTGCGGCAACGGGCGACTCTCCCGCAACAGGTCGTTGACGGTCTCGACCAGGTCGTCTTCGCCGATCTCCCAGAATCGGCGGAACCGGGGGCGCAGGGCGCGGACCGCGTCGAGCTCGGCCCGCGTGTGCGTGCGGGAGCCAGTGATCTGATGCCCGCGGAGAAAGGCGTCGAGCGCTGCCAGGTCGCCGAACGGGGTGTTGACCAGCGCGGCCAGCCTGGTCAACGCCGCTTCCGTGTCATGAGCTAAAACCATCTTGCCCCTTGCAGTCCGGCCCCCTACCGTCATCAGTGTAAGTCGCCTTTGGTGATGACAGGGGATCCATGCCACCGACCCGCTCGCTCGGCCTGCTGCTCGCGCTGCTCTCCGCGCTGACGTTCAGCACCTCGGGCCCGTTCGCGCACGCCCTGCTCGACGCCGGCTGGTCGGCGCCGGCGGCGGTCGCCATCCGGGTCGGGGTCGCGGCACTGGTGCTCGCCGTCCCGGCGGCCATCGCGCTGCGCGGCCGCTGGGCCGCGGTCCGCCGCGACCTCACGGGCGTGGTCCTGTTCGGCGTGCTCGGCGTCGGCATCGCACAGGTCGGCTTCTTCAACGCGATCCGTTACCTGCCGGTCGGCGTCGCGCTGCTGCTCGAATACCTCGGCGTGGTGCTCGTCGTGTTCTGGATGTGGGCGGTGCACGGCCAGCGGCCACGCGCACTGACCGCCGCCGGCGCGGTCACCGCGGTGGTCGGCCTGGTCCTCGTGCTCGACCTGAGCAGCGACACCGGCCTCTCCCCCGTCGGCGTGATCTGGGGCCTGGTCGCCGGCGTCGGGCTGGCCTCCTACTTCGTGCTCGGCGCCCGCGACACCGGCGACGAGGGCGTGCCGCCGCTGGCCCTGGCCACCGCCGGCCTGGCCATCGGGGCGGTGCTGCTGGTGCTGCTCGGCGCGACCGGGCTGCTGCCGATACACGCCACGTTCGGCACGGTCAGCCTGGGCGACCTGCGGGTGAGCTGGCTGGTGCCGGTGGCCGGGCTGTCGCTGGTCGCCGCCGTCGTGCCCTACGTGACCGGCATCGTGGCCGCCCGCGCGCTCGGCGCCCGGCTCTCCTCGTTCGTCGGCCTCACCGAGGTGCTGTTCGCCGTCCTGGTCTCCTGGCTGGTGCTCGACGAGCTGCCCAGGCCGATGCAGATCGCCGGCGGCGCGCTGATCATCGCCGGCGTCGCGCTGGTCCGGCTCGACGAGCGCCGCCCGGCCGAGGTGCTGGTGTCAGCCTAACGCCCAGGTGAGCGTCGGGTCGGGCCGGCCGGCCTTCGCGAACGCCCGCACCGCGCGCAGCGCGGTGTCGAGGTCGACGACGTCGCGCCGGGCCACCCGGCGCGGCTGTCCCGCGGCGACGACGACTTCGTCGCCCGGTTCGGCGCCGACCGAGCGCACCACGATCCGGTCGTCGTGCTCGTCGGAGCCGAGCTGCACGAGATAGCGCCCGGCGCCGCCCTCGACGGCCAGGTACTGGCCATCGTGGCCGGTCAGCACGACCTCGGTGCGCGTTTCCTGGTCGAGTGCCCGGACCGCCGCCTCGATCTCGTCCGGCGTCGGGTCGTCGTGCCGCCGGCGTTCGGCCCGGCCGTCCTGCCAGCGGTCGCGTTCGAGCCGCACCGGGTCAGCCGCGAGGACTGGTGAGTTCGTCGTACAGCGCGTCATAGAGAGCCGGGTCGGTTGTCAGTCGGCCATCTGCGCCGACCGCGAAGGCGGCGCGGCGGAAGCAGTCGACGAACAGCGTCACCATCGCCGGCAGATCGGGGAACTCGACCCGGGTCGGCTCGCCGGCGCGGACCGCGACCACCCGGGGCTCGTCCGGGCCGGACCAGAGTGCGGCGAAAAGATCGCCGTCTTCCGAGGCCAGCAACGGAAGCCAACTTTCGCCGAGCGGCGGATCGTCGTGATAGGCGGGACGCATGCCGACCGCTTCGGCGAGCGCGAGCGGGGCGTACCCGGGGATGATCTCGATGTCCTGGTGTTGCTGGCCGGGGCCGCAGGTGACGCCGTCGTGCCAGGCGAACCACTCGGCGACGCGGGCCGGCAGCGGGCCGTGGCGGGTGATCCCGCCCGGCGGCAGGCCGGGCACCAGCAGGTCGACGACCGGGCGACCGAGCACCCGCAGCCACCACTCCAGGTCGTCGAGGCGATCGGTCAGCGACTCATCCACACGAGGGCCAGCGCCCGCGGGCTCCCGGATGTCACACCTGTCGCCGAGCGGGCCGGGAAAGTTCCCGCAATCTTCTGACAGCCGTCGGTCCGCGCACCGCTTGCCGCCAGCGGCTAGCGTGTCCCGGAACACCCGGGAGGATCGATGCGCCGTTATGCCGCCGCCGTGGCCGCGCTGGTGGTCGGGCTGGTCGTGGTCGTCGCGCCGGCGACGCCCGCGTCGGCACACACCAAGCTGTCCAAGGCGGTGCCGGCCGCGAAAGCGACGGTGACCAAGCCGGTCGACACGGTGACGCTCACCTTCAGCGGGTTGATCAAGCAGGCCGGCACGAAGGTGGTGGTGACCGGAACGGACGGCAGCGACTACCAGCAGGAGGACCCGCGGGCGGTCGACAAGACGATCACCCAGCGGGTGCGGCCGTTCCGGGTCGGCGCCATCACGGTCGCCTGGCAGACCGTGTCTGGCGACGGGCACAAGATCTCGGGCAGCTACACGTTCACCAACAAGTACGCGCCGTCGCCGTCGGCCGTCCCGCCTTCGCCGACGCCGGTCGCCGTGGCTACGGCCTCGGCTGAAGCCACGGCTGTCGCGGTCCCGGTCGCGGCCGTCGCCAAGGGTGGGATCTCGTCGGCTGGGCTCGCCGCGGTCGCCGCGGGTGCCGTCGCCGTGCTGGTCGTCCTGGTGATGTTGCTGCTGCGACGGCGCCGGCCACGTTCGTGAGCCGTTTTCCACAAACCGGGCAGGTACGGATGCGATAGCCGGGCACCCCGGATAAGGTCGCCTTTCTATGCCCGAGTCCCCCAGGGCGTCCGCCCCCCGGCTGCCCTCCCTCACCGGCCTGCGCTTCGCCGCCGCGCTCCTCGTGTTCGGCGTCCACGCCTACTCGTTCATCCCGGTCGGCGGCGCCGCACATCAGGCTGGGCATCTGCTGCTCGACCCCGGCGACCTCGGCGTCTCGTTCTTCTTCGTGCTCTCCGGTTTCGTGCTCACCTGGGCGGCCCGCGGCGCCGGCCCGGCACCCGGTCGCGGGCTCGGTCGGTTCTGGGCGGGGCGGGTGCTGCGGATCTACCCCGCCTACGTGGTCGCGCTGGGGCTCGCGGTGGCGTCGAAGTACGTCGGCGACCTGGTTGACCCAGTGGGCAACCGGGTCAACCAGGTCAACGGGCACAACCTGAGCACGAGCCTGTTCCTCGTACAGGCGTGGTTTCCGGACGATGTCACCTATCTCGGCATCAACCCGGTCGCCTGGTCGCTTTCCTGCGAGATCGCCTTCTACGCCGCGTTCCCGCTGCTCTACCTGCTGCTGCGCCGGCTGGCCGGCCGGGCGCTCGCGATCTCTGCCGTCGCGCTGGTCGCGCTCGGGCTGCTGCTCCCGACGATCGCGCACGCGTTCGTCGACCCGTCCTACCAACGCTGGTTCGTCTACATCCTGCCGGCGACCCGGGCGGTCGAGTTCGCGCTCGGCATCGTGCTCGCGCTGCTGGTCCGCTCCGGCGCGTGGCGTGGCCCCGGCCTGCCCCTCGCGTCGGCGCTGTTCGCCGCCAACTACCTGATCGTCGACCTGCTGCCGCATCAGGTACGCGACACGGCAGCCGTGCTCGCCACCACCGCACTGCTGATCCCGGCCGCGGCGACCGCCGACCTGACCGGCGCCCGGTCGGTGTGGCGACATCCGGTGCTGATCCGGCTGGGCGACGCGTCGTACGCCTTCTTCCTCGTGCATCTCACGATCCTCACCACCGGCATGACCATCCTCGGCCGCTCGCACGACTACCCGGCGTGGCAGGCGGTGCCGCTCGCTCTGGGCTTCCTGGTGGTCTCCTACGCGGTCGCGCTCCCCCTGCACCGGTATGTCGAAATGCCCGCGATGCGCCTACTGCGCCGCCGCCAGCCACGCCCGGCGATCCCCGCGCCGCGGTCACCGCAGCCGTCGGAGGTCGGCGTAGGCTGACAAGATATGGGCAAGATTGTCGCAGACATCTCCATTTCGCTTGATGGTTATGTGGCCGCGCCCGGCGCCGACATCGAGCACGGCCTCGGCGTCGGCGGCGAGGTGATCCACAGCTGGGTCTTCGCCGGCCACCCCGTCGATTCCGAGATCCTGTGCCGTGGCCTCGATCAGACCGGCGCGGTGGTGATGGGCCGCCGGCTGTTCGACTTCGTCGACGGGCCACACGGCTGGACCGACGAACTCGGCTACGGCGCGGGCAACGACCAGGCGACCGGCGGCCCGCCGGTGGTGGTCGTGACCCACTCCCCGCCGGCCTCGTGGCGGCTCGGGCCACGATTCAGCTTCGCGACCGACATCGCCGAGGCCGTGAGCCGCGCCAGATCCGAGGCGGGCGGCAAGACCGTCGTGGTGATGGGTGGAGCGCAGGTCGTACGCCAGAGCGTGCTGCTCGGCCTCGCCGACGAACTCCGGATCCACCTGTCGCCGTGCCTGGTCGGCGGTGGCACCCCGCTGTTCTCCCCAGCGGACCAGCCGACCCCGCGACTGCGCCAGGTCGACGTGGTCGTCTCTCCACATGCGACCCACGTGACCTACGACGTGCTCAGCTGACGGCTGGCCCGCCGGTCAGGCGTCGAAGGGCGGCGAAGCCGGCCTCGGTGCCCGGCCAGTGCCGTTGGACGGCGGCGAGGCCGGCGCGGCGGATGGTGCCGCGCAGCACGATGACGACCAGGATCGCGTCGTCGGCGTAGCCGAGGACCGGGATGAAGTCAGGGATCAGGTCGATCGGGAGCGCCAGGTAGGCCAGCAGGAGCGCCAGCCGGATCCGTACCCCGCGCGGCAAGGTCTGGTCTTTCGCCAGCCGGCCCAGCAGGCGGAGCAGGTCGGGCAGGATGCGGACGGCTTCGCGGAGTTGGCCGCCGCCCGGGCGGCCGATCAGCAGGGCCACCACGAGGGCGAGCCAGACGAGAGCCACGGCGGCCGCGATGCCGATCAACGCCTGCCACATCGGCGGGCTAATTCCGGTCGAGGGCCGCGAGGAGGCACTGGTGTGCCTCGTCGAACTCCGCGGCTGGCGTGTCCGGCCGGGCGTTGGCGAAGTCGAAGTCGGCCATCCCGCGCGCCGGGAAGACGTGCACGTGCGCGTGTGGCACCTCGAAGCCCGCGATCACCAGGCCGGCCCGGGGGGCGTCGAACGCGGTCTTGACGGCCGCGCCGATCCGCGCGGCGACCGCCAGCAGGTGCGACCACAGCGCCGGGTCGAGGGTGGTCCAGTCGTCGACCTCGGCGCGCGGCACGACGAGCGTGTGCCCGGGCGCGAGCGGCGCGATGCTCAGGAACGCGACCACCTCGTCATCCCGGTGCACGAACCGCCCGGGCAGCTCGCCGGCAATGATCATGGAGAAGACGGAAGCCATGCAGCCATCATTCCAAAAGCGACTTGAGCGCCCGGAGGTCGGTGAGCACCGCCACCACGTCGGCCTCGAACGCCTCGCGGCTGGTCCCCGCACGCCGGTAGACGGTGAACACCACTTCGCTTCCGTCGGCGTTGGGGAACACCCGCATCGGGTTGTAGAACTTCTCCCCTGACGGGAACGTCACATCGTGGTCGAGCACCCCGACCGTGTTGGCCGATGCGAACGCGACCTCGACCGTGCCGTCCGGCGTGTCAGCGAGCCAGCGACCGTCGACGTTCGCGATCGACCCGGTCAGCCCGGCCGCCCAACGCGGCAGATTCGCCGGATTGGCGGCAAAGGCGTACACGTCGGCGGGTGACCGGGCGATGGCGACACTCACGTGATGCGACTCGTAGATCACCCCATCAGTCCTACCACGCCGCCACCGGAACCCGGCCGGCAGCCTGCGGCGTGTGCCGCAGCCGCTACGGCGTGCTCGCCTTCATCATCGGCCTCGGCGACCTCTTCTACCACGGCGCCACCTGGTCAGGCGGTCGCTTCGGCGCGGGGGCCGTAACGCTCGGCCGCGCGTGCCTTGGCCTTGGCGGCCTCGGTTTCCCGATCCCGCGGCGGCGCCTTGATCACCAGCTCCTCCAGCAACGCCCGGGTGGCCTCGGCGACAACCCGGACGGCCTCGTCGAACGCCTCCTGGTTGGCGGCCGACGGCTTGGTCGTTCCGCTGACCTTGCGCACATACTGCAGCGCGGCGGCGTCGATCTCGTCTTCGGTAGCGGGCGGCTCGAAGTTGCTCAGCACCCGGATGTTCCTGCACATCCGACCAGCATGTCAGCAATCACCGGCCACCCGCCACACCGACTTCGATCCATACTCGACGCGTGTATGGCGTGATCGTCGCGGAGTTGGGCGGGCCCGAGGGTCTGCGGGTGGCCGAGGTGCCCGATCCGGTGGCGGGCCCGGGGCAGGTCGTGGTCCGGGTGGGCGCGGTGTGCGTGCAACCGGCCGACATCGCGGCCCGCGTCGGGATGATTCCCGGTGGTCCGGTGCCACCGCCCTTCCTGCCCGGCTGGGACGTCGCGGGCGAGGTGGCCTCCGTCGGCGACGACGTCAGCGACCTCCGGGTGGGTGACCGCGTCGTCGGGATGATCCCCTGGTATCTGACCCGGGGCACGCCCGGCGGATACGCGGAGTTCGTCGCGATGGACGCGCAATGGCTCGTGCCGCTGCCGGACGGGCTCGACGCCGTGGCCGCGGCCACGCTGCCGCTCAACGCGGTCACCGCACACCAGGCGCTGGCGCTGCTGTCGCTCGACGACGCTTCGACCGTGCTGGTCACCGGCGCCAGCGGCGGCGTCGGCGGGTTCGCCGCCCAGATCGCCGCGCAGCGGGGCCACCGCGTGCTCGCGGTCGCCAGCTACGACGACGAGGCGTGGGTCGGTGGTCTCGGCGCGGCCGAGGTGATCGCGCGCTCGACCGATCTGGCCTCGATCGGGCCGGTGCCCGTCGCGGTCGACGCGATCCCGCTCGGCGACGCGGCGGCCACGGCCGTCAAGGACGACGGCATTGTCGTGACCACCCGCCCGACGGCACCGATCGATCCGAGCCGCGGCATCCGTCAGCAGCTTGCGCTCATCCACCTCGAGCGCGAGGTCCTGGCCGAGCTGGTCGGGCAGGCAGCGGCGGGAACGCTACGCACCCGGGTCGCGGCCACGATGCCACTCACCGAGGCCGCGGAGGCGCACCGGCTCGTCGAGGCGGGCGGCCTGCGCGGGAAAGTCGTGCTGACCGCAGACTAGGTCCGATTCGTTCAATCCGGCGCATTGGGCTGACGACTAACGTCGTTGGCATGACTGCGCGATTCCTTGATGGACGTGAGTTCCTTCGGCGTACGGGCCGGTTGTTGGAAAGGCGTCTTTTCGCCACCTGCTTCGAGGGTGCTCCGGGCACGGGAGTTCTCGACGCCGTGCGCGGCTATGCCAATGACGACGGCGGCTTCGGTCACGGGCTCGAGCCTGACAAACGCTGCCCGGCCAGCCTGCCCATCGACGTCGAGTGCGCGCTCGCCGCGATGGCCACCGCCAACACCGTCGACCTGCCGCTGGTCCACGGCGCGTGCGACTACCTCGCCAAGGTCGCCGTCGACGGCGGACCGGTTCCGCTGGCCTTCCCGGTGATCGAGGACTATCCCCGGGCGGAGCACTGGTCGGCGTGGACCTACGAGCCGGGCCTCAACCCGACCGCGGGCATCGTCGGGCGGCTCTACGAACTCCGCGTCGACCACCCGTGGATCGAGACGGCCGCCGCCTGGTGTTGGGAGCAGATCGACACCGCCGACCTCCCGACCGACGCGCACGCCCTGGGCGAGGTCCTGGGGTTCCTGGCACACACCCCGGAGCGGGACCGCGCCCTCGCCGCGGCGGCCAAGGTGCGCGACGCACTCGCGAGCGCGTCGTGGTTCAAGCTCGATCCCGACGACACCGAGTACGGCCTGTCCCCGCTGACCGTGGCCGCGTCCGCCGACAGCTCGTGGCGCAGACTGTTCGCCGAAGAGGTCATCCAGGCACACCTCGACCGCCTGGAGGGCGACCAGCAGACCGACGGCGGCTGGCCGGTCGCGTGGGAACCGCCCGGCGAGACGGCGCTGCTCGAATGGCGCGGCATCGTCACGCTGGAAAGCCTGCGCACCCTTGTCTCATACGGTCGCCTCGACGCCAACTGACGTGCGAAGTTTGGGGTAGACAGGACCACTATGACCGTGCTGATCCGGATCGCCTTGGCCATCCTCTTCCTCGACGAACTCCTCGTCGGGTTCTGGAACCAGGCCTTCCCCGAGAGCTTCTACAACAACTTTCCGACCGTCACGCTGACTCCCCCGTTCAGCGAGCACTACGCCCGGGACTTCGGTGGCGCCACCCTCGGCATCGCGCTCGTGCTGGGCATCGCGCTCGTCGCACCGCGAGCCGTGTTCACCATTCCCGCCGCGGCGGCGTACTCCGTCTTCGCGATTCCGCACTTCTTCTTTCACCTGACCCACCTGGACCACGCCAGCGTCGGCCAGGCGGGTGTTCCTGACGACAGCCAACGCCATCGTCGCGCTGCTCGGTCTGCTCGTCATCGTGCTGACGCTCGTCCGGGACGCAGCGGCCAAGCGCGAACGACCGCAGAGCCAGGGCCCGCCGCCTTAGGCTTCGATTGCCGGAACGTGAGTCGTTCGCGGCGGCAGGCGGTCTTTCATTGGTGCTGATGGCCGACGGCGGCCTGCACGCCACATCGATCGACGCCCGGGTGGCCGCCTCCCGCCGCTTCGCGATGCTCGCGATGCTCGCGATGCTCGCGATGCTCGCGATGCTCGCGATGCTCGCGATGCTCGCGATTCGGGCATTTCGCGTTTGATCGCGCGTTTCGGGGTCGGTTTTGATTACGGCTTGCGGGCGAGGCCGCCGTACACCGAGACCTGGGTGTCTGTCGGGGTTTCGCCGGCGTCCGCGTCGGGGCGCCAGGCCGGCAGCACCTGGACGCCGGGTTCGACCAGGTCGAGGCCGGTGAAGAACCGCTCGATCTCGGGCCGGGAACGCACCCGCATGGTGACGCCGCTGCGCCGGTAGACCGCAGCGACGCCCTCCCAGGCGCCCGGGTCGAAGTCGCCGGTGAGGTGCGACAACGCGAGATAGCTGCCCGACGGCAGGGCATCGAGAAGCCGACCGACGATGGCGTACGGGTCGTCGTCATCGCCGACGAAGTGCATGATCGCGATCAGCAGCAGGCCGACCGGCTGGTCGAGGTCGATGACCGCACGGAGCTCTTTTGACGCGAGCAGGGCATCGACGTCGCGCAGGTCCGCGTCGAGATATTCGGTGCGGCCCTGGTCGCCGCTGGTCAGCAGGGCTCGGGCGTGGGCGAGCACCATCGGGTCGTTGTCGACGTAGACAACGCGCGCCTGCGGCGCCACTTCCTGCGCGACCTGGTGGACGTTGGGCGAGGTCGGGATGCCGGTGCCGATGTCGAGAAACTGCCGGATGCCGGCCTCGGCCGCCAGATGGCGCACCACCCGACCCAGGAAGGCACGGTTCTCCCGGGGCGGGATCCGGCTGTGGGGGTTGGCCCGCAGACCCGCCTCGGCGGCAACCCGATCGGCCGCGAAGTTGTCCTTGCCGCCCAACAGAAAGTCGTAGACCCGCGCCGGATGCGGTCGGTCCGCGTGCAGGTTGGCCGGAACGGCACTCTGGTCGGTCATGGCATTCGACTCCCTCACAGCCGGCACGGACGGGGCCATGATAGTCGAATGTGGATCACTCGGGTGGTTCGGCGCCGGACTGCTCGCTCGCCATGTAGGTCGCATACCAGTCGGGCCAGTTCGCGTCTGCCTCGCCGGTGCGCTTCTCGTGCTCGCCGTGTGCCTCGGAGGCGCGGCGCATCGCGTTGGCCAGATCGTTGACCGACGAGTACGAGGTGATCCCGGTGTCGATCCGACCGGGCAGCCGGTTGACGATCTCCTGGAGCAGCCAGCCATTGCCGTCCGGGTCGCTCCACGCGGCCAACGAGTTGTAGCTGTTGCGGTCGGGGTCGGGACCGTCGGCGACGCCGTCCGGCGTGCGGTGGAAGATCGGACCCACCTCGACCCCACGCGCGATCAGGTCGGCGCGCGCGGCCTCGATATCGGTGACGATCAGGAACAACCCTGGTGGCGTCCCGGCCGGCGTGGGCGGGCTGCCGATGCCAAAGTGGATCGAGCACAGCGATCCCGGCGGCGTGAACTGGATGGCTCGGCTGCCACCAAGTTCGAAATCTGCGTCGAGCCGCCACCCGAGACCGGCATAGAACGCCTTCGCCCGCTCAGCGTCCGCGACCGGGATGGTGATCACTTCAAGCTTCAAGTCGGGATTTGCACCGTGCTGGGCCTTAGGCATCGCAGTCTCCCAGTCGCTGGCAGTCCGTTCGTGGCCAGTATCCCCGACCTTCGGCGCGCCAGCGGCCCGTACGGCGCGGAGAGGCGGGCGCGACAACCTAGGCCCATCACGGCGTTGGGATCTGGTTCGCTCGTACCTTGCGTCACTGACCTGATGGACCTCGTGGCGATCGAGGTAGGCACGCTGAACCTTGAAGCGGGTCACGTAACCGACCGGCTTGCCCGGGTCAAGCGCGCCTACGACCCGGACAACCTGTTCCGGCCCAGCCACAACATCCCGCCCGCGGCCTAACCGCGGCTCGTCATCTGATCCGAACAGGCGATGGTGGCATCTGCCGCTCAGGTCAGCACTGGCTGCGTTGCGGCGACCTGCGGCGGGTCAGGAGGAGCAGGAGCCCGCCGGCCATGCTCAGTGCCGTTCCGGTCATGAGTGGCAGCCAGATCGGGCTGCCAGTGACCGGAAGGGTGTCCTCGGCGTCGTAGAAGTAGACCGTGGAGGCCGAGCCCGTGGGTGTGCTGACGAGAAGTTGGGTCTGCCCGGGTGTGCCGCACGACGGAGCGGTGAAGGTGAGTACGTTTCCGGCCGCGTTGACCTGGACATCGGCCGGCAGACGATCGATGTCGCAGAGCCGGACGGTGGTTTGGTCTGGCACGAACCCGACGCCGGTGACTGTGACAACGAAGCCGCCCTGCGTCGACCCGTCCTGCGGGGTGACCGAGTCGATCCCCACGATCGGCGCAGGCTCGGCAGTGGGCGTGGGGCCGGGTGGGCTGGTCACGTGGCCGGCCGCCGCGTTCGCGGCCGCCGGGCCGAGGCTCGCGAGGCCCGCGAGCGCGAGTGTCAGCAACGCGGTTGAGGATGCTCGCCGGAAAAGTCCCATGGTGTCCCCCGTTTACGTCAAGCCAGCGCCTTGTTTGGCAGAGAGCTGCTGACCGGAGCAACGAAACCGCAAACGGTAAGTAGTGGGGCGAATTCGAGTAGATCACCCCGTTATGCGTCGCAGGCGACTTGCTCTACGGGCAGCCGGAAACCGTGCTGGGGTTGCCGCAGTTGTTGGGCTGGTTGCCGGCCAGGGAGCTGCCAGCGAGCGTGACCGCCCCGCCCTCGCGGAAGATGCCACCGCCGGTGGCGTCGGTTCCCGTCGCCCGGCTGGCGACAACCGTTGTCGCCGTTGACGAGGTTGTCGTGGGTCAGGCCGCCGCTCACCGTGATCCCGGTGCTCTACACGATGGTGGAGACCCGGCGGGAGAAGCGGGCTGAGCGCCGGATTAGCCGTGAGACGCCGCTGCGGTCGGCGGTCAGCGAGCCGGTCCCGGTCCCGTGACCCATGGCTTCACGCCGCGCGGCGGGTCGCGTGCTCGGCGCGCGCGGGTGCGCTTACCTGGTGCAGGTGCCGCAAGGCCTGGCGGTAGGAGGTGACAAGGCTGGTTTGTTCGTACGCGACGCCGATCTCGGCGCAGTGTGCCTGGACGATCGGCTGGGCCTTGCGCAGGTTCGGGGCCGGCATGCCGGGGAACAGGTGGTGTTCGATCTGGTAGTTCAGGCCGCCGAGCGCCGCGTCGGTCAGCCAGCCACCGCGGACGTTGCGCGACGTCAGCACCTGCTTACGCAGGTAGTCCTCGTCGCCGGTGGGGTGCGGCATGCCCTTGTGGTTGGGTGCGAACGTCATGCCGAGATAGACGCCGAACAGCGCCTGATGCAGCAGCAGGAAGGCGATCGCCTGCAGCGGTGAGAGGACGATCAGCAGCGCCGCCAGGTAGCCGACCGCGTGCAGGACCAGCAGGGTGGTTTCCAGACCGCGGCGCTTCACGATGCCGTTGCGCAGGGCCTTGATGCTCGACACCTTCAAGTCGATGGCGAGCAGGGTCAGCAGTGGGAAGAAGAGAGCGGCCTGATGCCGGGTGATAAAGCCCTTCAGCCCGCGCCGGCCGAAAGCCGACTCCGTAGCCCAGATGAGCACCTCGGGCGCCACATCCGGGTCGAGGTCGTCGTGGTTGGGGTTGTTGTGGTGACGGGTGTGCTTGTCCATCCACCAGCCGTAGCTCATTCCAACGCCGAGATTCCCGGCGATCCGTCCCGCGATCTCACTGGGGCGTCTGGTGCGGAACACCTGGCGGTGCGCCAGATCGTGCGCCACCAGCGCGATCTGAGTGAAGGTGACGGCGAGGAACGCGGCCGTCACGAGCTGCCACCAGGATGAGCCGATCAGGAAGAACGCGGTCCAACCGCCGAGGAACATCAGCGAGACCACGCTGAGCCGTGCCACGTAGTAAATGGGCCGGCGCTGCATCAGCCCGGAGCCGGTGATCCGACGGGACAGGATGGCGAAGTCGCTGCCGGTCGTCGCGCGCGACGGCGCCATGGTGATCGTCATGGCTCCATCAAACGGGTCGACGCCTGGAAAGTCAGTAACGCTAGCGTCCGGCCCTGCGGGAGGCTAGCACCACCAATCGACCCGTTTCAGGCGTGCTGGACGACCTCGAACTCCAGCAGGGTGGCGCCTGAGGCGACCGGCTTGCCCCGAGCACCCCCATGTGCCTCCTTGGCCGCGCCGTTGGACCACGCCTGGAAAGCCTCTTCACTCTCCCACTTGGTGTAGACGAAGTAGCGGCTCTCCCCCGCGACCGGACGCAGCAACTCGAACCCGAGGAACCCCGGCTGGTCCTCTACCGCATGCAACCGGGCGGCAAACCGCCGCTCCAACTCCGGGCCAGCGCCCTCGGGGACTTCGATCGCGTTGATCTTCACAACCGCCATGCATCTCACGGTAGCCGCGTCCGCTCCTGGACGACCCGATGCCACACGGGTTCAGTGTTGGACGACTCGGGGGTCGAGGGTGGCTTGGGGAGAAGCGCCACCGGCGCGTAGGTGGCGGTCAAGGCGAGCGTGCCGGTGCGCCTGCTGGGTTGGAGCGGGTATCCAGGCCGCAGCCCGTCCCACGGCACAGCGAGATAGCCGAACGGCGCCAGAACCCGCACCCCGCTGCGGTTCAGCTCGACGGCCGGCCGGCCCGACCAGAGGCCGTAGAGGTAAACACCCATGATTGCCACCGTCCCCAGCCCCAGAACGGCCGTCGTCGCCACCTCGACAACGCCGAGCTGCCATTCCGGGTCGCTGCCGCGCACCCAGGTGATCGGGGCGAAGGAGTGCGTCGCGGATACTTCACTGGATGCCTGACGCTGAGGGAGACCGCTCGTGACTTCGGACCTGCCTCGATCTCCGACGATCCTTTCGGTCTCGTGGGGCCGGATGGAGGTCGAAGGGCTGCCCGCCGGTAAGGACTTCAAGCTCTATCCGGGCGGCGGCAGGGAGTGGGACTGGTCCGAGACCGGCACGCGGCACAGCCCTGGCATCCAGCCGACCGACGTCGAGGAACTCCTGCGCCAGGGAGCGACCGTGATTGTCCTGTCCCGCGGGATGGACCTCCAGCTCCAGGTCGATGCCCGTACCGTCGAAATGCTCAAGCAGCGCGGTGTGCCGACGCACATCAGCGAGACAAGAGAAGCGGTACGGCTCTACAACGAGCTGGCGACGACGCAGGCCGTCGGAGGCCTGTTCCACTCGACCTGCTGAACAACGACCCTCGACGGCGAACCGGTCGACCTGATCGCGGCCGGCGGGCCATCCACGGACCGAACTTCCAGGTGCCCGACGGCTGACAGAGTGCGGTGACGCGATAGTTGCCGGTCCGCCCTTGCACTGCGCCCAGGCGCCGGTGCCGCTCGAGCAGCCCTGCGGCGTCTCCTGCGCCGGGCTCGCGACGACCGAGCGTTGTCCCCCGATTCGCGAAGGTGCCACGTTCGCGGCCACTCAGTCGAGACAGAACTCGTTGCCCTCGATGTCCTGCATCACGAGGCACGACTCGTTGTCGCCATCGGCACGCAGTAGTCGCACGCGTAGCGCGCCGAGCGGGACCAGTCGTGCGCATTCGGCCTCAAGTGCGGCCAGGCGCTCCTCACCCACGAGCCCGGTGCCGACCCGCACGTCAAGATGCAGCCGATTCTTGACGACCTTGCCTTCGGGAACGCGCTGGAAGAACAGTCGCGGGCCCACGCCTGAGGGATCAATGCATGCGAACGCTGAACCCTGACGCTCAGGCGGCAGCGCGCGATCGAAATCGTCCCAAGTAGCAAACCCCGCCGGTGGCGGCGGTACGACGTACCCCAACACCTCGCACCAGAAACGAGCGACGCGCTCAGGTTCTGCGCAGTCGAAGGTGACTTGGATCTGCTTGACCGACGCCATCGGGCCACCCTAGAGCAGACGCCGATCAAGGTGCTCACGCACCTGACCATCTCGGGGAAGCGCAGGTAGATCGGGACGGCTACCATTTCGGTCGAAAACCGGCAACAGTGCGGCCCGTCTGACGGATAATTCTTCTGGCTGCCGGCCGCAGCGGCTTGGGTGGAGTGGCCTGGTACCGAAGGGGAACGAGCCGACCGAGTCGCGAGGTAGGTGTGCAGTGTCCAGCTTTCCCGCTTCACTGTTCGTGCCGGTGGCGCTCGGGTTCTTCGGCCTCGGCACCGGCTATCTGATCTACGGCCCGCAGGAGCTGCTTGGCTACCCGCGACGCGACCCACAAGTCGATCGCGCCAATGGTGTCTGGGGCATCTGGCTGCCCGGCTTCTGCCAATTCCTCGTAGGCATCCTCCTGTTCATCGGATTGAGCTGGTTCCCTGTCTTCACTGGCAGCAAAGCCAACTACATGGCGGCGCTCGCGTTCAGCGCCTACGGCATCCATTGGTTCGCCTTGGGGTGGAACCGGGTGCGGGGCGCCGATGCCCGACCCAATGGATTCATGTCGATCCCGTTCGTGATCATCTCGGTACTCGGTGCGACGGTGTTCTTCCTGGCGGATTCGTGGCCCCTGGGCGTGCTGTTCATCGGGCTCGCACTGGTGTACGTCGCGGAGTTCTTCGCCAGCTTCAAAATCGGCGTCAGAGTCGGCTTGGACGGGCAGGAGTCGACCAACCTTGGTGAGAAGGCGCTAGGGGCGATCCACATCCTCGTCGGCCTGTGGCTGATGTACCTGACCTTCGCCACCACGCTGAACATCGCCTCCGGCTTCGACCTTCCTGCGGCTTGACCCACGATCATCGATCTCAGCCCGGCCCGGCGACCTCCGGGCTGAGATCGGCAACCTCATGCTCGACGTTGAGGCCGGCGACGCTGGTGCTGCAACGTCTCCAGCAGGCGTGGCCAGATCTCACTGACCGTCGGGAAGCTCGCGACGGCGTGCCGCAGTCTGCTGACCGGAACCCGCCGGACGATCGTGATCGTGGCCGAGTGCAGCAGTTCCGTCGTCGATGGCCACCTCGGCCTCGATCTCGACCGGAATGCCGAACGGCAGCTCGGCGAGCCCCACCGCGGACCGGGCGTGGCTGCCGGCACGCGCGCCCCACAGCTCCAGGACGAGGTCAGAAAAGCCGTTGACGACCATCGGCGTGTTGGTGAAGCCCGGCGCCGCATTGACCATCCCAAAGACCCGCAACCAGGCCGTCACCCGGTCGAGGTCCCCGAGCTCACGCCGCAGGCTGGCCAGGACGGCCAACCCGGTCAGCCGGGCCGCCTGATAGGCCTGTTCGGGCGTCACCTGGTCGCCAACCTTGCCGAACGGCCCGGCCACGGTCCCGTCGGGCAACAGCGGCCCGTGCCCGGAGACGTACGCCCGGTCGCCGTGCACCCGCACCCACGGGAACGGCAACGTGACACCGGCCGGCAGCCGCATCGGCTCCGGAAGCCCCAACCCGAGCTCGGCCAGTCGACGCTCGATCCGCTCGCTCACGGCTCCCAGGCTACGGCGTCGGCCCGGCTGGGCCCGCGGCTGTCGGTCTATCGCTCGACGACCTGGTTCTCGGCCGCGCGGCCCTGACCGCCGCCGGCCGCGTGGTCACCGACTGGGACGACCCGGACAAGCGGAATCGGGCGAGCGGGATATTTCGTTGCGTGGGCGCGGTGCCGAGACTTAGCTGAACGCCATGTCTGCTCCCTCACCGATCTTCGTAGCGGGTACGGGTCGTTCGGGAACATCGCAGCTCGCGAACATTCTCGGCGAACACCCGCAGATCCACCGGATTCCGATCGAGACCCGGTTCATTGTCGATCCGGGTGGCTTGCGGGACCTGGCGGACGCACTCACGATTCGATACGACCCTTACGTCGGGGACGACGCCCTCCGCAGGCTGAGCGACATTCTGACGGTGCGACTGGTCGGCCGGCGCGACAGAGATCGTGGTCATACCGTTCCCGTGGCCATCGGCGAGTTGCACTACTGGGACGCGGTGGGACGGCTGTGGTCGGAGCTCGTCGCGAGCACGTTCGACGAGTCCGTGCCTGGGGCAGGGTTCGGGCACGCCGATTGGCCTGCCGGGCCGTTCGAGCCGCAGAGTTTCCGGCGGGCGGTCCCGAGACACTTCAGCGATCGGCGTGAGCTGCTCGAGATCCTTCGTCGCGCGGTCGACACGATGTTCGGCGGAGCAGCTGCCGACGCGGGAAAGCCGACCTGGTGCGAGAAGACACCGTTCAACCTTCTGTGCATGGACTTCCTCTGGGAGCTCGTCCCTGAGGCGACCATCGTCCACATCAAGCGCCACCCGGTCGCGGTGGTCGCGTCACACGTCGACCAGCCATGGGCACCGCCCACGGTCGACGGCGCGCTCGCATGGCTCAAACCGGTCTATGACCGATGGCTCGCCTGGAAGACCACGGTCGATCTGACGGAAAAACGATATGTGGAGGTAAGGGCCGAGGATCTCGCAGCCAACTGGCCCGAGCAGCGCCGGGCCCTGTTCGAACTGCTCGGTGTCGACGACGTCGCGACCAGGTCGACGTTCCAGCCACACAGACTGGAAAATCGCAATTCCCAATTCGACCCCGGAACCCGCGAGTACGTCGAACGAACACTTCACGGTGTTATCCCAGCCATGGGATACGCGTAGACGCCACTGCGAGCGGCACCGCCCCAACG
>Ga0193743_1000424_pt1 | contig 33460 bp, 30 predicted proteins | sample L2c2metaG_FD_143038 | JGI IMG/M metagenome (GOLD analysis project Ga0193743, IMG submission 143038) | Soil microbial communities from a riparian zone of the East river system, Colorado, United States - L2c2 | ecosystem: Environmental > Terrestrial > Soil > Riparian zone | place: USA: East River... | reverse complement strand
GAGCACCACCGCTTCATCTTTCGGGGCTCTCAGGACAATGACCTTGCCCGAACACACGGCGCTTCTCAATTGTTGTCCGGTCTTCATACCAGGGCTCCTTCGTTGGAGTGTATTGATGCAGGCGCGCGAGATCCGCCAGACGCAGTCACGATCCAGTGGGCCAGGGGTGCGCCGTCGCGACGACAGCTGCCCAGTCCAGCAGTCGCCGCCAAAGCAGTTCCCTGGTGGCGGCAACGTTGTGGTTGTGCGCGGCGTCGGCCAACGTGTAGAAGGTGATGTCGGCGCTGCTTTCGAAGGCCGGCACCAGCTCGTCGGCCCTGTGCCACGGCTCGTGGTCGCCACCGCCGAGAAACACCGGAACCGTGATCTGGCGGATGTATTCGGAGATGTTGCCGGGCAGAAGCGAGAGGACTCCGGACAGCGGCAGAATGTTGGTAGCGGCGGCACCGACCGCGGCCAGCCCGGCGGGATCGGTGTCAGGCAGATTGAACGGAAATGGCTCGGGTGCGCGCTGATCCCCGCCGGGATGCGCTGCTCCTGAAAAGATCCGTCGCGCAATGGATGTCAGGGCCTCAAGCGGCACCGGCCCCGAGGTGGCTACACGCAGCTCTTCAGGGCTCAGCACGTTGGGCAACCCGGACGGGGTGAACCCCAGGCTTGCGATCGCACTGTGTTGGCCCCGCATGGCCTGACCCATCAGTGTGAGCATCGCACCCATCGAGTGGCCCACTCCCACCGTGGCGATGGTGGTCGTCGCGGGGAGCGCCGCCGCCAGATCGTGGGTCGCGAGGGCGAATGCCTCGGCACCGGCGCGCGCGATGTTCTGTGGCGAGATCCAGGGATCTGCGCCAGGCGTCGATCGCCCCGTGCCCAAGTTGTCGATCAAGACGCAGGCGAACCCGGCCGCCTGGGCGTACTGCGCAAAGCTGAATCCGGCGTCGGCCTCACCCAGGTCGAAGTATTCGCCCGTGCAGCCGCCACCGGGAGTGCAGCACAGCACCGTCACATGGTCGCCGCCGGGCACCGACGTCGGTACCAGCAGCTCGGCCGAGACGAACCAATCCCCCGGTTCATCGACGACGCGGGTGACGTCGTAGCGAGCACGAGAACGGCGCGGCGAAGTCAGCGTGGATGCCGGCTCGGCGATCTGCACAGCCCCGTCTCCTTCGCTACTGCGGCCCCAGACCAGGCGCAACCCGATGAATAACGAAGAGTCACAAGACCACTCCGACAATGGCGCTTCGCACTCGCCCGCTCACGCCGAATCCTAGACTTCCTGCGTCTGGCTGACGACGCCGTCATTGATCAGGGCGTCGATCTCGTCGTTGCCGTATCCGAGGGTGCCCGCCAGGATCTGGCGGCTCTGGGCACCAACGGTCAGCGGCGGCCCCTGGATGACACCGGGCGTATCGGACAAGTCGACCCCAAGCCCGGATTGTTCGAATCTGCCGACCAGCGGCTGCGGGTACGACGCGACCCACCGTCGGGCGATCAGATCACCGTCATCGAACACCTTGCGCGAGAAGTCCGGATCGCTGATTTCTGCCGGTACGCCTGCGGCGTCGAGTGCTGTGCGCCAATCCTGCGCACTGCGCTTGAGCAGAATCGCCTCCAGCTCCTTGCGCAGCGCAGCGTCATTGGCCCTGCGCGCTGCCGCGTCGGCGAACTCAGCGCTGGAGTTGATGGCATCGTCACCGAGGAGGCGGGTCAACGCCTTCCAGTGCTCGTCGTTGATGGCAGCGATGCTCAGCCAGCCGTCGGCGGTCTCGTAGAGGCCCTGTAGCGCGCTGAACCCCAGCAGCATCTTGTCGACCTTGGGGCGATCGGCCTCAACGCCGTTGGAGTCCACGTAGGTGCCGGATGCCGTCAGCAGGCAGGCATACAGGATTGAGGTATCGACGAACTGACCCTTGCCGGTGCGCTGGCGGTCGTAGTACGCCTGAAGCATTCCAATGGCCGAGAGGAATCCGTTTCCGGTGTCACCCAGCGACGTCAGCGACCACAGCGGGGTTCCGCCACCGTCCATTCCCCCGTCGGCCCACTCCACTCCGGCCAGGGCGGCCCCGGTCTGGTCGTTGCCGGGCTGCCCATCGCGATAACCTCGATCGAAACCACGTGTATGGCAGTAGATCACCTCAGGATTGGTCGTTTTCACCGTCGCGTAGTCGAGGCCAAGGCGAACCGCCGCACCGTAGCGCATGTTGTGCTGGACGATGTCAGCCTTGTCGATGAGCCGCCGCACCGCCTCAAGACCGCGGGGATCCTTCAGGTTGACCGATAGGCTCTGTTTGCCTCGGTTGGCGGCGAACGAGATGTGCGTGGAGTGCCAGAAGCCGTCCCACAGCGTGTTCACCTTGATCACCGTGGCGCCCAGGTCGGACAGGAGCTGGGTGCCGAACGGACCCGCGATCGCAAGGCCCAGATCGACGACCAACACACCGTCAAGCGGTGGCGTGCCCGTGGCAGGCGCGTGCACCGACTGCGACGAGATCGCCGGCAGTGCTGCAGCCTCGGCGCGCACCTGCGCGGTGTGCTCGCCGCGGCGCGGCGCGCCCGTGGTGGGCGTGCCGGGACTGCGGTCCAAGCGCAGCACCGAACCCACCTGATGCAGCGGCCCCAGCTCGGAGTCCTCGACCACGGTGACGCAGCCGTCGGCGAGCATGTGTTCGTCGGTGAGGGCTTCGGCCGGGGATTGCACGATTTGCAGGCAAACGCCGGCCACCCGGGCGGCCTCGACCCATTCCGCGGAGGTGAACTTGGCGAACGCGGAACGCATCTGAGGCAGGTAGTGCCAGTAGACGATCAGGTCCTCCGGGCCGGTCAAGATCCGGTCGGGGTCTTCGGACGGGCGGACCCCTGCCGGCTCGAGTGTGTCGCCCTGAGACGATCCGAGGACGAACTTCGGATTCGGTACCCAGTGCTGGATCCATCGGCCATCGGCGCACTCGAAGAATCCCTTCGAGGCACGCTGATCGAACACCCAGGTCCAAAACATCGGCGCATCGAGGATGGTGGCGCGCTGCAGCACGCCGGTGCCCGCACCCAAGGCTCCCTGCAGCAATGACGTCTCGACCAGCTGGCCGCGGCCGGTGGACTCGCGCGCGACGAGTGCCGCCCCGATGCCCAGCGCGGCGAAGTACGCCGCGGTCATGCTCGGCCACGGTGATGCCGAGAACAGTGGCCCATCGCGCTGCGGTCCGTCCGATGCACCCTCGGGCTTGTCCAGCGCCGCGAGCGGATAATCCGGATCCCGGTTGACGTGGTGCAGATGGCCGCCGACCCGTCCGCCCTGGTCCCACTGCAAACCCGTCCGAGCCATGACCAGGCTGTCATAACCGGGACGGTCGGCGGCAGCGGTGTCCTTGCCGTAGCCGGTGATCGACACATAGATCAGCCGGGGGTTGATCTCTGAGAGGGTGTCGTATGCCAGGCCCAGCCGATTCATGACGCCGGGCGCGAAGCTCTCGACGAGAATGTCGGCAGCGGAGGCCAGTCGCAGGAAGACGTCGTGGTCGTGCTGATCCTTCAAATCAAGGACGGCACTGCGCTTGCCGCGGTGCCACACCTTGTATCCGGGGTTCGCGGAGAACGGATCACCCTGCGGCCGTTCGATTCTCGTGACCTGTGCCCCGTGGTCGGCCAGCAGCATCGTGGCAATGGGACCAGCGATGCCCCAGGACAGATCCAGGACCTTCAAGCCGTCGAATACGCCTGACATCATTGCCTTTCAGAGATTCCAGATTCGTTCGGCGTTGCCGAAGAGCAGTTTGTCGCGTTCCTCGGTGGTGGCGTCGGGGAACAGGTGGGAGGCGATGTCTTGGGAGTGCGGCCAGCTCGACACCGGGTGCGGGTAGTCCGAGGACCACATGATGTTGTCCACCCCGAGTCGTTCCCGGCCGTGCTGCAACACGCCGGGCTCGTCGATGAAGGTGATGAACATGTTCTGCCGGAAGTAGTGACTCGGCAGCTCCTTGAGCCCGGGGAACTCATAGCCCTGCCGGGTGTTCATGTCATCGACGGTGTAGAGCCACCAACTGACCCACCCCACCCCCGGTTCGACGAACACCGTCTTGAGCCGCGGGAAACGTTCGAAGATACCGGTCAGCAACCACATCCCCATGGCCTCGGCACTCGACAGCGGCACCATCGGCACGAAGATGCCACGCTGCGGGGTGGGATCGCGCTGAGCGAGGCTGTCCAGGGTGGTGTTCAGCCCGATGTGCTGCGCGATCGGGATACCGGTCTCCTCGATGGTCGCCAACAGCGGAACGTAGCGCTCATCCCAGTAGTCGGGCAGGCCGAGTTCGGCTGGAAAGACCGGCATCTGGATCGACTTCACGCCGGCCTCGGCGGCGTGCTCGACCTCCGCGACCGCGGCATCGATGTCGTGGATCGGGATCTGGTAGTTGATGTGCAGACGGTCGGGGTCCTCCGACGCCCACTGCTGCAAGGTGGTGTTGAACGCCCGGGTGGCCTCCTTGGAGCCCTCCTTGAGCATGAACAGATACCGGAACGCGCTGACCTCACAGTAGGTGATCGACGATTCGATGCCGTCAAAGTCCATGTCGGCCAATCGCTCCTTGGCCACCGTGTGCCCAGGACGCCCCTTGGCCGGATGATTGCCGGTCGCGAAGCCATAGAGCTCGTCGTCCCCGTCCGTCTGCTGGCCGTTCTGCTTCTTCCACAGCTGATTGGCCGACGCCGAGAGCATCGGCATCATCTGCTGAATGAACTCACCCACCGCATCGTCGTAGTCATCATGAAACCTGGTGGCCAAGTTCGCCTTGATCTGCTCGTGAGACAGATCGACGTGATCATCAGCCGAAATCAAGCGGTACTTGCCCTCAGTGAGCGTCATGGTGGTCTCCAACGTCGGAAGTAACAGCTCACTCAACGTTATAGTAATCACTATAAGAGCACAAGGACGGGTCGCCGTACCCCAGCCAGAAGCAGCGCACGCTCGTCCTGGCGCCTGCACCCCGCTCGCCCAAAGCCGTTGTTGACGCCCTCGCCATGTGATCTGACGGTCGGGTGGTCCATAGCGATCACTATGGGATCACCTCGATCTTGTCGACTGGCCGCCGGATGATCGCGGACCCACCACCCCGTGCGGCACGTGAGGAGACGACCGTGGATGTCACAGATGCGTCAATGCGCAATGAATCGGATGGCTGCGACATGTCAGTAGACCGGAATCTGACGGCGTAGCAGCGGTTCTCGCCGAACCCCAAGAAGGCGCGCGGTTACAGTCCCGGCAGCCTCACCCCTGCCAGGGCTTGGCCTTCACAAACCCACCGGCATCGATTCGCAGCTGCATGCCGGTGACGAACCGCGAGTCATCGCAGGCCAGGAAGACCACGGCATTGGACACATCTTGCGGCTCGATGTAGGGAACCGGGATCGCTTGCATCGCCGGGAAGGCGATCTCGGCATCCTCGCGGGTGGGCGCATCCAGGTCCGGCCGGAAGACGCTGTACATACCCTCACTGTGCAGCATGTCGGTGTTCACGTTGGTCGGGTGCACTGCGTTGACCCTGATCTTGCGTTCCGCCATCTGAAGCGACAGGTCATTGACGTAGTGCGCAACAACCTGCTTGGCGAAACTGTAGGCCGATCCGCCCGGCCCTTGATTGCTGGCGCTACCCAGCTGGGCGGCCAGCGACCCGGTGGCGATGATCGAGCCACCATCACCGATGTGCGGCAGGCTGGCCTGAATCACATTGAACACACCCACCAGATCGGTATCGATGGTGTCCGACCACGACTGAATCGTCTGTCCCTTGCCCAATGCGCAGATGCCGGCGTTGGCCACTACGACGTCTAGGCGGCCGAGTTCTGCGACCCCGTCGGCGATCGCCGTCCACACCGCGGTTCGGTCGCGCACGTCGACCACGATCGTCTTGACTCCAACCCCTTCCTTCTCGACGAGTCGCGCCGTCTCGTCGAGGTCCTCCGGCCGCGACAACGGGTAGGTATTGCCCTCGATGTCGGCGCAGATGTCCAGTGCGATGATGCTCGCGCCCTCTGCGGCCAGATGCACCGCATGCGAACGACCCTGGCCTCGCGCCGCGCCCGACACCACAGCAACCTTGTTCTCCAACTTGCCCACTCGTTGAGTCCTCTCAAATCCGGTGGCCACAGCGGATGATGTGGCCACAGCAGATGACACAGTCACTTGCACGACGCGTCCAGTGAGTTCCTCAACCCTCGTGGACTCGGCAATCGCTCGTATCCGCGACCGGTCGACGGTATCGCGGCGACGCCAGCCGTACAACGGACACTCATACAATATCTCATATATATGATCCGACATGCTGGTCATATGCGAGGACCGATTAGTCGATCGATTGTGGCGTCGCGGTGACCGAAGCCGGGGCTACACTGATCCCGAAATCGCGCTGATCTCGCGACAACCCGGGGGTTTTCGCGGCCAACTGCGATGCGGACGGCCAGCCTTCGCACATCGACGCCGCGCCTTCGCGGCCTGGCAGACAGCAGCGCCAGGACTCACTCCGACCCTTGCGAGTGCATAGTAATTACTATAGTTTGGTGTCGCTGTTCACACAGCGTTGGAGGATCTGCGCATCAAGAAAGCCGGTGACTAACTGACTTCGACTGAACAGACCGAAGGCGACTGGGTGTACAAGCTCGGCCGCCCGTACATGCCCGCCCGAGGCGACGATCTCAGGCTCCGGCTCCACGTTGTGGCACCGACGGTGGTCGATGTCGTGACCTGTGTTGGTGGTTGGTTGGTCGACCGTGCCATGTTGGGATGGGACATCACGGTTCTGATTGCGCAATCACAACAGGATCTCCGGCCGCTGCACATCCTGGGCGCCGAACCGGTGGCGCTTGAAAGCGTTCTGACTGGCCGAACGCGGCTGCCGGTGTGTGATGCGTTCTCGGTCGCGGCGGACCTGTATTTCGGCGACGCACGGGTGCGGCGCCATGTACTCGGAAGGCTCGATCGAGGTCGAAGCGAGTTCACACTGTGGGGCGGCGGCTGGCCGACGGAGCCAGACGGGCGCGCCGCTCCTACGAAGACCCCCGGCATCGTCGAGCACGAGCTCAGTCTGGCGGCACGGTCGTTCAAGGCACATGCGGTGGCCGCCGCACTTGAGTCCTGGCCCCAAGGCACAGTAGGTCCCACCGAGACATTTTGTGACGGCCGGTTGCGAGATGGGTTCCGCCGAAGCCCCTTACGCGTCGTCCAGAACGCCATTGCCGACACGGACTCGCACGGCACCCCTGCTGCGACTCCAAACCCGGGTCCGACGCTCACTTGAACGGGTGGCAACGGATGTCTCTGCAACGAGCCTGCCTGCACTAAGATGTTTCTTGTTCTAGACGATGGCACAGAAAGTTCGTGAACTTGGCTATTGATGCGGTTGCCAGCGGGAACGCCACCAGGCGGCGAACCCGTGTTGACTCCGCGCTGGAAACCAGGTCCGCACAGGAGGGCACGCCGCAGCGCGTCATCGACGCGGCGATCGACTGCATCCTGGCCAAGGGATACTACCGAGCCAGTTCCAATGAAATCGCGCGGTGGGCCGGGCTCACATGGGGTGTAATCCAGTATCACTTCGGGTCCCGAGAGCGCCTCATGCTCGACGCCTTGAGAGATCAGGTGCAAAAGCTGATCGATCATTCCGAGCGCTATGTATTCACAGGCGAGACGACCCACGAACAGCTCTGGTCAGTCCATGAATATCTCTACGAGTTCTTCGGCCGACGGGAATATGTCGCGACGCTGGAGATCAACCTCAACCTGGTGCGAACTCCCTCGACCGAAGAGGCGGTCCGGGCCGAGGTTCAGCGGTTGTACGACGCTATGTCGGATGTGGGACATCGCAACCCTGCGCACGTGGTGAGCAACGCCATGGTCGTTGAGGTTCTGCGCAGTGTCATCGTCTCTCACCGACTGCGGGCAGACGCGACGCTCACCGAGGTCGTCGATGACGAAGGGCACTTCCGCGAACGGATGGAAATGCTCATCGGAGCGCTCGCGAATGACCTCGAGAAAGCATAGATCGCCGCGGGAGCCCCTGCGCGGCAACCGCTTCCGGCCACTATGGCCGGTCTTGGTGCACGACGCCACCCCATCGCCGAGGAACCCGACGATGACGAAGTTCAACGCCTTGAGTTTGGGAAATCCATAGCGGCGCACCGGCAGTCCGGCGGCCTCGGGGACCAACTGCGCGAACCGGTCGACGGTCAGGTGCGACCGCAACCAGTCCCACCGCTCTGCGGTGATGGCGCTCAGGACATCCAGGCGATCGCCTTGGTCTCGAGGTGCTGCTCGAAACCCTCGCGGCCACACTGGCGGCCGATCCCGCTCTGCTTGTACCCGCCGTAGGGCGAGTCGGCGCCGTACCACATGCCGCCGTTGACGCCGATCGACCCGGTGCGGATCCGGCGCGCGACGCCGGTCGCGCGGGCCTCGTCGGCGGAGAACACCCCGCCCGAGAGGCCATAGCTGGAGTCGTTGGCGATGCGGATCGCGTCCTCATCGTCGTCGAACGGGATGACGACCTGCACAGGACCGAAGATCTCCTGCTGCGCGATGGTCATCTTGTTGTCGACGTTTGCGAACAACGTGGGCTCGACGAAGTACCCCTTGGGAAGGTGGGAGGGACGCCCGCCACCGACGACGACCTCGGCGCCTTCGGCCTTGCCCTTCTCGATGTAGTCCAGTACCCGGTCCTGCTGCTTGCGACTCACCTGCGGGCCGCTGATGTTCATCGGGTCGTTGGGGTCGCCGTAGGGAACGGCCTTGAAGCCTGCCGCGAGGATCTGCACGGCCTCGTCGTAACGCGGACGTGGCACCAGCACGCGAGTCAGTAGTGCGCAACCCTGCCCGGCGTGGGTGCACGCCACCATCGGGGCGGCGGCCAGGACGGTGTCCAGATCGGCATCGTCGAGCACGATCATCGCCGACTTGCCACCAAGCTCGAGGAACACCCGCTTGAGCGTGCGGCTCCCCTTCTCCGTGATGCGCATTCCGGTGGCCGTCGACCCGGTGAAGGAGATCATGTCGACCCGTGGGTCTCGGGTGAGCAGCTCGCCGACGAGGTGATCAGCGGCCGTGACGACATTCATCACGCCGGCGGGGATGTCGGTCATCTCGGCGATGAGGCGCCCCAGGCGCGTGGCGTTCCATGGCGTATCGGGCGCGGGCTTGAGGATGCACGTGTTTCCTGTCGCCAGGATCGGCCCGATCTTGTTGAGGGTCACTTCGACGGGGAAGTTCCACGGCACGATCGCACCGACGACGCCGACCGGCTCCTTGTACACCGCGCGCCTGCTGGTGATGCCCATCTGATGGCTGACCTCGAGCTCACGCTCCCACTCGAACTCGTCGATGTGGTGCATGGGCCAGGTCAGCGCATCCTCCAGCGGCCAGTCGAGCTGGGCGCCGTAGGTCAGCATCACCGGGGTGCCGACCTCGTCGACGAGCTCCTGGCGGATCTGCTCCTTCTCGGCGACCAAGGCGTCCTGCAACTGTTGAAGACAACGTTTGCGCAGTTTCTTGTTCGTCGACCAGTCCGTGTCGTCGAACGCGCGCCGCGCTGCGTCGATGGCGCGTGCCATGTCCGTGGCGTCGGCGTCGGCGACCTCGCCCAAGATCTCCTCGGTGGCCGGATTGACGTTGGCGAACCGTTTGCCAGAGCCGGCCTCGACGAGATCGCCGTCGATGAGCATGCGAGCTTCACCCACGAGCAGGCCCCCTAGCTCCCGACGGTGCCGTCACGCCTCACTTCCCACACCGCTACCGCCTTCGGTACTCGAGCGAGGCCCTGGCGTGAATCGGATGGGCAGGCGGCGCACCGCGTAGACCGAGCCGGCGTCGGGGAATCGCTCGACCTCCCCGCTGATCGTGTAGTCGGGCAGTCGAGTCAGGATCTCCGACATCATCACCTGGAACATGATCCGGGCATGGTTGGAGCCCATGCAACGATGTGGCCCCGCGCCAAAGGCCAAGTGCCGGTTGCCCACCCGGTCGAAGTCGATCCGATCGGGATCGGCGAAGACCTTGGGATCCCTGTTGGCCGCGGCGAACATCAGCAGCACCCGTTCACCCGCGGCGAACTTCTGGCCCTTGAACTCACAGTCCTTGGTCACGATGCGGGGCAGGCCCTGAGTGGGTGTGTCATGGCGCAGGAATTCCTCGGTGGCCTTCGGCAGCAGCTCGGGCTCGCGGATAAGTCGCTCGCGCAGCTCCGGCTGTTCTTCGAGCCGTACCAGGGCATTTCCGGTCAACCCGCTGGTGGTGTCCATGCCACCAAGCAGCATCAGGAACGCATAGCCGAGGATCTGCCCGTCGTCCAATGGCTGGCCGTTGACCTGCCCCTGCATCACCATGCTGAGCAGGTCGTCGCCGTATCCTTCGCTGCGTCGCTTCGCGATCTCGGCGGTGATGTTGGTGTAGATCTCGACCGCCGCGGCTGCGCTCTTATCCGGGTTGGTGGCCAGCTCGTGTACGACGCCGTGGATCCACTCCACCCATTGGGGCCAGCGGTTCTCGTCGAAGCCGAGCATCTGCAGAATCCAGCGCGCAGGCAGCGGCGTGGTCAGCTGACCGATGATGTCGGCCTCTCCCGCCTCGATGAACTCGTCGATGAGCTCAGTGGCCAGCCGGCGAAACGTGGGTTCCAGCGCAGTGGCGGCACGCGGCGAGAAGAAGGACAGCGCCAGCTTGCGATAATCCTGGACCAGCGGGGGGTCGTAGTCGATCGGAATGAACGGAATACTGCCCGGAACCCCGGGGACTTCCTTACCCGCTCCCGAGCTGAAGATCTCCGCTACCTGCTCGGCGTCGTAGACGTCTTCATAGTCGAGGAAGGCCCAGAAGCCGCCCCACTTCTCGGAGTGCACCATCGGGCACTGCGTGCGCAACTCCTTGTAGATGTCGTAGACGTTCTCCCGGAAGTAATCCGAGTGCTGGTCGAGCTGTGTTGCCAGGTCGTCGTTGCGCGACTCCACATCGGTCACAGCTGCGCCCCCTGCCGATCGACGGTGATGGCACGCTCGGGGCACTCTTGCTCGGCCTCGAGCAGCAGTGCGATGTCGACCCGGTCGATCGCGTCGTTGTCGACGTCGGCGCGGTCCTCGAGGTCCAGAAAATGAAACGCCTCAGGTGCCAGCCCGACGCAGCGGGCGTGACCGCGACACCGCTGCGGATCCACCTGTACTTTCATGGTCTAACTCCTTCTGCTCGAACTCTGGTGGCTGTCACGGGATCAACGCCTGGGTCGGGCCGCAATTGGGAAACCCCGAGGCCGCCGCACGTGTGCGCGCCCGTGGCGGCCGTGAAATGCGCGCCACCTTGAGCTGTTGCCTTTGGGGGTTATAGAACATCAAGTATACAATCTATACCATTGCAGAACCCGGCGATACGCCCCTCATCGGTCCGACCGCGCGCCCGCGCAGAGCGCCTCGCTGCCGTGTGTGCGAACAGTCCCCGGTGCGCCGGGGCCCGTCGAGATGCTGCCGAGACGTGCGAATTTCGCACTACAGTCAGTCGGCTCCTGCCGTGCCGGCGCGAGCCCGATCGATGGCTCCCGTGGCTCGGCGCGACGATCCGGTCGTGGGGCGGTTGCGCCGGTCCACCCCGGCGCTCACCTTTCGCGGGCATAGTGAATACTATAATACTTCCAGCGGCGCTGACGTACGAGGTGTGAAGTCGAAATCATGGCAGCCGAATTGCACGACGATCGCGCAGCGCTTGACGATCTGGCGATCCGCAATCTGATTGCGCGCATCGCACAGTTCGCCGACACCGGCGATGCCGATCAGTACGCGCAGTGTTTCACCCCCGACGCACGCTGGGAGATGCCCGGGGCGCCGCGGCGTGGCCGCGCCGACATCCGCGCGGGCAGCCAGGCCCGCAGGGAATCCGGCGAAATCGGTCCGGGATCGGCCACCCGCCACCTCGTGGGGACCATCGACGTCGACGTGGATGGCGACGCCGCGCGCGCCACGTCGTATTGGCAGTTCTTCGTTCAGACAACCACGACGCCACAGTTGCGGCTGGTGGGCCAGTACGACGACCAGTTCGTGCGCTGTTCGGACGGATGGCTCCTCGACTACCGCCGGATCACGCTCGGATGAGCGGCGCACTCTCGTCGCACTTGGTCACCCACTCGGTCGACGCAGGCGTCGGCCGGGTCCACCTCAACGACCCGCAGCACCGCAACGCACTGTCCAAACAACTCAGTGACCAGCTTGCCTGCGCGGTGACAGACGTACTCGCCAACGGCGCCGCCGTGATCGTGCTGACCGCTGAGCCGCCGGTATTCTGCGCAGGCGGATCCCTGGAGAGCTTGCTCACCCGAGACGTGCCGTTGGTCGAGACCTACGCCGGGTACCGCGCCCTCGTGCAGGCCCCGGTGCCCACCATCGCCGCTGTCGCGGGTGCGGCGGTCGGTGCTGGCGTCAACCTGCCGCTGGCCTGTGACGTGGTCATCGCGGCCGAGTCGGCGCGCTTTGACCCGCGATTCCTCGACGTCGGCATCCATCCCGGCGGCGCGCATCTGTGGCGGCTGGTGCAGCGTGTCGGCGTGCAGGGTGCGGCCGCACTCGTCCTGCTCGGAGACGTGCTCACCGGCGCGGAGGCACAGGCGCACGGACTAGCGTGGCGATGTGTGCCCGACGCCGACCTCGAAGAGGTCGTACTGGCGCTCGCGACACGGGTGACGCGGCGCTCGGCGCCGTTGGTGCGGCGCACCAAGCAGACCCTGCGGGCGACGTTGTCCGCGACGTCATTCGACGAGGCCTTCTCGCTGGAGCTGGACGCCCAGGAGTGGTCGGTCAATCAGCCGGAGTTCGCCGACACCGTACGGCGCATCCAGGCCGGCATCGCCGCGCGAAAGACCAGGGTCGCAACGACATCGCGCGAAGGCACATGACAGCGACACTTACGAGGGGGCGATCTCATGGCGACAGACCTGCGTGAACTACTGACACCGGCGACGACGGTGCTGCTGACCCAGGAATGCCAGCGTGGCGTGGTGGGGCCCGACAGCATGATTCCCGCACTCGCCGACGCCGCCCGAACGTCGGGGGCCCTCGCCAACATCACCAGGCTCGTGCACGCCGCCCGCACGGCGCATGTCGGTGTCCTGCACGCACTCGCCGCACGCCGCCACGACGGGCGCGGCGCAAACACGAACGCGCGGCTGTTCGTCAGCGTGGCCCGGCAGCCCGACCAGCAGTGGCTTGGCGCCGATGCGACACTGCCACTGGAGGAGTTTGGCGTGGACGACTCCGATCTAACCTCGACGCGGCTGCACGGCCTGTCACCGATCCTCGGCCAAGACGTCGACGGGCTGTTGCGCAATCTCGGCTGCCGCACGGTCGTGATCGTCGGGGTGTCGACGAATGTGGCGATACCCAACGCTGTCTTCGACGCCGTGAACCTCGGCTACCAGGTGGTGGTGCCCATCGATGCGATCGCCGGGGTGCCGGTGGAGTACACCGACGCGATCGTGCGCAACACCCTTTCCCTCGTTGCCACCACGACGCGTACTGACGAGGTGCTGGCATGCTGGTCGTGACCGGCCCGGTCGGCTAGGCGATGGCCCCCGAGTCCTTCAGCGCCGCAATGCGATCCCAGTCCATGCCCAGTTCCATCAACACCAGCTCGGTGTGTTCGGAGGCCTGCGGGGCACGCGTCGTGACCAGCGGCTCGTGGTTGAACTGAACCGGTCCGCGAACGACCTTGAACGGCGCTCCGCCGTCGCTCGCCTCGACTTCGACGATCATGTCGTTGGCGATCGCCTGTTCGTCGGTTCCCAGGTCGACAAGGCTCTGAAACGGCGCCCACTGCCCCTTCATCGTCTTGAGATGCTCACGCCAGTACTCGAGCGGCTTGCAACTGATCGCCTCTTTGATGAGTTCGGCGGCGGCGGCGGCGTTCTCGACGAGCGCCAGCACCTCGCCAAAGCGCGGATCGTCAGCGGCGTGCGGGATTCCAAGGTGTTCGAACGTGTCGCGGATATAGGCGGTGGGGCTGACGATGCACAGGTTGATCGTGCCCCCATCGGAGGTCTCGTAGTTTCCCAGAAACGGATTGACCGTGGGTGCATCGGTATTGGGCATCGGGCTGCGCATCGTCTCGCCCGACTCCATACCCTGAGTCACGCTGGCGCCGGCAGCCCACCACGCCGTACTCAGAAGCGACACGTCGACCTCGAGGGCCACCCCGGTGCGCTCGCGGTGAAACAGCGCAGCCGAGATGCCGCCTGCGATGTTCATGCCGCCGATGGAATCACCGAAGGCCGGGATCCCCTGCGACAAGGCTCCGCCGAGTTCTGCCGGGGTCAACGCGTGTCCGATGCCGGACCGCGTCCAAAAGGCCGTGCCGTCGAACCCGCCGACATCGCGCTGCGGTCCCTTGTCGCCGTAGGCGCTGCCCCTGGCGTAGATGATGTTCGGGTTCGCCGCGCGGATGTGCTCGACGTCGAACCTGTTCTTCTGGCGTATGGCCGGCATGAAGTTGGTCAAGAAGACATCAGCGGTCTTGGCGAGTTCGTAGAGCACTTCTTGGCCCATCCCGTTCGCGACATCGATGCCGACGCTGCGCTTGCCACGGTTGGGATGCTCCATCAACGGGTGACGGTCGGGGTCGAGCGTGAAGCCGCCCATGTTGATGAACCCGCGCTGGGTGTCGCCGCGAACGGGATGTTCGACCTTGATGACGTCGGCGCCCCAGTCGGCCAGGATCGCACCCGCCGCGGGGACGAACGTGAACTGCGCAACCTCGAGGACGCGAATGCCGTCCATCACCTTGGTCAATTCAGTCCTTCTTTCGAGTTGCGCTTGGTGTCGGACGCCGACTTCGCCAGCGCCGCCGATCGCTTCGCACTCACCAGCCGCGGAAAACCGGTGTCCGGCGCTGCACGAAGGCCTGCACACCTTCCTGGGCATCAGCGGTCGTCATGATGCTCTCCTGAGCCCAGGCCTCCTCGGCGAGCGCGGTGTCGCGGTCGACGTCGAGGGCGTGGTTGATGAGGCGTTTGGTAGCACCGAGTGTTCGTGTGGGCCCGGCGGCCAGGCGGCGCGCCAGGGCCAGCGCCGTGGCCAGCGTTTCGGCTTGAGGCACGACCTGCAGCACGAGGCCGAGCTGCTGCGCCTCGGCGGCCGACACGTCGTCGCCGAACAGGTAGAGCCGTTTGGCCACGTGGGGGCCGACCAGTCGGGTCAGCAGATACGCGCCGCCGCCGTCGGGCACGATCCCGCGACGGACGAACACCGGGACGAGCCGGGCGGTGTCGGCCATGACCACCACGTCCGCGGCGAGCGCCAGATGCATCCCCGCACCGGCGGCGGCGCCGTTGACCGCGGCGACGACCGGCTTGTCGCAATCCAAGACGCTGGCAATGACGCGCTGCCAGCCGTTGGCCACGCTGCGCGCGACGTCGCCGTGCACGCGCTCCGGAGCGTCGGCGGGCCTGGCCGCTGTTGGGGGTGGCATCCGCAGATCGGCGCCCGCGCAGAACGCCCGGTCGCCGGCGCCGGTGATGACGACGGCCCGCACGAAGGTGTCGGCGCTGGCCCGCACGAGCTCCTCGGCCAGCGCGTCACGCGTTTTCCAAGTCAGCGCGTTGTGCACCTCGGCCCTGTCGAGGGTGAGGGTCAGCACCCCGTCGTCGCCGAGCTCGTGCCGCAATCCCTCGGTAATGATGGCCTCCTCAATGGGCGAATTCGGATCAAGTATATAATCTATAGTGTGTACGGCATCCAAGGGTGGGGCACCTACATCCCCTATCGACGTCTCGATCGCAGCGAAATTGGTTCTGTCACAGGTGCGGCCGGTGGCGTGGGCACCCGAGCGGTGGCCTCCTACGATGAGGACGCCACCACGATGGGCGTCGAGGCCGCGCGGCGCGCGCTGGGCGACCGTCAGGTACTCCCTCGCGACGTATGGTTTGCCACTGCTGCACCCACGTACTTGGACAAGACGAACGCCGCAGCTCTGCACGCCGCGCTGCGCCTCGACCGCGACGTCGCGGCATATGACGCGTTGGGCAGCGTGCGGTCGGCGTTCGGGGCGCTGGCGGCAGGGTTCTCGGGGCCCGCGTCGGCACTCGTGGTCACTAGTGACGTCCGCTTTGGGCTGCCCGGCGGCACCGAAGAGAGCAGCTCGGGCGACGGGGCTGCCGCGGTCCTCCTGGGCGATGACAGCACCGCCCCAGTGCTGGCGGAGGTCATCGGACGTACGTCGCTGACCGAGGAGTTCGTCGACCGTTGGCGTCAGCCGAGCCTGCCCACCTCACAGCTGTGGGAGGAGCGGTTCGGCGAGACCCGTTATGTGCCACTGGCCCACGAAGCGTTGACGCGCGTTCTCAAGCAGGCGCGCCTCGAGGTTGGTGACATCTCGGCGCTAGTGGTGGCGGGACTGCACGAGCGTGCCTGCGCCGCGGCCGCCAAGCAATCGGGAGTTGCGCCAGAGCGGATCGTCGACCGGCTCGGTTCGGTCATCGGCAACGTCGGTGTCGCGCAGCCACTGTTGCTGCTCGCGTCGTCGCTCGAGGGCTCGGAACCCGGCGACGTGGTGGTACTTCTCGGCCTCGCCGATGGGGCCGACGCGATCGCCCTTCGCGTCACCGAGGCGATCACTGCATATCGGCCGCGGCTCACGGTCGGCACCCAGTTGGGCCGCGGTGCGCCCGTCAGTTACGGGCGCTTCCTGTCGTGGCGGGGTTCGTTGACCCTGGAGCCGCCACGGCGCCCCGAGCCGGCGCGGCCGTCGTCGAGCGCTGCGGCGCGCAACGCCGAATGGAAGTTCGGACTCGTCGGGCCTGCCGGGGTGCTGGCCGAGCAGCGCGGCACGGTCGCCACCTACACCGTCGACAGGTTGGCCTACTCCCCCAGCCCGCCGATTGTCTTCGCCGTCGTCGACTTCGACGACGGCACCCGCCTACCCGTGGAGTTGACCGACGTCGACGCCGAGGAGGTCGCGATCGGCACGCGCGTCGAGATGACGTTCCGGCGGCTGTTCGTCGCTGACGGGATCGCGAACTACTTCTGGAAGGGCCGCCCGGTGCGCGACGGCGCGCCGCGAACGGATGGGAGGACCGAAGAATGAGCAGTCACGGAATCTGCGACCGCGTCGCGATCGTCGGCGTGGGGTGCACACACTTCGGCGAACGTTGGGATCTCAGCCTCGACGACCTGATCCGGCAGGCCGCAGGCGAGACCTTCGCCAGCGCCGGTGTCACCAAGGACGACGTCGACGCCTACTGGTTCGGCACCGCGCAGTCGGGCATGAGTGGCATCACGGTCGCGCGCCCGCTGCAACTGGTGGACAAACCGGTCACCCGAGTGGAGAACTACTGCGCCACCGGCTCCGAAGCGCTCCGCCAGGCCGCCTACGCGGTCGCCAGCGGAGCCTACGACGTCGCCATGGCGATCGGCGCGGAGAAGGTCAAAGATTCTGGTTACCAAGGCCTCAACGCGTTTCCGGTCCCCAATGACGGCACGCAGCGGACTCTGACCGCCGCCGCGATGTTCTCGATGGTGGCCCCCGCGTACGCGAAGCGCTACGGCGTCGACGAGGACGAACTGCGCGGTGTGCTTGCGCGCATCGCGTCGAAGAACCACGCCAACGGCGCACTCAACCCCCGAGCGCAGTTCCGCAAGCCGGTGTCGGCCGAGGCCATCTGCAACATGCCCGCGGTCGCCGGACGGCTTTCGGTGTTCGACTGCGCAGGCGTCGCCGATGGTGCGGCGGCCGCGATCGTGGTGCGCGCCGAGGACGCACACCGCTATACCGACAAGCCGCTGCTGATCAAGGCGCTGTCCTTCGTCGCGGGCAACGGCAGCGGATTGGCCGACCCTGGCTACGACTACACCCACTTCCCGGAAGTCGCGGCGTCGGCCGTGGACGCCTACCGACAGGCCGGCATCACCGACCCCCGAGCCGAGCTGGCCATGGCCGAGGTGCACGACTGTTTCACTCCGACCGAGCTCATCTTGACCGAGGACCTCGGCTTCTGCGAGCGGGGCACCGCGTGGAAGGAAGTCCTCGCAGGAACGTTCGATCTCGACGGTGCCTTGCCGGTCAACCCCGACGGCGGTCTCAAATCGTTCGGGCACCCCACCGGAGCCTCCGGTCTTCGCATGATTTACGAAGCGTGGCTGCAGCTTCGCGGCGAGGCACCCCCGGAGCGGCGGATCGCCACCTATGGCAAGCGTTCCAAGGCGCTGACGCACAATCTCGGCGGCTATCCAGGCGAGATGGTGTCATTCGTCGGGATCTTCGGCACCGACTGAGCCCGGCCCACCACATCAACATGCCCCACCACATCAACACGAGGAGAACGTCGTGCCGGTGAGTGCCCCGCTGGCCGGGCTGCGCGTCGTCGAGGTATCGATGCTGGGTCCGGCTGCGATAACGAGTGCCCTTGTCGATCTGGGTGCTGATGTCGTGAAGGTGGAGCCTCCGGCCGGTGACTACGTGCGCGAGATGACGTGGCCCATCGTGCAAGGGGTTTCGCTGATGCATCTGCACGTCAACCGTGGCAAGCGCAGCGTGACCTTGGACCTGCGCAACAGTGAGGCCAAGGACGTGTTCCGCGGTCTGGCAGCAGAGTGTGACGTGGTGGTTGAGGCGATGCGCCCCGGTGCGTTGCAGCGGCTGAGTCTGGGACCCGCGGTGCTGCGCGAGCGCAACGAGAAACTCGTCTTCGCCACGATCTCGGGTTATGGCTCGACTGGCCCGTACCGCGACTATCCAAGCCACGGCATCGCCTACGACGCGTGGGCGGGCATCGTGACGCCCGCGGTCGACGACGACGGATTCACCTATGTGCCCGAGCATGTTTCGATCGGCATCAACGCGGCGCCGCTCTACGGGGCGCTGGCGATCCTGGCCGCGGTGATCCGCGCGCGCGAGACCGGGATCGGCGCTGAGCTGGAACTGGCACAGTCCGACTGCGCGGCCGCCTTCGACTGGTATCGCTCCGAGACCTACCGGGCATACGAGCGGCCCGAGGACGAGGTCACCGGCAACGCATCCGACGACTACGAGCGGCGCCCGCCGGCAACGGCGGGAATGCGGGAGGGCGTGCGGTACCAGATGTACGCCTCCAAGGACGGTCACGTCCTGTTCATGGCCAGCGAGCAGGAGTTCTGGCGCAATTTCTGCGACGGTGTCGGGAGGGTGGACCTTTTCGAGCGCTGGCCGGGCTCACGCTACGCCGACCACGCGCGGGGCAACCGAGAGCTGCAGTCGCAGTTGCGGGAGATCTTCGGTACCCGCACCACCGCCGAGTGGATCGAGTTCGGCGGCCGGTGCAACACCCCGATCGCTCCGGTGAACACCCCCGCAACGTTGTCCGAGGACCCCCAGTTCCACGCCCGGCTCGATTGGATCCCCGCCGACCGGCTCGGTGCCGACCAGCTGCCGTTTCCGGTCAACTTCCGCGACGAAGAGCTGCCCGTGCCGCGGATCGCGCCGCGGGCAGGCGAGCACACCGACGACGTCCTCAAAGACGTGTGCGGCTACGACGACGCACGGCTCGCGGCGTTGAGGGACGCCGGTGCCTTTGGCCAGCACCCGCCAGCGCACTCCCCACGGTCGGCGGGCTGAGCTGCACATGCTGGGCGACGAAATACGTTCAGCAGCAGAGCGCTTCGGTGACGCCACCGTCATGGCGGCACCGGACGGACTATTGACCTACCGCGGGCTGGATGCTGGTTCGGACCGAATCGCCGCGGCGCTGTGGCACGACGGACTGCGACCGGGCGACCGGATCGCGATGCGACTGCCCAGTGGCGCGTCCTACCTGCTCGCCTACGCGGCCGCTGCGAAACTGGGCGCGGTCGTCGCCGGGATCAATTCGGGACTCGCACGCGTCGAGCAGGAGAAGCTTGTCTCATTGGTCCAGCCGGCGGTCGTGCTGGACTCCGTCGACGCGGTGCACGACCTCCAGGATCGCGGCCGCCCCGCCCGGCGCGCCGACGTCGCTTCGGATCCCGATCGGCTGGCCGCGCTGGTATTCACCAGCGGAACCAGCGGGTTGCCGCGGGCCGCGATGTTCACCGACGCCCAACTCGCGGCGGTGATGCTGGTGGACACCGGTGGGGCGTGGGCGGATCATCCTGGCACGCCGTCGCTGGTGTCGACTCATTTCGCGCACGTGGGACCCATGCTCAAACTTCCGTGGTACCTCAGGAGTGGATTGGGCATGCAGGTGCTGCCACGATGGCGCGCCGCTGAGTACCTTCGGCTGGTGGCCGAACTGCGGCTTCCCGAGATCGGCGCCATCCCACCACAACTGGCACTGATGCTCGCGACACCGGAGGTCGATCAACTGGACCTGTCATGCGTTCGGCGCATCGTCGCCGGCGGTGCGGCGTCGTCGCCGACGCTGATCGATGCGGTGCGGCGGGCGTTCGGTGCCCAGTACGTCGTGCGTTACTCCTCCACCGAGTCTGGAGGTGTCGGGCTCGGCACCTCCGCGGAATCTGCCGATGAGGCGCTGTACGGCATCGGCCGACCCCGGCAGGGGGTGCAGGCCAGCATCCGCGACCCGGACGGACGACCACTACCGGCTGGCGAGGTGGGTGAGCTGTGTCTGCACACCCCGACGGCGATGGTCGGCTACTGGCGCGATGAGGAGGCGACCGCCGCGGCCTTCCACGGCCGGTGGCTGCGCACAGGCGATCTGGCGGCACGCAACGCCGATGGCACCTACACCCTCAAGGGCCGGCTCAAAGAGATGTACATCCGGGGCGGCTACAACGTTTACCCGGCCGAGGTGGAGACCGAGCTGGCCCGCCACCCCGCGGTGGCCGCGTGTGCGGTGGTTTCACGCCAAGACCCGACGATGGGCGAGATCGGGGTCGCGGTCATCGAAGTCAAAGGGCCCGGCCCGACACCGACGCTGGCCGACATCCGCGGCTTCCTCGAAGATCGCGTGGCCCGCTGGAAACTTCCCGAAGAGCTGCTGGCGGTCGCGCAGCTGCCGCTGAACAGCACGCACAAACCGGACCGGCGCGTGCTCACCGAGCTGGTGGCCAACCGGGCGCAGCCGGGAGGGCCGCCGCGTTAGAAACGCATGCCGGGGTGGCGGGTTTCGAACATCTCGGTCGCCAGGATCGACCCGAGGTCGGTGGCGTCCCACTTCTTACCGCCGGCGCTGATCACCTTGCGTTCTTTCCAGCCCTGCATCCAGATGATCCGGTCCTCGATCGAGCGGATCACCTGACCCGTCAGGTGGGCAGCCTGGTCGCTGGCAAGCCAGGCGACCAGCGGTGAGGAGTTCGCAGGATCCATCGGATGGTACTGATCCTCGGCAACTTCGTCGGGCTCGAAGGACTCGCCCATGCCAGGCATCGTCGCTGTGATGCGGGTCAACCCTGAGGGTCCGACGGCATTGACGGTGACGCCCATGCGGTGCAACTCAAGCGCCAACGTCAGCGTCATACCGACGATGGCCGCCTTGGCCGCCGCGTAATTGGTCTGGCCGAAGTTGCCGCCAAGCCCGGCGCCCGACGTGGTGTTGATGATGCGGCCGTTGACGTTGGCCTCACCGGCCTTGTGGCGCGCCCGCCAGTGCAGCGCCGCATGATGGCTGGTCGCCCAGGTGCCCTTCACGTGCACCCGCATCACCACGTCGAAGTCCTGCTCGGACATGTTCCAGATCGCGGCGTCACGCACGACGCCTGCGTTGTTGACCACGATGTCGAGTTGACCGTAGGTGTCGACGGCCTGGCGCACCATCTCGTCGGCCGCCGCGAAGTCGGAAACGTCGCCGAAGTTGGCTTCCGCGACGCCGCCGGCCTTCTCGATCAGGCGCACGGTCTCCTCGGCCGCCGTACTGACGCCCTCGCCCCGCACCGATGTCCCCAAGTCGTTGACGATGACGCTGGCGCCGTGTTTGGCCAGTTCCATCGCATGTCCACGACCGATGCCGTGGCCGGCCCCGGTTACCAGCGCCACTTTTCCATCGAGCAGAGCCACGCCCGCCTCGCCTCCTGTGATGTGCGTATCGGTTGGTGTTACAGCGGCAGGTCGGGCAGCTCGAGGCCGAGCAGCTTGATCGCGTTGCCACGCGCGATCTTGTCGATCTGATCTTGAGGAAGATGCCCGAACTGCAACGCGGCGGCTTCCCGTGACTGCGGCCACGTGCCGTCCTGGTGTGGGTAGTCGGTTTCGAACATCACGTTGTCGATGCCGACGCGGTCGAGCACGCTGACGCCGACCGGGTCCTTGAAGAAGCAGCTGTGGACCTGGCGGTAGTAGTAGGTCGAGGGCAGCTCAGGACACTTGTCCTGGCCGTGCGCCCAGCCGCGGTGCGTGTGCCAGACGTCGTCGGTGCGCTCCAGAACGTAAGGGATCCAACCGATCTGGGCCTCAGCATAGAGCAGCTTGAGGGTGGGGAATCGGTGTAGCACGCCTGAGAACAGGAAGTCGACGAGGCTGGCGACGGAGTTGCCGAAGATGATCGTGCCCCCTACCGCTTCGGGTGCGTCGTCAGAGGTCTTCGGCGTCTTGGTGCCCGAGCCGATGTGCATCGCCAACACGGTGCCGGTCTCCGCGCATGCCTCAAAGAACGGATCCCAGTAGCCGGTGTGGATGCTCGGCAGGTCCAGGTAGGCGGGCAGTTCGCTGAACGCGACCGCACGAACACCACGCGCGGCGTTGCGGCGTACCTCTGCAACCGCGAGGGCCACATCCCACAACGGCACGATGCACAGTGGGATCAACCGGCCGTCGCTGCCGCCGCACCACTCCTCGACCATCCAGTCGTTGTAGGCCTGCACGCACAGCCGGGCGAGTTCTTTGTCCTTGCCCCACACGAACAATTGGCCGCAGAACCGAGGGTAGTTCGGGAAGCACATCTGCGCCTGGACCCCGTTGAGGGTCATGTCGGCCACTCGTTCGACTGGCTTGAAGCAACCCGGCCGCATGTCCTCGTAGGTGACGCCGCTGAGGGTGACCTCGTCGGCCGGAACGCCTGCGGCAGCGATGTAGCGCTTGAGGCTGGTCTGACGATCCTCGTAGAACCACCACGCCACATCGGGCCCGTCGGTTCCGGGGGCCTCGATGTAGGAGGAGCCGACGAGTTTGATGTCCCCGCCAGGCGCATACACGATGCGCGGCCCGACGTCGCGGTACTTCGCAGGCAACCGGGAGGTCCAAACATCAGGCGGCTCAACGACGTGGGCATCGACGTCGACGATTCCCGGAATCCGCGCCAGCCGCGCATCGAGCACGTCGGCCTGCTGAAGGTTCTGCGTCATTAGGTCCCTCACTATCGATGAGAATAGATATTATATACAACATATATAACGAACATCCGGTTGGGACAACCGGGTGACGTACTCCGGTCGCGGCGTTAGTCCTCCCAGTCGGTGCGGTCGCTGCGCGACGGCTGCCTACCGGTTCGAAGTGGCGAAAGCGGAGCGTCGACGAGTAGGACGCGGTGGCGTGACTGCACGTCCTTCTCGGCATCGCCGACAAGTAGTTCGGGCGCCGTGAGCAATGCCTGCTCGGCCCGACTCCATGCCTCCCACGACGGAATGCCCCACAACAGGATGCACTCGTCGTCGGCCACCATCGCGGTGCGCCAGGCGCCGAGCAGACGCCAACCGAATCGGTCGCCCGCGGCGGGGGCCGCGGCCATCACGGCGTCCAGAAACGCTTCAGGGCGGCCGCGCTCGATGCGGATCAGTTCGTGGGCGTATGTCACCGCGTTCACGTCGTCGGCACACAGCTGCGCGATCGTCTTGGTCTCGGAGTGCGGTACCAGCACCCGGTCGAATCCACCGGAACGCAAGTCAGCCGCCGACGCCCACCACTTGGCCAGTGCGGGGTCCTGCATCCCGACACCGCCGGTCTCGAGGCCGAAGCTGGCGGCCCGGCCATGTTCCGGTTGATCCGATCGTCCCCCACACCCCGTAACAGAGCTGGTTTCGCTGCTCCTGCGCGATCGGGCTCCAGTTCGCGGTCATGTGATGCATGTAGCGCGCCCGGTTCTGTTTGGTGATGGTGATGAACTCGTGGATATAGACCTTGTCATTGGCCGTCGCAGTGCGTAATTCACCCACGGGGCACCTCTTTCCACGGTCGGCCTTCCCATGGGTCCGGCTCCTTCGGCATCCCCAGCACGCGCTCGGCGAGGATGTTCTTGTTCACTTCGGTGGTGCCGCCCTCGATCGTGTTCGCGCGGCTGCGCAGCATCCCTCGAACTTCGGCGGGCATCGACTCGCTGTAGGTGCCCGGCTCGCCGTCCCAGGCGGTGCCTGCCGAGCCGAGCATCTCGGCGGCGACCTTCTGGATCCGTTGATTCAGATCCGAGCCGTGCACCTTTCCGATGGAGCTCTCCGGGCCAAGGGGCAGGCCCGCGCGCAGCCCGGCGCGGACGCGGTCATTGGTCCACCCGCGGATCTGCTCCTCGGACCACAGCCGGACCAGCTGTCCGCGGATATAGGGGTCGTCCCACCCGCCGGCTAACCCGGCCTTCTCCCGTTCCCGAGCAAGGCGTACCAGCCGCCGAGTGCCCGACCCGCCGATGCGGTCGACACCGCCGGAGCCCGATCCCGACACCATCTGCCGCTCACCTGACAGCGTCGCGCGCGCCACCTTCCAGCCCGCGTTGATCTCGCCGACGCGCTGGCTGTCGGGAACGAACGCCCCGTCGAGGAACACCTCGTTGAAGTCGACTTCACCGCCGATGTGCCGCAGCGGCTTGACCTCGACGCCGCGCTGGTGCATGTCGATCAAGAAGTAGGTGATGCCCTGGCGTTTGGGCACTTCGGGATCGGTACGGGCGAGTAGGACCGCCATATCGGCCAGATGGGCCCACGTCGTCCAGACCTTCTGGCCGGTGATCCGCCAACCGTCCCCGTCGCGTACCGCGCGCGTGGCCAGCGACGCCAAGTCCGAGCCTGCGCCGGGTTCGCTGAACAGCTGACACCACACTTGCTCGTTGCGCACGATCGGCGGCAGGAAACGCAGTCGCTGCTCCTCCGAGCCATGGGCGAACAGCGCCGGCGCGGCGAGGTTCAGCCCCAACGGGTTCAACCGCGGGAGGTGATAGCGGGCGAGGACCTGCTCGGCGGCACGCGCCAGCGGCCGGTCCCAGCCCAGGCCCCCGTACTCCGGGCGCCACTGAGGCGCAACGAGCCCGGCGGCGGCCAACGTCGGATACCAGGCACGGTATTCGTCGGGTGTGCGGACAGTGCGCACGGCGCTGGGCCCGTCGGCCTCGGCCGCTTCGCGCCAACGCGCGGGAATCGCGTCGCCCACCCACGATCGCACCGCCGCTTCGGCGTCCTGCGGGCTGCGTGCGCTGAGCAGGTCGTCTCGGGTAATCAACCGCAACTCCTTAGTGTGCTCGATCGGTGGCGGGACGGCGCGCTGCCCGCATCCGTGTTGTCTCCAGTGACGCCCACATGTCGCGCTTGATCGCGGCCAACGTCGCGGCATCGGCACTGTGGGCGATGCGCAGTGCGATGTCGGCCGCTACCTCGGTGAGCCGTTCGGGCGGATCGACGACTTCGCTGACCCATCCCAATTGGTAGGCACGCCGCGCGTCGACCCGCTCGTGAGCACCGGTCATCGCCATGCGTGCGACGGGTCCGAATGCCGCGCGGCGCGCGAGTCCGATGGCCTCGAACACCGAGGCCTGTCCGACGCTGACGTGGGGGTCGAGAAATGTGGCGGTCGACGATGCGATCACGACATCGGAATCGACCACGAAATGCAATCCGCCACCGGCGCATACACCGTTGACCGCGGTGACGATCGGCTTGGTGACACCGCAGTGCCATCCGGTGAGTTGCAGATCGCCACGCTTGGTGCGCCGCGACATCTCCTGCAACGCTGCCGGGTCGTGGGCGAGCTGCACCATGTCCAGACCCGTTTGAAACGCGCGGCCCGCGCCGGTGACGGCGATGACACGAATAGAGTTGTCCGCGTCCAGTTCTCGCCATGCTCGCGGGAGCGCGGCCATCATCGTGGCGTCCATCGCATTGCCGGCCCGCGGTCGGTTGAAGATCAGCCAACCCACCATGCCGTCCCGCCGGATCAGCAGGGGTTCCTCGGCGACGTTCACCCCACCCCTCTCGGATACACTTCAGCGATTGACTATATTATATCAAGTATTCAACACTGTCCGGAGCGGGGCCGCTTCCGCATCGAGAGGTGAGACATGTCAGACACCGAGGGCCAGATCACCGATGAGGGCGTCGAGGCACTACGCGCGAGAATCGGCAAACCGCAGGTATATCCGGCGCCGCCGCATTACCACCGGCCCGGAGTCGACGCATTCCGCCACGTCGCATGGTCCTACGGTGACGACAACCGGCTGTGGAGCGACGTCGACTACGCCTCGCAGTCAGCGTGGAAAGAGCCCATCGCGCCGCCGGCGATGGTCGGCGGCGACAGCCTGATCGGTGAGGATGAGCTGAGCACCGAAGAGATCGCCGCCCAGAAGGAACTGCGCGGCGATCCGCTGCGCGGCGTGCACGCGTTCTACGCCGCCAGCGAACGCGAATGGTGGGCCCCGTTGCGGCCCGACCACCGCGTGTCCCGGCGAACCGCGCTCGTCGGGGTCATCGACAAGCCCAGTGAGTTCGGAGGCCGCGGTGTTCAGGAGTGGACCTCGCAGGCGTTTCGCACCGAAGACGGCACACTACTGGGCGCCCAGTACCGGATGATGTACCGCACCGAACGGCAGAAGGCGCGTGAACGCAAGAAGTACGACAGCGTCGAGATCGCGCCGTGGACCGACGAGGGCATCGCGCAGATCGACGCCCACTATGAGGCCGAGCGTCTCCGCGGCGACGAGCCGCGGTGGTGGGAGGACGTCGCCGAAGGCGACCCGATCGGACCGCTGGTGAAGGGGCCGCTGACGGTCACCGACATGGTCTGCTGGCACGTCGGCATGGGCATGGGGATGTACAACGTGGCGCCGCTGCGCCTGGCACACCGCAACCGCCAGCGGGTTCCGCGCTTCTATCAACGCGACGAACTGGGCGTGCCCGACGCCATGCAGCGCGTGCACTGGGATCCGGCGTTCGCCCGTAAATCGGGTAATCCCACCACCTTTGACTACGGTCGCATGCGCGAGGCGTGGATGATCCACGCATGCACGGACTGGATGGGTGACGACGCCTGGCTGTGGCGGCTGCGCGTCGAATTCCGACAGTTCAACTACGTCGGGGACGTCCAGTGGGTCGAAGGCACCGTGACTCGGCGCTACCTCGCCGAGGGCGACCGACCCGCCGTCGACGTCGAATTGCGCACCCGCAACCAACGTGACGTGGTGACCTCCCCAGGAAGTGCCACCATCCTGCTGCCCAGCCGCGAACACGGTCCCGTCCGGCTCCCGGACCCCCCTGGCGGCGCCACCACCCTGCCCGACGCCTTCGCCGCGACGATCGATGGGTTCGACCGCGGATGAGCCCGGACACCGACCTCGCCGACGCGCAGCTGCTCCAGAACACCGCGCACGAGGTGTTCACCGAGCTGTTCCCCAGTGCGCGCGTGCGCGCACTCATGGCGACGCAGTCGGGCTTCGACCCGAAGGACTGGCGGCGGCTCACCGGTGAACTGGGCGTCACCGGCCTGATGGTCGATGAGCAGTTCGGCGGCAGCGGCCTAACCGCACGCGAACTCGGTGTGGTGTTCGAGGAAGCAGGCCGCAGCCTTGGCGGGGCGCCGATGTTCGCCGTCGCCGGCCTGGCGATACCGCTGCTGCTGCAAATCGGCGACACCGCCGCGTGTGCGCGGTGGCTGCCGGGACTGTGCGACGGCAGCCTGCTCGCCACCGTGATCTACGCCGATGTCGACGGCCGTTGGGGCCCAGCACGAGTGGATGTCCGCGCTGAGGGAGATCGACTGTTCGGACGCGGCGGCTACGTCATCGACGCCGCCGAATGCGATCTGATGTTCACCCCGGCGCGCACACCTGACGGGCCTGCGGTCTTCGCCGTCGAACGCCAAGGCGCCGGGGTCGAGGTCACGCCGATGGTCACCCTCGACCAGACCCGCAAACAAGCCCGCGTCGAACTCACCGGCGCCCACGGCGTACGGCTCGACGGCGCCCACGGCGCCGACCCACTGGACCGCGCGTACGCCACTTCGTGCGCGCTGCTGGCCTGTGAACTGGCCGGTGTGGCCGCGCGCTGCCTGGACATGACCACCGAATACGCCCGCGAGCGCATGCAGTTCGGTCGTCCGATCGGCAGCTTCCAGGCGATCAAGCAGAAGCTTGCCGACCTTCTGATCCACGTGGAGTCGGCACGCTCGGCCGCCACCGCCGCCGTCGACGCCGTGGCCACCGACAGCCCCGACCTGTGGTGGACCGCATCGCTGGCCAAGGCCTACTGCTCGGAGGCGGCCATGCATGCCGGCGAGGAGACCATCCAGATCCACGGCGGCATCGGATTCACCTGGGAGCACGACGCCCACCTGTACTTCAAGCGAGCCCGTACCGGCCAAGAACTGCTCGGCACCGTCCGCGAGCACTACGACCGGGTGGCCGAACACCTATCCCACCTGTGATTCCCTACGCGCATTAGGAGCTGCCATGACATACGAAACACTGAAGGTCGAGCGGCGCGGTCACGTCGGCTGGCTGCTGTTCAACCGGCCGCAACGGCGCAACGCGATGAACAACGCGATGCGCGACGAATTGCGGTTGGCTTGGCAGGAACTTGCCGATGATCCGGCTGTGCGCGTCATCGTCAACGGCGGCATCGGCCCGCACTTCCAGACCGGTGCCGACGTCGTCGAAATCGCCTCCGACGGACAGGGCTTCCAGCGCTACCGTCAATCCGTCGAGGATTGGGACATGGGGTTCACGTCGTGGTTCCTGCAGCTGGACAAACCCGTCATCGCCGCAGTCAACGGGATCTGCGCGGGCGGCGGGCTGCACTTCATCGCCGACGCCGACATCGTCATCGCCGCCTCCGACGCCCAGTTCACCGACCCCCACGTGTCCGTCGGCCAGGTCACGTCGATCGAGATGATCGGTCTGATGCGCAAGATTCCGGCCGAGTCGGTGCTGCGGATGGCCCTGGTCGGACGCCACGAACGCATGTCGGCCCAGCGGGCCTACGAAATCGGGCTGGTCAGCGAGGTGGTCGACCCGCCGGAGCGCCTGCACGAGGTGGCCCAAGAGTTGGCGGAGAAGATCGCGCGCAACTCGCCGGCCGCCGTGCGCGCAACGAAGCGAGCACTGTGGCAGGCGATGGAGCTCGGCCTGACCGACGCCTGCCGCGCAGGCGCCAAGGAGATGGTCGCGCTGTGGGGCCATCCCGACCAAGCAGAAGGCCCCGCCGCCTTTGCCGAAAAGCGCGAGGCGCGCTGGCAGGACTGAGGTCAACGGCCTTCGAACGTCGGTGCGCGACGCTCGGAGAACGCCGCGAGTCCCTCACGGAAATCCGGGCTGCGGGAGCTCAACTCCATGGCGAATGCCTCGTCGGCGAGTTGCTGGGACAGCGACTGCGAGTAGCAGGCATTGAGCAGCGACTTCGTCAAACCGATTGCGACGGTGGGCCCCTCGGCCAGCTTGTCAACGAGTTCGCCGACCGCCGAATCCAGCTCACCGTCATCGACGGATGCGTGCGCCATTCCCCATTCGGCGGCCTCCGACCCCGACAGCTGCCTGCCGAGAACGAGCAGTTCCCGTGCGCGAGCTGGTCCGACGATGCGCGGCAACAGCCAGGTGCTACCCGAATCCGGTGTGAATCCGCGAGATAGGAAGGGGTACCACCACCGCGCGTCGCGCGATGTCACGGCAAAGTCCGCGGCGAGCGCGATCTGAGCGCCGATCCCAACCGCCCACCCACGCACCGCACACACGATCGGCAGCTGGGTTTCCAGCAGAAGCGGGATGAGTCGATTCGCCTGGGTGGGCAGGCGACGCTGAATACTGGCCGTGCGGGGCTTGCGCTCCCGCGCCGCGTTTCGACCGACGATGTCGAAACCGCTACAGAAGTCTTGGCCCGCGCCCCGCACCAGGATCACCCGTAGCTCGTCGTGCGTGGCCGCGGCCTCCAGATTGTCGATGAACGCCGCCATCGCCGCGTCGTCGAGCGCATTGCGGTGCGTGGGACGATCGATGGTGAGCGTGAGCCGCGTGCCATCCACTTCGGCGCTCAGGCCGGCCGTCGAAACGAATTCGTCACTCACCGCTTGCCTTTCAGTTCGGCCGGATCGCCCGCGGCAATAGCGCGCAACTCGGTCTTCAGAACCTTGCCGCTGGCGTTCAGCGGCAGTTCGTCAACGATGTACACGTGGCGCGGGACTTTGTAGTTGGCCATGTTCGCGCGGCTGAAGGCGGCGACGTCATCGGGGGTGATGTCACGGCCCGCCCGTGCGATGACGAAGGCGGCACCAACCTCGCCCATCCGCTCGTCGGCAACGCCGATCACCGCGACCTGGGCGATGTCGGGATGTCGGGTCAGGATCTGTTCGATCTCGGCCGGGTAGGCGTTGAAACCGCCGACGATGAACATGTCCTTGAGCCGGTCGGTGATGTGCACCCGTCCGTCGTCGTCGAGCAGGCCGATGTCGCCGGTGTGCAACCAGCCCTGCGCGTCGATCGCCGAGGCGGTCTGCTGCGGCTCATCGAGGTATCCCTGCATCAATGTGTAGCCGCGCACCACGATCTCGCCTTCGCGGTCCGCCGGCTGCACCGCGCCATCGGGTGCCACGATGCGCACCTCCACCCCTGGCAGCGGCCGTCCTGCGCTTGAGGCAACAACGTCAAGCGGGTCGGTGTAACGACACATCGACACGATCGCGCACGATTCGGTCAACCCGTAGCCCGTGACGATGTGCTCGAATCCCACCTCGTCCTTGATGCGGTCCAGCAGTGCCGCCGGAACGTTTGCCGCGCCGGTGACCACCAGCCTCAGCGTTCCAACGCCCGAGCGACTGTAGGCGGGGTGTTCGAGCATGGTCTGGAAGAGGGTGGGTGTGCCCGGCAGTACGGTGATGCGTTCGGTTCGCACCACCTCGAGAACGGTTGGCACATCGAGGGTTTGCAGCGGCAGCATCGTTGCGCCGGCCAGAATCGAGGCCAGCCATCCCGCCTTGTATCCGAAACCGTGGAAGAACGGGTTCACGATCAGGTAGCGGTCACCTTCGCGCAAACCGACGACGTTGTTCCACACCGCATAGGCCCGCAGGGTCTGCCCGTGGGTGCACATCGCGCCCTTTGGTCGCCCGGTCGTGCCCGAGGTGAACAGGATGTCGGACAGATCGTCGGGCGTCACCGAGGCCGCGCGACGCTCGACTTCTCCGGCGTCGACGCCTCGGCCCAAGTCGAGAAACTCATTCCAGGACTGCGTCGCGCGGCCAGGTGCCCCCGACAGAGCCACCGTCCGCTGCAGCGCGGGCAGGTCGGCCACGGGGCGGTCCGCGCCGTATCCGCCGGCGGCCTGCGCCAGCGAGGCCGGATAGTCCCGGCCGAGGAAGTCGGTGGTGGTGAAGAGAATCTTCGCCTGGCTCTTCTCGAGGATGAAGGCCGCCTCCTCACCCAGGAAACGGGTATTGATCGGTACCAGGACAGCCCCGGCGCGTTGCAGGCCCAGTGCGGCCACAATCCACAGCGCCGAATTGGGCGCCCAGATCGCGACCCGGTCGCCCTTGAGCACACCAGCGCCGATGATCGCCGCGGCGGCCGCGCTGACGGCAGTGTCGAGCTCTGCGTACGTCATGCGCAGGTCGCCGTCCACGATTGCCTCTGCGTCACCGAGACGAGCGGCCGCGTCGAGCAGCAGCCGCGATGTCGTCCCGTACCGCAAGTCAGCCCGAGGGTCCTCTTCCGTTTGCATATTCTATACTCTATTCATCATATTCCTAGCCTTCACTCTGGGGTGGAGAACAGAACCTGCCCGCACCGTCAACGACCATCCCCCGGGAAGGAAATCGTCTTGAACAACGACGACATGATTCTGATCAGCGTGGACGACCACATCATCGAGCCGCCGGACATGTTCCTGAATCACCTGCCCGACAAGTACAAGCTCGACGCCCCGCGCATGGTGCACAACCCCGACGGGTCGGATGTGTGGACATTTCGCGACGTCGTCATCCCCAACGTGGCACTCAACGCCGTCGCCGGTCGACCGAAGGAGGAGTACGGCCTGGAGCCGCAGGGCCTCGACGAGATCCGGACGGGTTGCTACAACGTCGATGAACGGATCAAGGACATGAATGCCGGCGGAGTGCTGGCGTCGATGAACTTCCCGTCCTTTCCCGGGTTCGCCGCCCGGTTGTTCGCCACCGAGGATTCAGACTTCTCGCTGGCGCTAGTGCAGGCCTACAACGACTGGCACATCGATGAGTGGTGCGGCGCCCACCCTGGACGATTCATTCCGATGGCGTTGCCGGCCATCTGGGATGCCGAACTCTGCGCAGCCGAGGTCCGACGGTGCTCCAAAAAGGGTGTGCACTCGCTGACATTCTCCGAGAACCCTGCCGCCCTGGGATATCCGAGCTTCCACGATGCATATTGGAATCCACTATGGGAGGCCCTCGTCGACACCGACACGGTGTTGAGCGTGCACATCGGCTCGTCTGGCCGACTGTCGATCCCGGCGGTGGACTCACCGCCGGATGTGATGATCACTCTGCAGCCGATGAACATCGTGCAGGCGGCCGCGGATCTGCTGTGGTCACGGCCGGTGAAGGACTACCCCGACTTGAAGATCGCCCTGTCCGAGGGTGGCACGGGATGGATTCCCTACTTCCTGGACCGGGTGGACCGGACGTTCGAAATGCACGCGACCTGGACGCTGCAGGACTTCGGCGGCAAGCTGCCCTCCGAAGTGTTCCGCGAGCACTTTCTGACGTGTTTCATCAGCGACCCGGTCGGTGTCAACCTGCGTCATGCCATCGGCATCGACAACATCGCCTGGGAGATGGACTACCCACACAGTGACTCCATGTGGCCGGGCGCGCCAGAAGAACTCGGTGCCGTCCTGGCCGATGAACACGTGCCCGACCACGAGATCAACAAAATGACGTACGAAAATGCTTGCCGCTGGTACTCATTCGACCCGTTCACGCACATCCCGCGGGAGGACGCCACGGTGGGGGCGCTGCGCAGGGCAGCCGCCGGGCACGACACCAGCATCCAGGCGCGCAGTCACCACACCCGCGACGCCGCAGAGAAGCTCGCCAGCTTTCAGGATCAGCTCACCGCAGCAAGCGCACAGCTGACCTGAGCCGACGCGGGCGCTGATACCTCACGTCCCAAAGAGCGGCCGGGTGCCTCGCCACCGCCCAGGTCCGGTGATGATATTATATACATAACATGCTGACAATGAATTGGATGGGTTCGTCGGCATCGTTGGCTAGTGTGCCGGGCAACGTGTCGCCGTGAGGGAATTGCTCGGCCGCCTCTCGGCTATTGACTCAAACGCCGAAAACGCGGTACGCGTTATCGCACATTTCGACGCACTGACCGAAGGCCATGCCGGGGTCGAT
>Ga0193743_1000423_pt1 | contig 33468 bp, 25 predicted proteins | sample L2c2metaG_FD_143038 | JGI IMG/M metagenome (GOLD analysis project Ga0193743, IMG submission 143038) | Soil microbial communities from a riparian zone of the East river system, Colorado, United States - L2c2 | ecosystem: Environmental > Terrestrial > Soil > Riparian zone | place: USA: East River... | reverse complement strand
CATCTGGGAGGCAGAGACCCTCGTCGAGATTGACGACGAGGCCTATTACGACTACCAGGTGAACCGCCCGGTGATCCGTCAGATCGACGGCGTTACCCGCGAGCTGGTATGGCCATCGATGCGGATCTCGCACTGCCGCCCGCCGGGCAGCGACCGCGACATCGTGCTGATGCACGGCGTTGAGCCCAACATGCGGTGGCGCACCTTCTGCGCAGAACTGCTGGCGATCGCCGACAAGCTCAGCGTCGACACCGTCGTCATCCTCGGGGCTCTACTGGCCGATACGCCGCACACCCGGCCCGTCCCGGTCTCCGGGGCTGCCTACTCCCCCGAGTCGGCCAAGTTCTTCGGGCTGGAGGAGACCCGTTACGAGGGGCCCACCGGCATCGCCGGGGTGTTCCAGGACGCCTGCGTGGCCGCCGGAATCCCCGCGGTGACGTTCTGGGCCGCGGTTCCGCACTACGTGTCGCAGCCGCCGAACCCGAAGGCCACCGTCGCGCTGCTCCGGCGCGTCGAGGACGTGCTCGACATCGAGGTGCCGCTCGCTGACCTGCCGACCCTGGCCGAGGAGTGGGAGCTGGCGGTCACCGAGATGACGGGAGAGGACGAGGAGATCGCCGAGTACGTGCAGTCCCTCGAGGAACGCGGCGACGCCGAGGTCGACATGACCGAGGCCCTCGGCAAGATCGACGGTGACGCGTTGGCCGCGGAGTTCGAGCGTTACCTGCGCCGCCGCGGTCCCGGATTCAGGGGCTGAGCCGGGGGATGGCACCGCTGCGCTCAGGCGCGGCACTCCTGGCCGTGCTGGCCGTCGTTGCCGCCTGCACGTCGGATGGCGGCGACTCCGCGGATTTCGCCCGTTCAGTCGACATCGGCGGGCGCAGCGTCTACCTGAGGTGCCACGGCACGGCCGAGGCGGGCGAACCTACCGTCGTGCTGATCTCCGGCTACCACGATTCGTCGGACGTCTGGACCGAATCCGACGTGCTCGGCCTGATCGGGTCCGCCACCGGGCCCCCGGTGTTCCCCGCGGTCTCCGCCGCGCACCGGGTATGCGCCTACGACCGCCCCGGCACGTTGCGCTACGTCGACGGCACCCCGCTGACCGACCGGAGCACACCGGTCGCCCAGCCCAGGACCGCCAGGGACCTGGTCGCCGAACTCCACGACGTGCTGGCCGCCGCGGAGGTCTCCACTCCCTATGTCTTGGTCGGGCACTCCCTTGGCGGACTGATCGCGCGGGCCTATGCCCAAACCCACGCGGACCAGGTTCACGGCGTCGTCTTCGTCGACGCGTTCAGTGCGTCCATTCCGGCCCTCTTCGGCGCCCGCTGGCCCGTCTACCGCGATCAGGGTCTGAACCCTCCCGCCGACCAGATGCCAGTGGCGTCGATGCGCGGCCCCGACTCCGAACGCGTCGACCTCGACGCCAGCATCGCCGAAGTGCTTGCCGGGCCGGCGTTTCCGGATGTGCCGGTGGTCGTGTTGACGAAGACGGAACCGTTCGCCGGGCTGAAGTCCTTCCCGGGACTGCCTGCCGACGAGACCAACCGCCTCTACGAGCAGGCCCAAAACGACGTCGTCGCACTCGCACCGGACACACCCCAGGTGATCGCCACCGGCAGCGACCACTACATCCAGTTCTCCCAACCCGACCTGGTGGTCCGGGCCACCGAACTCGTCGAGCGGCGGGCCGCGGTCAGACCCTGACCGGCTGAGGGGCCTTCCAGGAACCGTTCAGCGCATCGGGTTTCGGCCAGTACAGCCGTAGTATCACCTGGAACGGTCCCTTGGGGGCGGGCAGCCAGTTGGCCTCCTCGTCCGCGCCAGGCGACTCGTTCTGGATGTACAGGGTGATCCCTCCGTCGGGCTCCTTGATCAGGCTGGACAGCATCGGCGAGTTGATCAGGTACCGGTTCATCGGGTTGGCCACCAGCAGGCTCTGCGGCATCTCGTACATGGTCAGCGACCAGAAGGCGTTGACCGGCGGCAGCTGACCCGACGCGAAGTGGTACGTGTACCTGTCGGCACCGGTCAGCGGCTGCCCGGTCGAGTCGGACGATGTCCCCGGATAGATGGCTTCGTCCTTGCTGTTGCCGTAGATGCCAAGCACCGCGCCGGCCATCCGGTAGAGGTAGTTGCCCGCCAGATACTGTGCGGTGCCGAATAATTCGGCCGAGCCGACTTGACCGGTGTCGATCTTGTCCTTCTTGAGCGCGTCGAACTCCGCCCAGGCGTCGGCCATACCGCCTTCGATCGCCGGTCGCATCTCCGGGCTGAGCTTGTCGGCGTCGAACGAGCCGTCCGGCCCGATCCCGATGGTGGCGAACCGGTCCCGCATGGCCTTCTCGGCGGGCAGCGTGGGCGCGAACCGCAGAACGAAGTTCAGGATCTCGAAGAACTGCGGCGACGTCTTCTGCTGATCAGGAGTCAGCGGTGGGACGAAGTCGATGGGCGGGGCAGGCGCGGGTGGCGGTTGGTTCAGGTACACCGACAGCGGCGTGACCTGATAACCGTTCTGGATCTTCTTGACGCTGTCGACGTCGGAGGGCCCCAGCAATTGGGTGCGGTACAGCACCAGGGCGAGGTCGGTGTCGCTGCGGATCACCTTGTCGACTCCCTCGGGCGTCCCGCCCTTCCAGTTCGGGCCTGCCAGCAGATACTTGCCGCCGCCGTTGCCGGTGGTCCGGCTGCCGACGTAGTCGAAGTTGTAGGTGTACCCGTCGATGAACTGCAGTGAGTAGTAGCGGTCCTGCTCGATGGGCGGCACGGTCAGCACCAGGGGCTCTGCCCGCAGGTCGGCGCCGACGGTCGAGTACGGGGTGTCGGAGTTCGGCGTCTGGATTGCGGTGTCCTCGGGCGTGTAAACCCTTGACGTGTTGTGGATCTCGTTCCATCCGCCCTTGTACTCCGGATCCTCCTTGTTGACGAAGTAGGAGTACATGACTCGGTAGTTGTCGACCATCGGGAAGCCGTAGACGTACGCCTCCTTGGCGATGGCGCGGGCCTGTTCGGGTGTGACGGCTGCCGGACTGGGCGGCGGCGCGGAGCTGATCACCTCCGGCGTCTCGCTCTTCGTGCATCCGGCCAGTCCGACGACGAGCGCGACGACCGCGCAGATCTGCCTGATCAATGCTTTTCCAGCGCATCGGTGCGAGCGCTGAAATTGCGTCCGAGCGCCGTGGCCTCGGCGTCCATCCGCGGCAGCAGATCGGGGGCGAACCTGCGGATGTCCCGTTCGCCGAACGGTGTGGCGATCAACGGCCGCATCCACCGCGTCAGCCCCACCCATCCCGGGCAGTAGATGCGCGACTTCCGCCCTTCGATGCCCTTGACGAACGTTTCGCCACACTTCTCCACCGACGTGGTTTTCTTCAGCGGACCAGGCAGTTTGGAGAGCATCTCCTGGAAGGTTGACAACTCCTTGCTCTCACGCACCAGCGGCGTATCGATCCACGACATGTGTGCCGACCCGACGTCGACTCCGCGGTATGCGAGCTCCAGCCGAAGCGAGTTGGCGAAATGCTCGACACCGGCCTTCGAGGCGTCGTACGAGGCCATGCCTGGCGCCGCTGCGAACGCCGCAAGAGATGAAACCACCAGCACGTAGCCGCGGCGCTCGATGACCGACGGCAATGCTGCGCGAACCGTGTAGAACACACCCATGAGGTTGACGTCGACGACGGTCTTGAAAGCCTCGGGATCGATCTCCAGCACTGACCCGAAGGCGCCGATACCGGCGTTCGCCATCACTACGTCGATCCCACCGAACCGCTCGATGCCCTTGTCGACCGCGGCCTGCATTGCTGACAGCTCACGCACGTCAGCGACGACCGGCAGCACCAGATCCTCACCGAGCCGCGCGGCGGTCTCCTTGAGTTGAACCTCGTCAAGGTCGGTCAGCACCAGCTTCGCGCCCTTGGCGTGCAGGCGGCGGGCTACCTCCGCCCCAACGCCATTCGCACCACCGGTGATCAGGACGACTTTCCCGTTCACAGAACTCATGGCGGCCAACGTACCCCGGTCGACGCACCAACGGGGCCGGTCTGACCGTTCTACAACGCCACGCCCAGGAGCGCGTCGATCGCCATCGCCACCGTGCCCGGCGCGTCGGCGTCATGCCCGCCGTACTCGAGCGCATCGGTGCTCCAACCATCCAGCGCGGCAAGGGCTTTCGGAGTATCGAGGTCGTCGGCCAGGTACTGTCGCACGCGCGCGATCACGTCGGCGGCATCGGGGCCTGCGGGCAGCGTGGTCGCAGCGCGCCACCGCGCAAGGCGGGCCTGGGCGTCGGCCAGCACGGCGTCGTTCCAGGACCGGTCGGAGCGGTAGTGCCCGGCCAGCAGGCCGAGCCGCATCGCGGCGGGGTCGACGCCGTCGGCGCGCAGCCGGGACACCAGCACCAGGTTCCCGCGACTCTTGCTCATCTTGTGGCCGTCGAGTCCGATCATGCCCGCGTGCACGTAGTGGCGGGCGAATCGCCGCTCCCCCGTGACGGATTCGGCGTGCGCGGCGGAGAACTCGTGATGGGGAAAGATCAGGTCGCTTCCCCCGCCCTGGATGTCCAGTCCGGTGCCTATCCGGGTCAGCGCGATCGCCGCGCACTCGACGTGCCAACCGGGCCGGCCAGGGCCGAACGGCGACGGCCAGCTCGGCTCGCCGGGTCGCTCAGCGAGCCACAGCAGCGCGTCGAGTTCGTCACCCTTGCCCGGGCGGTCGGGGTCGCCACCGCGCTCGCCGAACAACCGCAGCATGGTGTCGCGGTCGTAGCCCGACTCGTAGCCGAACTGCGGCGTCGCGTCGGCGCGGAAGTACACGTCCGGGTACTCGGAGTCATCGACGACGTAGGCGGCACCCGAGGCGAGCAGCTTCTCGACCAGCTCCACCACCTCTGCGATGGCCTCGGTGGCCGCGACGTAGTCGTGCGGCGGCAGCACCCGCAGCGCCGTCATGTCCTCCCGGAAGAGTTGGGTCTCCCGGTCGCCGAGCGCACGCCAGTCCAGCCCATCCCTGGCCGCCCGCTCGAACAGTGGGTCGTCGACGTCGGTGATGTTCTGCACGTAGTGCACGCCGTGTCCCGAGTCCAGCCACAGCCGGTGGATCAGGTCGAAGGCCACATAGGTGGCCGCGTGACCGAGGTGGGTGGCGTCGTACGGCGTGATGCCGCAGACGTACATGGTGGCCGTCTGGCCCGTCGATACGGGACGGACCTGGCGGTCGGCGCTGTCGTAGAGGCGCAACTGAGGGCCCTGCCCGGAGACCTCGGGGACGCTCGGCGCCGGCCACGATTGCATGGTCTCGACTCTAGGGTGCTCGCTGAGAACGTTCTCCCGATGGTGCGTCATCGAGTCATGCGACAACGGGGACGCCGATTACATTCCCGACGGCCTGCTAGAACAGCGACCGGATGGCGTCGAGCAGCGTGCCGGACAGCTCCGTGCGGCACATGACGAAGTCGGGCAGGTACGGGTCGGGCCGGTTGTAGAGCAACGGCGACCCGTCCAGCCGCGACGCGTGCAACCCGGCCGCCTGCACGACGGCGGCCGGGGCCGCGGAGTCCCATTCCCACTGGCCGCCCGCATGTACGTAGGCGTCGACGTCGCCGCGAACCACCGCCATCGCCTTGGCGCCAGCGGATCCGATGCCGATCAACTCGATGTCGAGTACGTCACGCAGCCACCACAGCACCGAGGGGGGCCGGTTGGCGCTGGTCGCGATGCGGATCGGTCCCGGCACGCGCGGCGGGGGTGGCTCCACCGTGTCGGTGCGGTAGACCTCGCCGACGGCGGGCAGTCCGACCGCGGCATCCGTGATTCCGCCGTGGGTGCCGCTGCGCTGCCACAGGGCGATGTGCACGGCCCAATCGGTGTGGCCGCGCAGCGAGAACTCCCTGGTGCCGTCCACGGGGTCGACGATCCACACGCGGTCGGCGCGCACCCGGGACAGGTCGTCGGCGGCCTCCTCGGACAACACCGCGTCGTCGGGACGCTCCTCCTTGAGCCGATCCAGGATCAGCGTGTTGGCCCGCCTGTCGCCCGCGTCGCCCAGGTCGTACGGATCGGAGAAACCGATCTCCTCGCGCACCGCCAGCAGCAACTCACCGGCTTCAAGAGCCACCTGCGCGGCCAGCGCCGCGTCGGTCACGTCGGCGAAGCCGACAGAAGCGACCTCTGCGGCGAAGCCGACAGTAGAGACCTCCGCGGCTCGGTCACTTGGGCTCGGCACCGGGAGCGCGGACCACCATCGGAACCGCAGGGAAGTACGCCGCCATCTCCGATCGCGACCGTCGCAGCGCCGCCGTGCCGAACCCGCGATGGCGGTGGTCCGGGTGGATCCAGATCCGGACGTTGACCTCGCCGCCGAGGAGCTCGCCAAAGACCATGCCGACCTTCTGGCTCCCCTCCTCAGCGACGAACCACACCGCCTCCTCGGCCGATACGCGCCCGACCGCGGCGCTGATCTCGTCGTCGAGGCTGCCCGCAGGCGCCCCCGAGCCGTCGCCCTTGGCGCCGACGTCGCTGGTGCGGGCGCCGAAGATGTCACGGTCGGCCTCCCCCGAGAAGACCCGCAGCACGAGGCTCTCCCCCGAGCTGGCCGGCCGCTCGCCGAGAGTGAAGCTGAGCTGCTTGTTCAGGTCCTCGAGTTCGTCGGCGATCCTGCGACGCGCATCCCGGGTGAGCTGGTTGAACGACATTGCCATGACGGCTTCGCCGCCCAGGTGCGACGTGCCGAGCAGCGTCGAGATCGCCTCGACCGCGGTGGCCCTGTCGTCGGCCTCGACGATCACGTCGAGCACCTCGTGCCTGCGGTCGAGCGCCTTCTGCAGGGCATCGGTGATCTCGCGGCGGGCGGCGGCCCGATCGTGTTCGGTCATGACGACGAGCGTAGAACACGCCAGTTCGCTGGGAGCGGGACTTCCCCCCGACGTCGAACGGTTCAGAACGCGGGCCACGGGATCGGACGGTGCCGGTCTGGGCTGGGCATCACCGGATCATCAAGCAGTCCAACGGCTCTGGCGTACAGCGCGGTGATCTCGCGATCGGTGATGTGGGCGGCCAGCGCGTCGGCCAGCCCGTTGAGCAGGGCGTCGCGCAGGCCGGCCACCTCGGTCAGCGTCTCGTCGTCGACGGGCTTGCCCGCCCAACCCCACAGCACGGTGCGCAGCTTGTCCTCGGAGTGCAGGCTGACGCCGTGGTCCACGCCGTACACGCCGCCGTCGATACCGGAGAGGATGTGCCCGCCCTTGCGGTCGGCGTTGTTGATCAGCACGTCGAACACGGCCATCCGGCGCAACCTGGCATCGTCGGCGTGCACCAGGGTGACCTCGTCACCGGCGTAGTCGTAAGCCCGCAGGATCGGCAGGTACCCGGACGGAACGTGGCCGGCGGGCAGCAGGTCGATCAGGTCGGGCCCCGCCCCCGGCTCGTCGTCGTCCATCGCGTCGCCGGGCTGATCCACCCACCGCTGCAACATGCCGGTCCCGGCGGGACCGTCACGAATGATGGTGTAGGGCACGATGTTCCACCCGAGCGTGGCGGAGACCAGATAGGCGCCGAGCTCGCGACCGGCCAATGTGCCGTCGGGAAAGTCCCACAGCGGCGCCTCGCCCGCGATCGGCTTGTACACACAGTGCATCTCCCGGCCCTCCAGCCGGGCCTCGCACAGGAAGGTGGCGTTGCTTGCGGAGCGGATGCGGCCAAGGACGGTCAGGTCGCCGCACCGCAACACCTCCCCGTCGACTCCCCCGTCGTCAGGTTTCGTCGTCATCGTCGGCCCCACCTAGTGCGCCGCGCCGGTAACCGTTGGTGCGCACGCAGATGTGCCCATCGGGGTCGAGCGGCTCGTCACACAGCGGACACGGCGGGCGCCCGGCCGAGATGACCCGGCTGGAGCGCGTCGCGAACTCGCGCGCCGACTCCGGCGACAGGAAGACGCGCACGGCGTCAGGGCCGTCCTCGGCGTCGTCGAGCACCACCGATGCATCGAATTCGGTGTCGGACACCGCAAGCAGCTCAACCACGACCGTTTCAGCCTCCGAATCCCAGCCCAGGCCCATGGTGCCCACCTGGAACTCGGCGTCGACGGGCGTGATCAGCGGGCTCAGATCCCCGACGTCGCCCGTCTCGGGGGGGATCGGGGTGCCGAATCGGCGGTTGATCTCCAACAGCAGCGCGGCGATGCGCTCGGCCAGGACGGCGACCTGCTGTTTTTCCAACATCACCGACACCACGCGCTTGTCGTGCACGGCCTGCAGGTAGAAGGTCCGGTTGCCCGGCTGCCCGACTGTCCCGGCCACGAAGCGGTCGGGTGAGCGGAAGACGTGAATCGAGCGTGCCATGGCACCTTTCAAAATACCGGCATGAGCCCTGCTGTCGTAATCGCAGCGGACGGGATCAGTCGGTGGAACCACCCACGACGGCGTCCCCGCTCGGCTCCGGTTTGGCGAGCAGCGCGGCCGTCAGTGCGGCGCCGGTGTGATTGACGTGCATGACGAAGGGCCGGACCGCCGTGTAGCGAATCACGCTCATCGAGGCGGGGTCGGCGGTGATCCGCTGAAAGCTGTCGAGGTGCGTGCCGAGCGCGTCGGCCACCACGGCCTTGATCACGTCGCCGTGGGTGCAGGCCACCCACAGCACGTCGGTGTCGTGTTCGGCGGCCAGCCGCTGATCGTGCTCGCGCACCGCCTCGACCGCGCGGGCCTGCACACGGGCCAGCCCCTCGCCGTCCGGGAAAACCGCCGCGCTGGGCTGCTGCTGTACCACCGCCCACAGCGGCTCCTTGAACAGCTCGCCGATCTTGCGACCGGTCCATTGGCCGTAGTCCACCTCGGACAGCCGCTCCTCGACCACCGGCTCCAGACCGAGCGCGGCGGCCAGCGGCTCCACGGTGCGTTCGCAGCGCAGCAATGGTGACCGCACGATCGCCCTTATCGGGAGCGAGCCGATGCGTTCGACGACCCCTTGAGCCTGCTCGAGGCCCGTGTCGTCGAGATCGATGCCCTCGGATCGACCGGCAAGGGTATGGGCGGTGTTCGACGTGGACCGCCCGTGCCGCAGCAGGATGACGGTCATGGACGGGCCTGGGTGGGAGCTGTCATTGCGCTGCCATCGCGCCCGTGCCGAGCAGGATCAGCACCGCGACGCCGAGGATCACCCGGTAGCCGACGAACCAGTACATGCCGTGCCGCACCAGGAACTTCAGGAACCACGACACGGCGCCGAAGCCGACCACGAAGGCGATGACGGTGGCCACCAGCAGCTGCAGACCCGTCGCGCTCATGCCTTCGGTCACGGGGTGGAAGGCGTCGGGCAGCGAGAAGAGGCCCGACGCGAGCACGGCGGGGATCGCCAGCAGGAACCCGAACCGGGCCGCGAGCTCGCGATCCTGGCCGAGGAACAGCCCGGCGCTGATGGTGGCGCCCGATCGCGACACGCCCGGCACCAGGGCCAGGCACTGTGCCAGGCCGACGATGACGGCGTCCTTCCAGGTCAGCTGCTCGACGTGGCGGGTTTGCTTGCCGTAGTACTCGGCGGCGGCGATGACCGCGGAGAATGCGATCAACGCGATGGCGACAATCCACAGGTTGCGGACACCGGACCGGATCTGGTCCTTGAACAGCAGCCCGAGTACGCAGATCGGGATGGTGCCGATGATCACCCACCAACCCAGCCAGTAGTCGGCCGAGCGGCGCGCGGCGTTCCGGAGCCCGCCGAACCACGCGACGACGATGCGGCCGATGTCGCGGGCGAAGTAGATCAGCACGGCCAGTTCGGTGCCGAGCTGGGTGACGGCGGTGAACGACGCGCCGGCATCGTCACTGAAGAACAGCTGGGACACGATCGCGAGGTGACCGGACGAGCTGACCGGGAGGAACTCGGTGAGGCCCTGGACCACCGAAAGCACGATCACCTGCACCCACGACATCGCCGCCACGTCCACCACGCCGAAGACCGTACCGTGGGAAGTGGTCAGCGACCTGTACGCGGCACCGGTTGTGCGTCGGCGACGGCGTCCCGCACCGCGGCGGCCAGACTGCGCTCGTCGTTGACGTCGACGTTGGCCACACTGTGGCTGGCCACGGCCACCACGTCCTCGGCCTGCGGAACCGGCACCGCCAGCCGCGGACGGTAGATCTCGACCATCAGCTGTTGCCGCTCGAGGCGGAAGGAAAAGGTGCGACCGTCACCGACGCTGCCAAAACCGCTGGCGTACATGCCAGTTGAGATGTCTTCGATGGTGAATACGTCGCCGGCTACGTCTTTGTCCGCCGCCATGGTCATGCCGGAACCATACCGCTGGTGTGATCACCAGGGGGGTCGGAGTTGACGAATCCGTAAACGGGGGCTTGCCTACACTTGCCTCTCCACCCACATCCATTTCGCACATCTGAGGGCTTCCCTTTGCCGCCGCATCGAAAACTGACAAGTCGCCTAGCTCACAGTGCCGTAGTGGTTGTGATGGTGGTTGCCGGCGCGGCATGCTCCACGAAGGCGGCCGACGCGCCGCCGCCGACGATCCAGCCCGCCAGGGCGGCGGACTCGCCACCGGTCACCGCCCCACCCGCAGGCGAGGTGCGCCCGTTGAACGGCCCCGGCCTGGCGAGCACGTTCGACCGGGCGACCCACACGCTGGTCGTCCTCGGCAGCGATCCGGCGGGGCGTTCCGTGGTCACGGCATTCCCGCCGTCCGCGCCGGTGCGGACGGTGCCCCTACCCGCGGCGGCAACGGCGCTGACCGGCGACGACCACGGCACCGCCTACGTCTCGACCCGGGGCGGCTACTTCCGTGTCGACGTCACGGCCGGCACCGTGACCCGACTCGACGTCGACGGCGCGCGGGACACCGAGTTCACCGCCATCGCCCGTCGTGACGACGGCAACGTCGTGCTCGGCAGCGCCGACGGAGCGGTGTACACGTTGAGTTCGGCCACCGCGGTGGCCGCACGGCTGGAGATCTTCGCCCGCGTGGATGCCCTTGTCGCTCAGGGCGACACGGTCGTGGTGCTGGACCGTGGGCAGACCTCGGTCACCACCGTCGACGCGACGGGCACGCGGGCCGAACACGCCCTGCGGGCCGGTGACGGCGCCACCACCATCGCGGCCGATTCCGCGGGGCGGGTCCTGGTCGCGGATACGCGCGGCGACGAGTTGCTGGTGTTCGGCGCGGACCCGCTGATGCTGCGGCAGCGCTACCCCGTGCCTGGCGCGCCGTACGGGCTGACCGGGTCGGCCACGTTGGCCTGGGTGTCGGAGACCGCGACGAACAGCGTGGTTGGTTACGATCTGGCCACCGGAATACCCGTAGAGAAGGTGCGTTATCGAACCGTGCAGCAACCGAACTCCCTGGCCTTCGACGATGACACCGGCACCCTGTACGTGGTGTCGGGCTCAGGAGGGGGCGTGCAGGTGATCCCTCGGGCGGTGCCGCAATGACGGCGGTACAGCGTGGCCGGATGCCAGCGGGCTGGGAATCGGACCTGTCCGACGAGTACGAGTGGGCGCCGCTGCGACTTCCGCCGGACGTGACGCGGTTGTCCGCCTCAACGCGCCTGTCGATCGAGGCCGAGTACCGCGGTTGGGAGCTGACCCGGGTACGCCTGTACACCGACGGTAGCCGTCGGGTCCTGTTGCGTCGCAAGAAGACCGCGGCCGACCGGATGGCCACGGACCAGCCAGGGGCGTAATGGTGGGAACTGCATGATCTACCGCGTGCTGCGCCGGGCGCTGTTCCTCGTCCCGCCCGAACGCATCCACACCTGGGTGTTCGCGGGCCTGCGCACCGCCACGGCGCCTCGACCGCTGCGCCGCGGCCTGACCCGGTGGCTGGGGCCGACGGACCCGGTGCTGGAGAGCACGGTGTTCGGCGTGCGGTTCCCCGGCCCGGTCGGCTTGGCCGCCGGGTTCGACAAGGACGGCACCGGCCTGAACACCTGGGGAGCGTTGGGTTTCGGATACGCCGAGGTCGGCACGGTGACCGCGCGGGCGCAGCCGGGCAACCGGCGGCCGCGGATGTTCCGGCTGGCCGACGATCGCGCACTGCTCAACCGGATGGGCTTCAACAACCACGGCGCGGGCGAACTCGCGCTGCGACTCACGCGGCACACCCCCGACGTGCCGATCGGCGTGAACATCGGCAAGACCAAGGTGACGCCACCCGACAGCGCCGTCGCCGACTACGCCGAGAGCGCCAGGCTGGTCGGCCCGCTGGCGGCGTTCCTCGTGGTCAACGTCAGTTCGCCGAATACGCCTGGCCTGCGCGACCTGCAGGCGGTGGAGTCGCTGCGACCCATCCTGGCCGCGGTGAAGGTGCAGACGCAGACGCCGGTGCTGGTGAAGATCGCACCGGATCTGTCGGACGACGACGTCGACGACATCGCCGACCTGGCGGTCGAACTGGGCCTCGCGGGCATCGTGGCCACCAACACCACGGTGTCCCGCGCCGGGCTGGTCACCCCCGGCGTCGACGCACTCGGCCCTGGCGGCATCTCGGGTCCTCCCGTCGCGCGGCGGTCCTCCGAGGTGCTTCGCCGGCTCTACCAGCGAGTCGGTGACCGGCTGGTGCTGATCAGCGTCGGCGGCATCGAGACCGCCGACGACGCGTGGGACCGCATCACCTCGGGCGCGTCACTGGTGCAGGGGTACACCGGCTTCATCTACGGCGGCGGCTCCTGGGCCAGGGACCTCCACGACGGCCTGGCCCGTCGACTGCATGACGGCGGTTTCGCGACGCTCGCCGAGGCCGTCGGTTCGGCCGTGGACGAACCCGGGCGTTAGCGCACGCTCGTTCCCGCGCGAACGTGCGCGAAGTACCGCCCCGCGGCGGCGTGTCGCCAACAGACACGCACGCTCGCGGGAGGTCAGGACTGTTCGGGGGAGGTCAGGACTGCTCGTGGGTGCCGTGGATGACCGCGCGGGCGATCGCGTGGCCGAACAGGTTGAAGCCCAGATATGCCGGGGTGGATCCCTCCGGCAGGTCCAGCTTCTCCACGTCGACCGCATGCACCGCGATGAAGTAGCGGTGCGGGCCGTGCCCGGCGGGCGGGGCGGCGCCGATGTAGCGCCGCAGGCTGGCGTCGTTGGCCAGCGTGATCGCGTCACCGGGAAATCCGCTACTGCTGCCATCGCCGACCCCGGCGGGCAGATCCGTCACCGTCGCGGGCAGGTTGGCCACCGCCCAGTGCCAGAACCCCGATCCCGTCGGCGCATCCGGGTCGTACATCGTCACCGCGAAGCTGCGGGTCGTTTCAGGGAACCCCGACCAGCTCAGCTGCGGCGAGACGTCGGAACCGCCTGCGCCCATGATGCCGCTGACCTGGTCATTGGCCAGCGGTTGGCCGTCGGTGACCGACTCGGAGGTCAACGTGAACGTGGGTAGCCGTGGCAGGAACTCGTACGGGTTGTACGGGAAGGACATGATTTCCTTTCGATTTTCGTCAGCAGTGCGACAGAAAGTGCTCGAGTACCTGGGTGCCGAATTCGAGTGCGTCGACGGGTACCCGTTCGTCGACGCCATGGAACAGCGCCGCGAAGTCCAACTCCGGCGGTAGCCGCAGGGGACTGAAGCCGAAACAGCGAATACCCAAGCGTGCAAAGTGTTTCGCGTCGGTGCCGCCGGACAGCATGTACGGCACGATGCGCGCGTCGGGGTCGGCGGTCAACAGCGAGGCGTTCATGGCGTCCACCAGATCCCCGTCGAAGGTGGTCTCGTAGGAGGGCAGCTCGGTGATCCACTCCCGGCTGACGTTCGGCCCGATCAGTTCGTCGACCGTCGCCTCGAACGCCGCCTGACGCCCTGGGAGAACCCGGCAGTCCACCACTGCCTCGGCCGTCGCCGGGATGACGTTGGCCTTGTAACCGGCCTTGAGCATGGTCGGGTTGGCCGAATCCCGCATCGTCGCGCCAACGATGCGGCCGATCGGGCCCAGCTTGGCGATCACGCCGTCCAGGTCGGGCGAATCCGGGTCGAATGCATACCCGGTTTCCTCACCAAGGGCGGTCAGAAACTGCGCGACGGGGTCGGTCATGATCAGCGGGAACTCGTAGTTGCCCAGCCGTGCCACCGCCGCTGCCACCGTGGTTACGGCGTTCTCGTCGTGCACGAATGAGCCGTGCCCGGCGCGACCACGGGCAGTGAGACGCATCCACAGCATGCCCTTTTCTGCGGTCTCGATGAGGTAGAGCCGCCGCTCGCCACCGTCGCGGCGCGGCACGGTCAGTGAGAAGCCGCCGACCTCGCCGATGGCCTCGGTGACCCCAGCGAACAGGTCGGGGCGGTTCTCCACCAGCCATTGGCAGCCGTACTTGCCGCCGGCTTCCTCGTCGGCGACGAAGGCGAACACGAGATCGCGGGGCGGCACCTTCCCGGCGCGTTTGAAGTGCCGCGCCACCGCGATCATCATGCCGACCATGTTCTTCATGTCGATCGCGCCGCGGCCCCAGACGTAGCCGTCCTCGACCGCGCCGGAGAAGGGGTGCACGCTCCAGTCGGCGGCCTCGGCGGGCACCACGTCGAGGTGGCCGTGTATCAGCAGCGCACCGCGACTGGGGTCGGCGCCCGACAGCCTGGCGAAGACGTTTCCCCGGCCAGGGGCGCCCGATTCGACGTACTCGGTCTGGTAGCCGACCTCTTCGAGCCGCTCGGCCACCCAGTGGGCGCAGTCGGCCTCACCCTTGGTGGTCTCCAGTTCGCCGGTGTTGCTGGTATCGAACCGGATCAACTCGCTGACGAACCCGACCACCTCGTCCACACCACCAGTCACAGTCACACTTAATACCACTGCCGGGCAATCCGGGTTTGGGTCCGGGCCCAGCCATCCGATAACCTAAGCTGCCTTCGAACTGGTCCGAGTGGCGGAATGGCAGACGCGCTAGCTTGAGGTGCTAGTGCCCTATTAACGGGCGTGGGGGTTCAAGTCCCCCCTCGGACACTCTTTCAATGCTTCGGGGCATCGGTTACACATGAGCCGCGTCATCGGTTACGGATCGCCCCGGCTCTTGCCTGAGCCACAACGATGACACCGACGCCGTGTCGGGATTTTTCTTTGGCTGGGCCAGTAGTTGCGGTCGGAGTTGATGGCTTGGGCTGGAGCTTGATCTTTCCAGCAGCCCCATTCTGTCGGGGCGCCTCTATACGCTGGACTCCTTCGATTCGGTCCGACACGAAGGGTATGCCGAAATGGGGGAGCCCACCGCGGCCTCGGCAGGACACCTCGATCTGTTCCGGTACCTCGCGGCCGACGAACGCCTCGATTACATCGCGATAATGACTCGGTTCACGTCGTCGCTGCTGGCCGACATGTCCGCGGCAACGGTCACCGAACAGTTGGCGGTTGTCGGCACCCAACTCGATGCCGACATCGTCGAAGCTCGGTGCAAGCAGTTGGTGCGATGGGACAACCTGGTTCCGTCGCTACGGGACGCTCGAGTGAGTACGGTGGCGGACTACCTTCGGGCACGCTCGCGCTATCAGGTGTCCAGCCTCGGCGGACGGGTTCATCGCGGCGCGCTCGAGATCATGGACGCCACCGACGGTGCCCGAGAAGTCGCTCGTGAATTGCTCGGACAGATCGCCGAATCCCTCGACCAGATTCCAACGCTGCTCAACCGGCCCACATCGGAGGATCGCGCAGAGCGGCTGTCGGGAATCGTCACGACGATCTTCAACAACCAGCGGCTGTTCACCGCGAGCGTCACCGACTTCTATGCGTACCTATCCGGCGTGCTCAGCAGGTTCGATCTCGCCGTCGAAGAGTACGCCGAGTTCAAGGGATTGCTCCTCGACTACATCGACCTCATCACCGCCGACGTCAACCGGCACTCACCGCTAATCGCCGCGGCGCTCGACCGGGTGGTCGAACAGCTGGATGTGCTGCTCGCCGTTCTTGCCGGCGTTCAGGGGCTCGATTTAGGCGGCGACGTCGCGGTGGAACGTTCGAGCGGACGTACCCGCATCGAGTGGGAACAACTACGTCACTGGTACACCGGGGGTGGCGATGAGTCCGGGCCAGCGCAGCTTCGGGCGGCTGCCGGTCAAGCGTTGGGGCAGCTGCTGGCCAATGCCAAGCGCATGCTCGATGCGACCACCACCGGTTACTCGCGTCGCGCCGACCTGCTCCGACTCGCGACATGGTTCGACACCTCATCCAACGACGTTGCACATCGATTGTTCGCGGCAACGTTCGGTGCGTATCCGGCCAGACACCTGCTGCTCGGACCGGACGAACCCGATCCCCGCGTCGGGCCGACGACATCGTGGCGCGATGCAGATCCCATCGCGGTGCCCGTGTCTCTGCGGGAGCGTGGCGATCGAGTCGCCCGCGGACGCGTATCACGCGTTCCCGATCAGACCGCGGATCGCCGACTGATCGAAGCAGCCGCGCGGCAGGAGGCCGAACGTAACGCGGCCGCAGCGGATGAGCTCGCAACGGCTGGTGCCCTCCACGGTGCGCGCCTGTCCCCCGCAGCACGCGATCTCCTGCTCGGGGAACTGGCGAGTCTGCTTGCCCTGCAAGGCGACCCGCTCGACTCGAGCGAGGTAACCAACCACGATATCGGCCTTACGCTGCGGGCAGACCCCGGCGGTGACACCGTGATCGAATCGAGCGACGGGACGCTGACGGTGCACGGATACGCGCTGACTGCCTGCACAGAATCACAGAGCACACTAGCCGAACGAGTTGTGCAATGACAGCACCGACCGACGTACGCCGGCCACTGGGCACCCACGCACATGACGCTGCGGGACAGCGCGACGCGGCACGGGCTCTGTTGCTCACACCAATCGTGACCACATCGCAAGCACCAGAACTGCTGGTCCTCGTGCGCCGCCACGCCACGGCACTGAAGACGATGTTCGCGACTCAACTCGGCTACACCCTCACGGTGGAGTCCACCTTCGCGCGGCTTGTCAAGACGCCGCTGGAACCAACAGCACCCGATCGAGCGCTCATGAGACAGAACGGATCACCGTTCGGCGCTTCGCATTACGCGCTGCTGGCATTGGCGTGCGCTGCGCTTTTGGCGCCCGGCGTCACCGAGCAGGTATTGGTTTCGAACCTAGTGACGCAGATTCGCTCGGACGCCGCCGAACACGGGATTGCGTTGAGTGACAATATCTCCGACCGTCGCCGGCTTGTCGCCGCACTCACTGTCCTACTGGACTGGGGTGTACTGATCGAAACGGATGGATCGGTTGCCCGGTGGGGCGATGGGGCCTCACAGGAGGCTTTGCTGACCATCGCACGGCCATTGCTACCGCACCTGCTTTCTCGGGCACTTGGACCGAACAGTGATCCGGCACAGACCCTCTCGGTCGAAGCGGAGCAGCCGCGCCGTCACTTGCGCCGCCGCCTCGTCGAAGATCCCGTGGTACTGCGGCGAGACCTTTCCGCCGAAGAACTCGACGTACTTTCCCGCGAGCGGTCCGAGATCACCAGGCAACTCGATGAGAATTTCGGCCTCACCCTCGAGGTGCGTGCCGAGGGGGCGCTCGCCTACGATGCCGATGGTGCATTGACCGACATCGAGTTTCCCGGTAGCGGCAGCCTCAAACAAGCATGCCTGCTGTTCATAGGCGAGCTCGTCGACCGTACAGTCGACGACTCGACCGCCTTGCATATAAGTTGGCCAATCGTCGACACGATCCTCGGCGAACTCGTCGCTCGGCATTCGCGCGCCTGGAAATCGGACTACGCAGACTCCGTCGCAACCCTCCGGGACGACGTCGTCCGTCTGCTGGAGGCGCTGCACCTAGCCGAGTGCGACGACATCGGCCTCACCCTCTTCGCGGCCGCAGGGCGATACCGCCCCAACGCGGTACCGATTCCCAGACTCGATCGAGAGGCAGCACAACCGTGACCGCGGACCCGGTGAAGCACTTCGATCAACGCTGGCGTCTGTGTCGCGCCGGCGTCGTCAACGTCTGGCACTACTACGACACCGAGTTCGCGATCACTGGTGGTCGGTTGATCTTGCGGGGCGCCAACGGATCCGGTAAGTCGCGAGCACTGGAAATGCTGCTGCCCTACCTTCTCGATGCAGATCGGCGGCGGATGGATGCGACCGGATCCAACAAGGTCAGCCTCGACGAGCTGATGCGTACCGGTGCCCGCGAGCAGACCAACCGTGCCGGCTACCTATGGATGGAGCTTGCCCGCCCTGGCGAGTACCTAACGATCGGTGCGCACGTGAAGTACAGCGGGTCCGCGCACCGGAGCGACGTCAAGTTCTTCACCACCCAGTCACGCGTCGGCTACGATCTTCAACTGATCGACGCCAATCAGGCACCGTTATCCCGGGACGCGCTGAGCGACCTGGTCGGCCCCCACAACGTAACCGACGCCGATCAGCATCGGGAAGTGGTCCGCGCCAGGGTCTTCGGCCTGCGTGGCGAGTCGGGCCGGGACAGGTTCGCCGGACTGATCCAACTGTTGCACACATTGAGGTCACCGGATGTCGGGAACCGCATCGACGAGGGTCGGCTACCCCAAATCCTGTCCGACGCGCTGCCACCGCTGAGCGAACAAACCCTAAGTGCGGCCGGGGAGAAGTTGGACAACCTCACCGAAACACGCCTGGCCCAGGATCGACTCGCCACGACGCTCGGCTACGTTCGCGAATTTCACAAGGCCTACCGATCCTATGCCGCAACGGTTCTCATGGAAACCGCAGCCGCTGCCGACCACGCCGCGACAGACTTGCTCGGATCGGTTCAGGAAGTGAATGGTCTCGAAGCGGCTTTGGGTAAGCTGACGGCGGCGCGAAACAATGCGGACAGCGAGCAGACGACTCTCAACCACGAAGTCGAGGAACTACGCGCGGCCGTTGATGCGCTCGAGAAGCACCATATTTTCAAGCAGGCCGACGATCTCGCGCAGCGCGACCAAGCGGTCGCGGCACGACGGTCTGCAGCCACCCAAGCCCTTGGGAGCGCACGGACAGCCCGCGCAGCAGAAGAAAAGGCGGCGCTACGCTTTAACGAGCGCCAGGACGACGTGCGCGATGCCGTCCGGTCTGCAGGGCAGACGCTGGTCGCGGCCATGAGCGCGTTGTCGCGAGCCGGTGTCGCACACTCCGACCTGGCGGAAGGCATCAGCTACTCCGATTCGGCCGCGGCCATCGCGAGCGCCACCGTGATGGACACGCTTGACGGCGCGCCGACCGTCATGGATCGACCGGTCGTCGCGACAGTGACCGTCCATCCACACGAACTCGAGCCCGTTCGTCTTGTGGCGCGACGATGCTTCGACGCGAGCGATCGCCGCCATCGCCAGGCCGATCGGCGAGAGCAGGAGGCAATGCGGCTCGCTAGCACACTCGCGCAGGTCCGCTTGCTCGAGGCCACCGCGGAAACCGCAGCGGCGCAGGCACAGCGCGATCAAGATACCGCGCAAGACTCGGCGATCCGCCGTGACGACGTGGCGATCGCCCTCAATCATCGATGGCGGGAATGGATTTCGGACGAGACGACACTTCGGATACTCCCGGACGTCGACTGGGCCGACCAATTTGACATCGCGCTTCTGCTTGAAGATATCGAAGCGATCACCGGCGATGACCCCGCAATCGCCAGTCAACTCATGACACTCGATTCGCTGTGCGGCATTGTCGCGCAACCGCTTCGCAACGCACGCGCTGTGGAACTCAACGTGCTGCTCCAGCAGCAGGCCGATGACGACAGTGAACTCGCGGGGTTGGATGCCGAGCGCAATGACCTTCAGGCCGAGCGAGACCCGACGCCGCCTACCGGCCCGTGGCACTACGTTCATCGCGGCATCCCGTTATGGCGCACGATCGATTTCAGCGAGGATGTAACTCCCGCCGCGCGTGCGGGACTCGAGGCAGCGCTGCTGGCTTCAGGCCTGCTGACGGCCACTGTCGATCCCGACGGGTCGCTGCGAGCAGACGATGGGGAGGTGGTGTTGTCCGCTGTGAACAACAGCGCCCGTCTGCCGTTGACCCGCGCGATCCGGCCCGACCCGGCCGCCGAGATTCCAACAGATGTCGTCGGGCGGATTCTGGAATCGATCGGTCTGGACGATCCGGACGCAACGACGTCGGTTGATGCCCGCGGCGGCTGGCGAAACGGGGCGCTGTCGGGACGGCACACCCAAACGGAGGCTCGCCATATCGGCGTGGCCGCCCGTGCCGCGGCTCGCCGGGCACGCCTGTTCGAGATCGAGGCCCGGCTCCAAGAGTTGGCCGAACATGCACGAGGTCGGACGGCGCGCCGCGACGCGATTCTCGAGGCCGACCGACAGCTGGACGACCACCTCACCAGTGCCCCACATTCGCATGAACTCGCCGACGCCCGCGCGACTGCCAGAACGGACACCAACCGGGCCGCGGACTCACTCGCTCGCACACGCGAGGCTGAGCAGGCAGCGAGGAAGGAACGCGATGTCTGGAGTGGGGAATCGGAGCAGCACCGGATCGCCTGTGACGGACTAAACCTTCCGGTGGGCGCGGACGATTTGCGCGCCGCGGCCTCGGCCTGTGCCTTGGCCGCCGAGGCCTGCCACAAGCTCGCCGACGAATGCTCGACCATCGCCAACCACGTCAACAGAGCGGACGCCGCATCAGTCGACTTTGACGACCATGTCGCCCGTCGCGAGGAAGCCGAGGCAACGGCGGAAGGCGAGCGTGCCGTGTGGCATACCGCCGCCGCCGAACTCGCCGCGCAGCACGAGGTGCTCGACATCACGGTGTCCGAACTCACCGCTGAACTAAACCGTACCCAGAACGCCAAGCGGATCGCGGGCCAGAAGCTGCGCGCGGTCAGTGACAGGATCGAGCAGCTTCGCAGCCAGATCAGCCAGTCGCAGTTGAAACTTGGTCTTGCGCGACGGAGCTCCACCGATCTGCGCGCAAGCATGCTCGACCACGCCGCCCGCTTCAACGCCCGGGCCCGCCTGCCCGGCCTGGTCGACGCGGTGTCGACGGTTCCTTTCGGGGCGATCTCGGACGCGCAGGATATCCAGCTTGTCCGTTCCGCCGCTCGGGCGACGTTCACGCTCGTCGTCGACGTGAAACCGTTCACTGCAACTCAACTTCACAACGCGCTCGCGCGTTTCCAGGCCGAGACATCGGGCCAGCTCGACGTCGCGTCCCGAATCGAACACGACGTACACCTCGTACACATCGAGGGCGCAGACGATCGGCACGACCCGACCGCCGTTCTCGCCTACCTGGAACGCCGCGTCGCCGAAGGCATGCAGGCGCTGACTCAACGGGAACGTGAGGTGTTCACCGGCTTCGTCCTCGACGGCGTCGCCGATGAACTGAGGCGCAGAATCTCACAAGCCCACGGCCTGATTGCGGCAATGAACGACAGCCTGACCTCCACGACCACCACCCACGGCATTGGCGTCCGCATCGCATGGCACCTCGACAAACAGGAACCCGGTCTACAGCGGGTCATGCAACTCGTCTCAATCGCCGACGCCGTTCGATCGGCCGACGACAACGACGAGCTCATCGCGTTGCTGCGGAATCGAGTCGAGCAGTTGCACACGGCCGATCCGTCGGCTGGCTACGCAACGCATCTGGCGGTCGCGCTTGATTATCGACTGTGGCATAGCGTCGATGTCAACATCATCGGTCCTGAACCTGGTCAGAACCGTCGAATTTCGCGGCGTGCGAAGATCTCTCAGGGTGAGACCCGATTCGTTTCGTACGTCACACTGTTCGCCGCCGCGGACGGGTATCTCAGTAGCCTTCCCGAAGCCGAGGCAGCACTACGGTTGGTCCTCCTGGACGACGCGTTCGCCAAGATCGACGAACGGACAATCGGCGAGCTGATGGGACTGCTGGTCCGATTCGATATCGATTTCGTGATGACGGGCCACGCATTGTGGGGAACGGTGCCCGAGGTTCCACAATTGGACGTGTACGAGATCAGACGTATAGGCGCCAGTGCGGCGATAACCACACGAATTCACTGGGACGGCAAACACCGTCATATCCACGCGTTGACCTCAAGATGACGCTTCCGGCATCGTTGCGCAATTACCTTGCAGCGCCAGGGCTTACGCCATTGTGGCAACGAATTCGCGAACGACTGGAGCGGACCGGGCACGCGATTGGAGGTACGGTGCGCATCCAGCTCGACGCGAGCGCAGCCGAGCTGGTGTCAGGACTGTTGGGCCGACAGATCCAACCGGGAATGCGGACCTTGTCGTTGACCGACCTCGACGCCGCCTTGCGACGAAGCAGCGGCGCCCGGGGACTCATCTCGGTCACAGCGGAGCTCACCGGCGCGCCGCTACGTGACCGACCGTCCGAACGGCAGGCGCGAGACGCGGCAGTCGCTGAGTTGTGGGCCCATGCCGAGGAAACGGTGGCGAACACTGGCCTAGCGGCGCATCCCTGGACACGCGAATGGATTTCGTGGCTCCATACGTCAGGTTTGCTCGTCCGTGCCGGCTCAAGTCATGCGGCAATAGCGTTCGACGTCGCCGCAGAAGCGCTCGCGATCGTGCTCGCCGACCGTGAGCTCACCGGCCGGATGCTGGGTCAACTCGCAACCGATGTGGCCGGTGATGCGCACGCGCTGGACTACGACCGGCTCGCCGGTCGCCTGGCGGTACGCGGTCTGAGCGTTTCGTCGGGCTCGAACGAGCCCACCACGTCACGTGAGCGAATGTTGCTTTGGGAGTCGGTGGGCGTCGCGGTCGACACAGTTTCCAGCACGGTCATTACCTGGGGTTTGCGGCCACCTGGCAACGACAGGTGGTCGACAATGATGCGGGAGCGGGCCGACCTCGGGCTGGTCACGCACCTGACTATGCGAGAAATGAATATCACACCGCAAAGGTTGGCCGCGCCCGCCACTGTGGTGAGCGCGTGCGAGAACCCTCAGGTGCTCCAACGCATCGCCGATGCCGGCGTGGACCAGCCGGTGGTGTGCTTCAGCGGAAATCCGTCCGTCGTGGGGCTCATGCTCGCTGAGCGTGTCAAGTTGCGCTACCACGCCGACTTCGATTGGCCAGGCATCGCCATCGCGGCGCGGCTCATCGAGGCGGGTGCACTCCCTTGGAGAATCAGCGCCCAGGACTATGCGGACGCCGTAGAGATCAGCGACGCAAGGCTGCATCTCGTCGGACGCGCTGTCGCAACACCGTGGGATCCGCTGCTGGAAGCGACCATGGGTCGGGTTGGCCTGGCGGTGCACGAGGAATCCTTACTTCCGCTGCTGATCGACGATCTCACAAGGCAGTGAACCGTAAAAAGTGGCACATACCGAACTATCGTGGCACACTGTCTACATGGATGCCACGATCACTCTTGGTCGACAAGGTCGGCTGGTAATCCCCGCCGAGATCAGGGCGACGCTCGGCTTGAGTCCCGGTGACCGAGTCCACCTCCACCTCGACGGCCATCGGTTGGTCATCGAGCGGCCGCAGGACGCTGTTGCCGAGCTTCGTCGGCTCGGCAGTGGCTTGAGCAGTAGCCGCTCGCTGGTCGAAGAGCTTCTCGCAGAACGGCACGCCGCGGCTGAATCCGAATGACGGTCCTCGACGCCTCCGCGGTGCTCGCACTCATCCAGGACGAACCGGGCGCAGACTCCGTCGCCGCGGCCATCAACGAGGCGACAATCGGAACGCCGAACCTTGCGGAGGTTGTAGGCAAGCTCGTCGACGCACGAGTAGATGCGTCACGTGTCCGCGAACTGCTTAGGACAGCCGGAGTCACCATTGAGCCGCTCACCGAGCGTGACGCCGAACTTGCCGGAGCGTTGCGTTCCATCAAGGGCGGTCGCTCGCTTTCACTCGGCGACCGATGCTGTCTCGCACTAACCATCCGCAGCACGCCGGCCGTCGTGCTCACCGCCGATCGAGCCTGGACAGAGCTCGACCTGCCCATCAAAGTCCAGCTGATCCGCTGATTCAACTCACCCGGTGCGCAAAGTCGACCACGTCGCGCTGCGCCCGCTGGAACAACTGGGGAATGGCCGCCGCGGCGAGCAACTCACACGCGTGCCCCACCCCGTTGTAGGTGTGTCCGGTGGCCTCGACCCCGGCCCGCTGCAGCGCCCGCAGGTAGGCCAGCCCCTCGTCGCGCAGCGGGTCCAACTCGTCGGTGGTGATCACGTGCGGCGGCAGCCCCTCGAGATCGGCGACGTCGGCGTAGTACGGCCAGGCCAGCGGGTTGGTGGTGTGCTCCCCCGCCGGGTCGTACAGCGCCGCCATGAGCGTCAGCCCGGATGCCCCGAGGATGTAACCGTCGTTCTCGATCAGCGACCGCAGCCCCGGATCCGGGGTGTCGTACCCGCCGTAGATGTACGGGACCTGCGCGTACACGCCGTCGATCCGGTCCAGTCGCCCCTCGCCCTTGGCCTTGAGCGCCGTCGCCAGAGAGAGGTTGCCGCCGCCGGACTCGCCCGTGACGATGATCGACGCGAGCCCGAGTTCATCGCGCCCGGCGTGCATCCAGTCCAGTGCGCTGGAGCAGTCGTTCAGGCCTGCCGGGAACGGATGCGGTCCCAGCGTGCCAGCAGAATTGCGGAATTCCACGCCGACGACGACGCACCCCCTGGCGGCCAGTAGCCCGCGCCAGCTCGAGGCGATGGCCGTCTGCAGGATCGCCATCCCGCCACCGTGCAGGTGCAGCAGCCCCGGCAACGGGCCCTGCGCCCCAACGGGCCGGTCGATGTACAGCGTGATGTCGTTGCCGTCGACGCCGGTGATGGTCTCCGTGCGGCTCTCGACCCCCTCGGGGGCTGGGACGTCGGCCAGCAGGGCGCTGAACACCGTGTCGAAGGCCTGCTCGGTGGCCGCAGCGGCGGCCAACAGCTCCGCGACGGGCGAATGCCTGGTGACGGGCAGCGTCGGGGCAGTCACGTCGAGCCCGAACGGGGCGAACGCGGCGACCATCCGCGGGTCCGACCGGGGATCCGAGCGCATTTCGAGCGCGGGGTCGCCGAGTCGGCCGGGCAGCGTGACGTTGACGGTAGGTGCGGCCATGCCGCGAAGCTACCCCAGTACACGTCGCGCACATGGCGTTTCGTCGCGCCGTCGCGGGGGTACCGCCCCGTGTCGGATCGCGACGCTACGGTTTCCGCATGTCCACTGAAATCACGGTGCGCGGATCCTTCTCCGCGTTCCAGCCACCCGAACTCGGGACCGTGCACGCGTCGATCGGCTACGAGGGCCCGGAGATGGAGCCGGTCTACGACTGGGTGGCACGTGACCTCGAGGCCGTGAAGTCCTCCGTTGCCTCGTTGAAGAACGGCGATGACGGTCCGGTCACGTGGTGGTCCGCCGAACAGCTGCGCACCTGGTCGAACCGGCCCTGGAACCAGGACGGTGAACAGCTTCCGCTGGTGCATCACGCCAGCGTCGGCATCAAGGTGAAGTTCCGCGACTTCACGGCGCTGTCACGCTGGGTGGGTGAGCACATCGGGAACACCGATGGATTCCGCGTCTCACACGTCGAGTGGGCGCTCACCTCGAAACGGCGGGATGAGCTGATCGGGCAGGTTCGCACGCAGGCCGTCCGAGATGCCGCCGCCCGCGCGCAGCAGTACGCCGACGCGCTCGGACTCGGCAAGATCAGTCCGGTCGCCATCGCCGATGCTGGAATGCTCGGCGTTGGTCTGCGTCCCGGGGACGGTGACGGCATCGGCTACCTGCGTGCCGGACCGGTAGGGGCCGGTGGCGGCGCGGACGTCGAACTCCTACCAGAGGACGTCGAGGTATCGACGGCGATCGATGCGCGGTTCGTGGTCGAGGATGCCTGACGTCAGTACACGTCGCGAACATAGCGTTTCGTCGCGACGAGTTCACGCTTGTAGTCGTGAGCGGCCTCGTCGGACAAGCCACCGTGGGTGCGGATGATCGCGGTCAGCGCCGCGTCCACGTCCTTGGCCATCCGGGTGGCGTCGCCGCAGACGTAGAAGTGCGCGCCGTCCTCCAGCCAGCGCCACACGTCGGCGCCGTAGTCACCCATCTTGTGCTGCACGTACACCCGATCGGCCTGGTCCCGGGAGAACGCCAGATCGAGGCGGTTCAGCAGGCCGTCGCGCACCATGTCCTCGAGATCGTCGCGATAGTAGAAGTTCTCGGCGCGGTGCTGGTCACCGAAGAAGAGCCAGTTGCGGCCGGGGTGGCCCAGCGCCCGGCGCTCCTGCAGGAAGCCACGGAACGGGGCGATGCCGGTGCCGGGACCGACCATGATCATCGGCGTCCCGCCGTCCTCGGGCGGCCGGAAGTGCGGCGATGGCTGCAGGAACACCTCCGCGTGCGATGCCCGGTCGGCCAGGAAGGTCGATGACACTCCGCCCCGCTCCCCGGCGCGGACGCTGCGGTAGCGCACCACCGACACCGTGAGCTGTACCTCGTGCGGGCTGACCAGCGGGCTGGACGAGATCGAGTACGACCGTGGGGTGAGGCGCACCAACGACTCCAGCCATTCCGCGGGGTCCGCCCACACCGCGAACTCCTCGACGACGTCCACTCCGTTGCGCCCGACCAGCCAGCCGTCGCGAGCGGCCTTCGGCGCCTTGAGGATCCGGCCGGCGGACTTGTCGGCGCACCGTTCGGCGACGAACGTCATCAGGTTCGGCGTGACCCGGCAGATGTCGTAGGACGACGTGAGCGCGTCCCGCAGCGCGACCTCGGCGCCGTCGACCGGCACGGGTTCGCTACCCGACAGGCCGGTGGCGGCCAGCCAGGCGTCGACGACGGTCGGCGCGTTCGCCACGAACACGCCGAGCGCATCACCCACGGCGTAGGTGACGTCGTGTTCGGAGATGTCGAAGCCGAATTGCCGCACTTCCTTGGCCGCCGTTCGCGGCGTCAGCAGGACGTTGCGGCACAACGGCGCTCGCAGCGGCCGGGTCCTGGTGAACTCCCTTGCCGACTTCTGCACCACGTCCGCGATCCCCGCCGAATCACCACCGATGAGCTCGACGATCCGGTCCGCCCACTGCGTCATCGGCTCGTCGTCGTAGGCCTCGCACTCGGTGCGGTCGACCAGTTTGGTCGCGCCGAGATCGGCGAGCCTACGGTCCAGCGACTTCGCATGGCCGCAGAAGTCGTCGTAGGACCGGTCGCCGATGCCGAACACCGCGTAGCGCACGCCGTCCAGGGCGGGCGCATCCGGCGCATCGAGTCGGTCCCAGAACTCGGCGCCGTTGTCGGGCGGGCCGCCGTCGCCGAAGGTGCTGGTGACGATCACGACGTCGCGCCGACCGGTGAGATCGTCGGGCGTGGCCTCGTTCATCGCAAGGAGCCGGGATCCGCCGAGACGGTCCGCGACCTGGGACGCGAACCCCTCGGCGTTGCCGGTCTGCGACGCCCACAGCACCAGCGGGCCGTCGTCGGAAGTTGCGGCCATGGCGACGCGCGAGTATCGCCCGGCGAGCAGTCCGTCCATCCACAGTCGGACCGACGGGCGCAGCGGTGCCGACGGCGGCAGCACCGGAACGCCCGGCGCGCTGTCCTCGAGCCCGGTGAAGAACCCTGCGAGATAGAGCTTCTCGTCGTCCTCGAGGGCTGGCGCGGAGTCCGGCAGCCCCAACTCGGACGCGACGGCTGTAAGTTTGACCGCGCAGAACTTGAACTCGGGCTGCAGCGACACCGGGTCGACGGCGTCACTGGTCAGCGCGTTGATGGTCAGGTCGTCGCCGTGTTCGTCGTTCCAGTGGAACGGCACGAAGCAGTTGCCGGGCTGGACCCGGTCGGTGACCACGGCCGGCAGCACCGCCCTGCCGCGCCGCGACGCCAACTCGACCCGGCCGCCGTCGGTGACGCCGAATGCCGCTGCGTCGTCGGGGTGTATCTCGACGAACGGGCCGCTGTCGAGCTTGTTGAGCTTGTCCACCCTGCCGGTCTTGGTCATGGTGTGCCACTGGTGCTGCAGCCGTCCGGTGTTCAGCACGACCGGGAAGTCGTCGTCGGGAAGCTCGCGGGCATCCATGTGCGGGCGCGGGTGGAACACCGCCCGCCGCGACGCCGTCGGAAAGGCCAGTCGCGGTCGGTGCCCGTCTGCGTCGACGAACAGATCCTGGCTGACGCCGTCGTTGAGGTAGCGGACCGGATTGCGATCGTCGGTTCGCCCTGGCGGCGCCGGCCACTGAAGCGGTGTTTCGCGCAGCCGGTCGTAGCTGGCGCCGCGTAGGTCGTAACCCGTTCGGAGATTGGAGAACTGGCGGATCTCGTCGAAGATCTCCTCGCTGGACTTGAAGGCGAAGTCGGCACCGAACCCCATGTGCTCGGCGACCTGGCAGATCAGTTCCCAGTCCGGTCTGGCCTGGCCTGGCGCCGGTATCGACTGTGCCAGAAGGGTCAGGTTGCGCTCGGAGTTGACCATCACGGCGTCCGACTCGGCCCACAGCGTGGCGGGCAACACGATGTCGGCGTAGCGGTTGGTCGCGGTGTCGCGGTACGCGTCCTGGGTGATGACCAGCTGCGCTGTCTCAAGACCCGCGATCACCGTGCTCCGGTTGGCCACCGTGGCAACGGGGTTCGTGCAGATGATCCAGCACGCCTTGATCTCGCCCGTGCCGAGCCGATCGAACATCTCGATGGTCCCTGGTCCCACGTCGGTGCGGATGGTCCCGTCGGGCAGGCCCCACTGTGCCTCGACAAATGACCGGTCCTCGGCGGACGTGACGGCGCGCTGGCCGGGCAGGCCCGGTCCCATGTAACCCATCTCGCGCCCACCCATGGCGTTGGGTTGCCCCGTGAGCGACATCGGTCCGCTGCCCGGCCGGCAGATCGCCCCGGTGGCCAGGTGCAGGTTGCAGATCGCGTTGGTGTTCCACGTGCCGTGCGTGCTCTGGTTCAGCCCCATGGTCCAGCACGACATCCACTCCCCCGCCTCGGCGATCATCGCCGCCGCGGTGCGGATGTCGGCCTCGGCCAGACCGGTGATCGCCGCGACCACTTGCGGCGGGTAGTCGGCCAGGAAGCCGGGCATCGCATCCCAGCCCTCGGTGTACTCGGCGATGAAGTCCGGATCGATGTCACCGCCCTCGACCAGCAGGTGCAGTATTCCGTTGAGCAACGCCAGATCGGTGCCGGGTTTGATCGGGAGATACAGGTCGGCCCTGTCGGCGGTGGTGGTGCGGCGGGGATCGACCACGATCAGCTTGGCCCCCGCCTTGAGCCGGTCGGCCATGCGCAGGAACAGGATCGGGTGGCAGTCGGCCATGTTGGAGCCGATCACGAAGAACAGGTCGGTGTGGTCGAAGTCGGTGTAGGAACCCGGCGGACCGTCCGCGCCGAGTGACTGCTTGTAACCCGTTCCGGCACTGGCCATGCACAGTCGCGAGTTGGACTCGATGTGCATCGTGCGCACGAAGCCCTTGGCCAGCTTGGTGGCCAGATACTGCGCCTCGATCGACATCTGACCCGACACGTAGAGCGCGACGGCGTCGGGGCCGTGCTCGTCGAGGACGGCCCGCAGGCGACGGCCCGCCTCGGCCACGGCGTCGTCGACTTCGGCGGGGGCCAGTGCCCCGTCCCGCGTCGGCCGCACCAGCGCCGTGGTGAGCCGTCCCTCGTCGGCGCGCATCAGCTCGGCGTGCGTGGCTCCCTTGGTGCAGAGCCTGCCGAAGTTGGTGGGGTGCAACCGGTCTCCCGACACCCGCGCGATGACCGGCAGACCCGTAGCGGGGTCGGCACGGGTCTCGACCGAGATCCCGCAGCCAACCCCGCAGTACGAGCACGCGGTCCGCGTCGTCCGGGTCGTCACCTGGTCCCCTCTATCAGCCGGCCCCGACGGGTTCGGGCGTCCTGCCCACGTGCTCACCCGTGACCGCCCGCACCGACTGCATGCGCAGGAAGACGAACCAGGTGACGATCGCGCAGATCACGTAGAAGGCGAGGAACACCCAGAAGGCGTTGGTCGCGGACTTCGCCGCTCCGGTGTAGGACATCCGCAACGCGACGTTGATGAACACCCCGCCCAGCGCGCCCACTGCGCCGGCGAATCCGATCAGCGCGCCGGACATGCGGCGCGACCACGCCGCCTTATCTTCCGGGCTCCAGTCGTCCTTGTCCTGCGCCTTGGCCTCGAAGATCGACGGGATCATCTTGTAGGTCGAGCCGTTGCCGATGCCCGACAGGACGAACAACACGATGAAACCGACGACGTAGCCGGTCATCTGGGTGCCGGTCGGGGCGCCCGCCATGCCGTCGTCCATCATCCCCGTGACGACCAGGATGCCTGCGGCGAAGATCATCGCGACGAAGGTATACAGCGTGATCTTGCCGCCACCGACGCGGTCGGCGAGCTTGCCGCCGAACGGCCGGGAGATGGAGCCGAGCAGCGGCCCAAGGAAGGAGATCTGGGCGGCGTGCAGCGCGGCCTGCGCCGCGTTGTCACCGCCGGCCAGGAAGTTGATCTGCAGCACCTGGCCGAACGCGAACGAGAAGCCGATGAACGACCCGAACGTGCCGATGTAGAGGAAGCTCATCACCCAGGAGTGCTTGTAGCGCAACGCTTCCGCGAGCGCGCCGAGGTTGGACGTCTGGTTGCGCAGGTTGTCCATGAACAACGCGGCGCCGACCGCGGCCAGCGAGATCAACACCAGGTAGACGGCGCACACCAGTTCGGGGGCGGTATTGCCGACCGTCGCGATCACCAGCAGTCCGATGAGCTGGATGACCGGCACGCCGATGTTTCCGCCACCGGCGTTCAACCCGAGCGCCCAGCCCTTCAGCCGCTGCGGGTAGAAGGCGTTGATGTTGGTCATCGACGAGGCGAAGTTCCCTCCGCCGAGGCCGGCGAACGCCGCCACCACCATGAAGGTGGTGTACGACGTGCCAGGAGAGTTCATGGCCCACAGCGTCAGCAGCGTCGGGATCAGCAGCAGCAGCGCGCTGACGATGGTCCAGTTGCGCCCGCCGAACTTGGCAGGAGCCACCGTGTACGGGATGCGCATGAACGCACCGACCAGCGTCGGCACCGCAACGAGGTAGAACTTGCCCGCCGCGTCGATGCCGTACACGTTCTGCGGCATGAACAGCACCATCACCGACCAGATCGACCAGATCGAGAACCCGACGTGCTCGGCGACGATCGACCAGATCAGGTTCCGCTTGGCAATGTTCTTTCCCGGGGTCTTACCGCCGGCGCCCTCCCAGGCGGCGACGTCCTCGGCGTCCCAGTGCTCGATGTCGCGGCGACGCCGTGGGCGTTCGACGTTGCGGTCACGGGTCAGTATCGACATGATGGCCCTTCCAGCAGGAATGCGGTCTGCACAAGGTTTACGCGGCAAGGGTGTTGCATCCATTGCGCGTCGGTATCCGACGTGTCAACACCCGCTCACACTGCTCGGGGGCCCGGGTGCGCAACGGTATTCACGCCCGCCTCGCGCAGGTAACGTCCCGGAAACACGAGCCCCCTAGTCATGGAGCATGAGCGACGGCAGCACGCCCCGGTTCCTGCAAGGCGCCTTCGAGTTCGACGGCAACGGCCTCGACAAGCCGTTGCTGCTCGACGATTCGCTTCGGTACGTCGTGCCCGCAGGGTCGGTGACACAGCCCGTCTACTTCCGCGGCGGCAACTCGACCGACGAGATGGTCAGCGTGGTGCTGTTCCGGAACGGCAAGCCGATGCGCTACTTCCCGATCGCCGCCAAGGGGGCGACGCACGTGGCGCTGCGCGTGGTGGAGGACCTGCTGGGTGACACGGTGCTGGAAATGTTCATCGCCGCGCCGACCGGTTGCGCGGGCACCGTCGTGGTCGACCTCGGCCTGGTGGAGATCTGATGCCCCGCCTCGTCGTCGTCGGCAACGGCATGGCAGGCATCCGCGCGATCGAGGAGATCCTCGCCCGCGGCGGCGGTGAGTCCTACGACGTGACGGTGTTCGGCGACGAGCCGTACGGCAACTACAACCGCATCCTGTTGTCGAACGTCCTTGCAGGCAGCGATGATCCGGCCGAGATCTACCTCAACGGCTTTGCCTGGTACGCCGACAACCGGATCGACCTCCGGGCCGGGGTGCGGGTGGTGCGGATCGACGCGTTCGCCCGCGGCGTGCACGCCGACGACGGCACCAGCATGCGCTACGACAAGCTGATCCTGGCCACCGGCAGCCGGTCGTTCTTCCCTCCGATGACCGGGCTGTGGGCCGACGACAAGACCCTCGCCGACGGCGTCTTCGGCTTCCGCACCCTCGACGACACCGCGTCCATGATCGCCGAGGCGGCCACCCGGACCAAGGCCGTCGTGATCGGCGGGGGACTGCTCGGCCTCGAGGCGGCCCGCGGACTGCAGAACCGCGGGCTCACGGTCGACGTGGTGCATGCGGGCCCGACGCTGATGAACGCTCAGCTCGACGAGCTGGCAGGCGCGATCCTGCGCAGATCGGTGGAGGGCCTCGGCATCGGCGTCCATACCGGCAAGCGCACCACCGAGGTCCTGGTGTCGGACGGAGAGGCCCCCCGGCTGAAAGGGATACGATTCTCCGACGGCGACCGGCTGGACTGCGACATGCTGGTGATCGCGGCCGGGATCCGTCCCAATGTGGGTCTGGCGCAACGGGCGGGCCTTACCGTCGAGCGCGCCATCGTCACCGACGACCACATGCGCTCCGTCGACGACGACGACATCTACGTCGTCGGCGAGTGCGCGCAGCACCGCGGCCAGGTGTACGGCCTGGTCGCACCGCTGTGGGAGCAGGCCAAGGTGCTCGCCGACCACCTCACCGGCACCGACCCGCGCTCGGCGTACCACGGCTCGCGGGTCGCCACGAAGCTCAAGGTGGCCGGCGTCGACGTCGCCTCGATGGGGATCAAGGCGCCCGAACTGGACGACGACGAGTTCGTCCAATACTCCGAACCCCGGCACGGCGTCTACAAGACGATCGTGATCCGCGACGGCAAGCTCATCGGCGCCACGTTGGTCGGCGACGTGAGCAAGGTGTCGTTCCTGACCCAGGCGTTCGACAGCGGACTGCCGCTGCCCGAGGAGCGGGTCTCGCTGATGTTCGACATCGGCACACCGGAGGTCGCGGTGGGCGTCGCCGAGTTGTCCGACGACGCGCAGGTCTGCAACTGCAATGGGGTGGACAAGGCGGCGCTGGTCGGCTGCGTGCGCGCAGGCACCACGTCGGTCACCGGGGTGATGGCGAAGACCAAGGCAGGCAAGGGCTGCGGGTCCTGCAAGGAGTTGGTCGGCCAGATCGTCGAATGGGCCGCCGGCGGTGCCGTCACCGAGGATCCTTCCGCGTCCTGGTACGTGCCAGGAGTCCCCTACGACAAGCCGACGCTGATGCGGCACATCCGGGAGCTCGCATTGCATTCCGTCTCATCGGTGTTCGCCGCACTGGCCCCCGACGGCGCCGAGGACGCCAACTCCAAGATGGCGCTGGCGTCGCTGCTGGAGACCATGTGGGCCGACGAGTTCGTCGACGAACGCGACGCCAGGTACATCAACGACCGCGTGCACGCCAACATCCAGCGGGACGGCACCTTCTCGGTGGTGCCCCAGATGAAGGGCGGCGTGACCTCGTCGTGG
>Ga0193743_1000422_pt1 | contig 33474 bp, 25 predicted proteins | sample L2c2metaG_FD_143038 | JGI IMG/M metagenome (GOLD analysis project Ga0193743, IMG submission 143038) | Soil microbial communities from a riparian zone of the East river system, Colorado, United States - L2c2 | ecosystem: Environmental > Terrestrial > Soil > Riparian zone | place: USA: East River... | reverse complement strand
TTGGCGTCGATCGCGAAGCCGGAGCCCCCCGACACGCTGCCGTCAGCGGCGCGCACCTCGATCGAGACCACGCCCTTCAACGTGTTGCCGGCCGCGGCGATCAGGTCGGCCGAGCCGCCGCCGGAGACCGCCCCGCTCGCCGACGGTGACGGCTGCGCGCCCGCCTTGGTCTGCTCGCGCGCCACGTAGCCGCCGGCGAGGCCGCCGGAGATGGCGGCGACCACGATCACCGCGGCGACGGCCAGCGCGGCGCGGCGCCAGCGTGCGGTGGAGAACGAGCGGCGCTTGCCGCCCACCGGCGGGCGCCCCTCGCCGTCGATCAGGTCGAGGTCCGGCGAGACATACTCGGGACCGCGCGGCTCGCCGAGGCCCGGTGGCATTGTCGGTGTGGTCGTCATCGCCTCGTCCCCCTTCTCACGGGATCCTGGAGAACCAGAACATCGACGCGAGCGCGGCGGCCATCGCGATGATCATCGCCAGGCCGATGAAGCGCGCCGAGACATCCGCGCGTTCCTTGACGTAGCCGACCGAACTGCCGATGTCGGCGTAGACCGCCTGGAGTTCCTCTTTGGAGTCGGCCTCGTGGTAGCCGCCGTTGGTCTTCTCGGCCACCCCGCGCAGCGTCTCGCCGTCGACCGGCACCGACATCGCGACCCCGCCGCGCCGGGCGATCTCCCCGGCCGTGGTGCCGAACGAGATGGTGTCGACCGGAACGTTCATCGTGATGGCCTCGGTGGCCGCCTCTTCGGGGTCCCGGCCGGAGGTGTTGGCGCCGTCGGAGAGCAGCACGATGCGGGCCGGCGGCGGGTCCTTGTCGGCCCGCGGGTCGACGCTGCGGATCGCGGCCAGCGAGGTGGTGATCGCCTCGCCGATCGCCGTGCCGCCAAGCCCGGCGGTGGTCTCGGAGAGCCGGTCGACACCGGCCTTCAGCACGTCGCGGTCGGTGCCGGGCGGCACCACGACGATGGCGTTGCCGGCGAAGGCGACCAGGCCGACGTTGAAGTGGTCGGGCATTTCGTCGGCGAAGTCCCGGGCGGCCGCCTTGGCGGCCCGCAGCCGGTCCGGTCGCACGTCGGTCGCGAGCATCGAGGCCGACACGTCGACGGCGATCATCACGGTCGCCCGCTCCTTGGGCACCCGCACCTCGTCGGTCGGCCGGGCGAAGCCGACCACCAGCAGCGCCAGCATGGCCAGGAAGAGCGCGGCCGGCACGTGCCGGCGCCAGGCCGGGCGGTTCGGTGCGACCTTGTCGAGCAGGCGCAGGTTGGTGAACCGCACGGCGTAGCGGCTGCGCCGCCGCTGCATCAGCAGGTAGGCGATCGCGACCAGCGCGACGCCGAGCAGCAGCCAGAGCCGTCCCGGATTTAGGAATGCGACGTTCGGCATCCCGTTCACCCTGTGCCTCCCATGGGTCGCCGCCGGGCCGGTGCCGCTGAGGCCCGCCGGCGCTGGTCCAGCACGTAGCGCACGATGTCGGCGACCCAGTCCCGGTCCGTCCGCAGCGGAAGGTGGCTGGCACCCGACCGGCGCAGGGCGGCGCCCACCGCTTCGCGTTGTTGTCGCGCCGCAGCCGCGTACCGCTCGCGCAGCTTCCGGTTTCCGGTCGCGACCTCGCGCCGCCGGCCGGTCTCCGGGTCGACGAAGGTGATCAGGCCGACGTCCGGCAGTTCCAGCTCGCGCGGGTCGGTCACCTCGACGGCGAGCACCTGGTGCCGGGCCGCCAGCCGCTTGAGCGGCCGCTCCCAGCTCGGCTCCCGGTCTTCGCCGGCGTCGTCGAGGAAGTCGGACACGACCACGACCAGTCCCCTGTGGACGGCAGCGCGCTGCAGTCCCTCGATGGCCGTGGCGAGGTCGGCGCCGTCGTCACCCTCGCCGTCGCGCTCGGCGCCGAGCAGCTCGTGCAGCAGCGCCTGGAGGTGCACCCGGCCCGTGCGCGGCGGCACCCGGCGGATGCCGTCGTGGCGCAGCACGTGCGCGCCCAGGCGGTTGCCGGCGCCGGCGGTGAGGAAGCCGACGGCGGCGACCGCGGCCACCGCCAGCTCGCGCTTCTCCACCTCGGCGGTGCCGAAATCCATGCTCGCCGACCCGTCGACCAGCACCCAGGTGGTCAGCTCCCGGTCGGCGTCGACCTCGCGGACGTGCGGCACGTTGGTGCGGGCGGTGACCGCCCAGTCCATCCAGCGCACCTCGTCTTCGCCGGGCCGGTATTCGCGGGAGCCGGAGAACTCGGATCCCGGGCCGGGCAGCAGGCCGAGATACTGGCCCTGCAGCATGCCGTCCAGGCGCCGGGTGACCATCAGCTCGAGCCGGCGCAGGCGTTCCTCCGGCGCGAGCTGCCGCACGGTCACCTCGGGCGCCCGCCGGGTCATGCCGCCGCCAGTCCCCGAAGCTCCGCGTCGGGCTCCGCCGCCAGGTGGGGCGGTGGGACCACGTCGACGAGCTTCTCGACGAGGGACTCGGCGGACACCCCGTCGGCGACCGCGTCGAAGGAGAGCACCAGCCGGTGTGCGATCACCTCGGTGGCCAGCTCCCGGACGTCGTCGGGCACCACATAGTCGCGGCCGCGCAGCACGGCCAGCCCGCGCGCGGCGGCGACCAGGCCGAGCGTGGCCCGCGGGCTGGCGCCGTAGGCGACCTGCTTGGCCACCTCCAGCAGGCCGAACCGGGCCGGCTCGCGAGTGGCGAGCACCAGGCGGACGACGTACTCGGCGATCGCGTGGTGCACGAAGATCTTGCGGTTGAGCTCCTGAAGCTCGCGCAGCCGAGCCGGGTCGAGCACCTGCCGTGGCTTGGGCCGCTCGCCGCTCATCCGGTAGAGGATGCCCAGTTCCTCCTCGTCGGTCGGGTAGCCGACCACGATCCGCATCAGGAACCGGTCGCGCTGGGCCTCCGGCAGGTGGTAGACGCCCTCGGACTCGATCGGGTTCTGGGTGGCCAGCACCAGGAACGGATCGGGCACCGGCCAGGACCGGCCGCCGATCGAGACCTGGCGCTCGGCCATCGCCTCCAGCAGCGCCGACTGCACCTTGGCCGGTGCGCGGTTGATCTCGTCGGCCAGCACCAGGTTGGCCATCACCGGCCCGAGCTCGACGTCGAACGACTCGGTCGATGCTCGGTAGATCCGGGTGCCGACGATGTCCGACGGCACCAGGTCGGGGGTGAACTGGATCCGGGCGAAGCTGCCGCCGATGGTCTCGGCGAGGGTCTGCGCGGCGAGCGTCTTGGCCACGCCGGGTACGCCCTCCAGCAGGCAGTGGCCGTTGGCGAGCAGGGCGACCGCCAGCCGCTCGACCAGCTTGTCCTGCCCGACGATCACCCGTTTGACCTCGAAGAGCACTTCCTCGAGGACCGCGCCGATGCGCCGCGCGGCGGCCGGATCCGAGCCCGCCGCGTAGGCCTCGTCGGGTGTCTCCTCCGCGAAGTCGAACTCGGACGGTGGCGGCAAACTGGGCGTCATGATGTCGAGCGTCCCGGTTGGTCACGGGATTGGGGGCTATTTAGCCCAATTTGTGGCGACTATTCTTATGATCATCTAGGTTCGCGCAGGTCAGCGACGAACACCGGAAGATCACGGAGCCGGTCGGCGGCCGTGCGGTCCAGTTCGTCGAGCGGAAACGGCCCCGGATCTTCGCGGCCGAGGGTGGCTTGCATCCGCCAGACGAGGCGGCTGAGCATCAGGCCGGCGCGGCGCGCGAACCGGTCCGCCGGGGGCGGCAGGCCTCCGCCGTGCGCGACGTAGGCGGCCAGAACCCGCCGGGTGGCTTCCCCATTCCCGCCCCCGAAGGCGTACGCGGCATGCGCGGCGACCAGGCCGGCGCTGTCCGGGCCGGCACCGTCCCAGTCCACGATCACCGGTCCGGCCGTGGTGACCAGCAGGTTCCACGGCTCCAGGTCGCGATGGGTGAGCACATAGTCGCGCGCGCCGGCGAACGCCCCGGCCACCCAGCCGGTCGCCTCGGCCACGTCGGCCAGCCGCTCGCCGAGCACCCCCGCCCACGGCCGCCCCTGCGTTTCCGCCTCGGCGTGCCAGCGGGCCCAGTCCGCCGGCGGGAAGATGCCGTAGACGGCCGGCTCGGCGGCCGCCAGCGGGCGGACCGTGTGCAGCCGGGCGAGGGTGGCGCCGAGCCAGTCGGCCAGGTCCTCGCCGGCCCGGACCGGTCTGCCGTCGACCCACTCGGAGACCCGGACGAGGGTCCCGCCGGGCAGCCGCGCGGCGCACCCGACCGCGGGATGCGGCGGCCGGACCGGCCGCGGCGCCGGGATGCCCGCGGCGATCGCGTCCTGTTCGAACGCCATCGCGGTCTCGAACTCGGCCGAGTGACCGTCCGGCACGTGCTTGACGATGTAACGGCCGCCGTCGCCGGTGGTCAGCCGCCAGGTCCGAGCGCTGGAGTAGGCGTGCGGGACCAGCGTGGCGCCGCGCTCCGGCAGCCCGAAACTCGCGCAGACAGCCGCGGCGTCGATGGCCATCCGGCGACGATACGTCGGGTGGATCTCCGCCGGAAGCGCACCAACCCTTCACACCGGCTGGTTAGCGTGCTTCTCATGCGGCCGGCGCGTCAACAGTCCAGCGACGTCGCGCCCGACCAGCGGGGGCGGTCGGTAGCGGCGGCGGTGGCCTGTTGGCTCGCCGTCGGCCCGGGCGTGGTCTGGACGGCCGTCCGGCTGGGCGGCTGGGAACGCGGCCCGCTGGTGCAACTGATCGCGTTCACGCCCTACACGGCTGGCCTGACCGTGCTGCCGTTGATCGGCGCGCTGGCCCTGCGTCGTTGGCGCGCGGCTGCGGTGGCGGCCCTGTCGTTGGCCGTGCTGGCCGGGGTGGTGCTACCTCGGGCGTTGCCGGGCGGGGCTGCCGACGTGGGCGGGCCGCGGTTGCGGGTGTTGACCGCCAACATCAAGCACGGCGAGGCCGACCCGTCCGCGCTCGTGCGCCTGGTCCGCGAGCACCACATCGACGTGCTCGCGGTGCAGGAGCTCAACACCGACTTCATCGCGGCGCTCGACGCGGCCGGCATCGGCGCGTTGCTGCCGCACCGGATCGTCGACGACCCGGCGACCTACGTCAACGGCGGCCTCTACTCCCGGGTGCCGCTCACCGGGGGCGGCATCCACCAGGACAGGTCGGGTTTCACCCAGGCGTACGCGACGGTGACGCTCGACGGCGCCGCCCCGCTGGTGGTCGAGTCGGTGCACTCGTGCGCACCGCTGACCGTCGCCGACGTGCCGTGCTGGTTCGCCGGCCTGCGCGGCCAGTCACCGGCCACACCGGACGGTCCAATCAGTTTGCTGATGGGCGACTTCAACGCCACAGTGGACCACGCACCGCTGCGGGCCTTGCTGGCCACGGGATACGAGGACGCGGCGGTCAACACCGGGCACGGCCTGAAGGGCACTTGGCGCCCGATCGACCGCCCCTTCCGATTGCCGCCGATCGCGATCGACCACATCCTGATCGACCCGCGGCTGTCGGTGCGGAGGTTCGCGGTGTGGCCGCTGCCGGGCAGCGACCACAGCGCCGTCTTCGCCGAAGTGTCGTTGCCGCCTAGCTGACCGCGCGCTCCCGGTCGAGTCCGTAGGTGAGCGCGTCGACCAGGGCGTGCCAGCTCGCCTCGACCACGTTCTCGTGCACACCCACGGTGGTGAAGTCGCGGCCCCTGCCGTCGTTGGTCTCCACCAGCACCCGGGTGACCGCGCCGGAGCCGTGTGAGCCCTCCAGGATGCGAACCTTGTAGTCGGCCAGCACGAACGAGGTCAGCTCCGGGTAGTGCTTCGAGAGCGCCAGCCGCAACGCCTCGTCGAGCGCGTTGATCGGGCCGTTTCCTTCAGCGGTCGCGATAACCCGCTCACCGCGGACGCGGACCTTGGCGGTCGCCTCGGAGACCACCGCGCCGTCTTCGCGGTGCTCGACCAGCACCCGGTAGGACTCCAGGGCGAACGGGCGCGGCACCTCGCCGAGCTCGCCGCGGACCAGCAGCTCGAAGCTCGCGTCGGCGGCCTCGAACGACCAGCCGCCGGCCTCGAGGTCCTTGACCCGCTGGGTGACCCGGGACAGCTCGACGGGATGGCCGGCCAGGTCGATGCCGAGCTCACGGCTCTTGAGCTCGATGCTGGCCCGGCCGGCCATCTCGGTGATCAGGATCCGCATGTCGTTGCCGACGACCGAGGGCTCGACGTGGTTGTAGAGCAGGGGATCCACTTTGATCGCACTCGCGTGCAGCCCCGCCTTGTGAGCGAATGCGGCAGCTCCCACGTACGCCTGGTGGGTGTCGGGGGCGATGTTGGCGATCTCGGCGATCGAGTGCGAAACCCGCATCGCCTGTTCGAGGCAGCCGTCCGGTAGGACGGGAAGGCCCAGCTTGAGCTGAAGGTTGCCGACCACGGCGAACAGGTCGGCGTTGCCGGGGCGCTCGCCGTAGCCGTTGGCGGTGCACTGGAAGTGCTCGACGCCGGCCTCGACCGCGGCGACCGTGTTGGCGACCGCGCACGAGGTGTCGTTCTGGCAGTGGATGCCGAGCCGGTTGGCGGCGACGCCGAGCCGGCCGGTGAGGTCGGTGATCGCGGCGGTGATCCGCGACGGAAGCATGCCGCCGTTGGTGTCGCACATCACGACGACCTCGGCGCCGGCCTCCAACGCCGCCTCGACAACGGAAGCGGTGTAGGCGGGGTCGTGGCGGAAGCCGTCGAAGAAGTGCTCGCAGTCGAGGAAGACCCGCCGGTCGTTGGCGACGAAGTGCGCGACCGTGTCCCGCACCATCGCCAGGTTCTCCGCGCCGGTGGTGCGCAAGGCCCGCTCCACGTGCCGGATGTCAGACTTCGCGACCAGGCAGACGACCGGTGTCTCGGCGTCGAGCAGCGCGCGCACCTGCGGGTCTTCGTTGACCGCGACGCCGGTCTTGCGGGTGGCGCCGAACGCGACGAGCTGCGCGTGCTTGAGATCGAGCTCCTTTCGGGCGCGTTTGAAGAACTCGGTGTCCTTGGGCATCGCGCCGGGCCAGCCACCCTCGATGAAGCCCACCCCGAACTCGTCGAGCACGCGGGCGACGCCGAGCTTGTCGACCACCGAGTAGCTGATCCCCTCGCGCTGTGCCCCGTCGCGCAGCGTGGTGTCGTACACCTGGTAGGGCATGATCCGGTCGTCCTTTCGAGGGAGCGATGGGGCTTTGCGCCGCAACAAAAAGACCCCCCGCGAAATGCGGGAGGTCTGCGCGCTCGGCGGTGTCGGTTGCCGGCGCGCTAGCTGCCAATAATGAGGGTGGCGAGGTGCGTCACGCTCCGTACTTTGCCACGGCCTGGCCGTGACGCCAACTCCCTGACCACATGTCGGGATCACCCATTGGTGGGTTTCGTCCGCCTTGCGCGGGGTAGGAAGTTCACGACCGTGGTGGTGGACACCGGCGCGTGGATCTTCGGCAAGAAGGTCATGCTGCCCGCCGGCGTCGTCAACCAGGTCGACCACGACGACAAGAAGGTGCACGTCGACCGGAGCAAGGAAGAGATCAAGAACGCTCAGGAGTACGACGCGGACACCCACACCGATCGGGCCTACCGGGACAAGCTCGGGTTTGTGTCCACTGTGGAAGATCAGCAGTGCGATACGGTACTGGCATGGAACCGGAGCGGTCTTACCCCCTTGACGGCGTCTTCAACTTTCGCGACATCGGCGGCTATGCCGGACTCGACGGCCGCACGGTGCGCTGGCGCCGGGTGTTCCGGTCCGACTCGGTGCACCGCGTCTCCGTCGCCAAACTGCCCGCGCTGGGCGTGCGGACCGTGATCGACCTACGCCGCCCGCGCGAGGTCGAGCGCGACGGCCGGGTGGTCGACTATCCCGGCCTCGACTACCGGCACATCCACCCGGAACACCCGGAGTGGCGGCTGGCCGGGCAAGACGAGGCGCTGGAGCGGTTCATCGCCGACCGCTACCGGGAACTGGCCGAGCTGGGCACCACCGGCATCGGCGCGGCGCTGAAGGTGATCGCCGACCCGGCTTCCGCGCCGGTCGTCGTGCACTGCGTGGCCGGCAAAGACCGCACGGGTGTGGTGTGCGCGCTGACCCTGTCGCTGGTGGGCGTCAGCGACGACGACGTGGCGGCCGACTATGCCCTCAGCACGGCGGCGTCCGAACGCTTCTCGGCGTGGCTGCGCGAGTCGCTCCCGTCGGCCGAGGTGCCGCCGGCGCCGTTCATGTCTTCGCCGGCGGCGGCGATGCACCTGTTCCTCGCGGAGTTGCGCGACCAGCACGGCTCGATCGACGGCTACGCCCGGCACGCCGGCCTGACCGACGACGACCTGGCCGCGCTGCGGTCGCACCTGCTGACCGAGGGAGAGCGCCCGGAAGCGTAGGCGCGTCGTCGCAGCCGACGACCTTCATGTGACGGCGGGCCCCGGCGTCTACCTCGGCCGGCCAGGCACGAGCCTGGCCGGCCGGTTCCCGAGTGACCACTCTGGACAGTCCATAAAGGGCAGGCGCGGCGGGATTGATTCGGTCGGAGCTCGGGTAGTCAGGCTAGGCCGATCCCGCCGGCTGGCTCCAGCGCCCCGATGAGCCGCACTCACGCGGCGGAGAAGTCGCGCATCCGCGCGGATTCGGTTTGGTTGCGCCGCAACCAACCGCGGAGGCGGAATTCCGGCGGGAGCGACGGTCGCGCCCCCGGCGGACCCGGGACGTCAATCTCCTGAATCAGCTTGAATGCCCTTAGAGGACCTTGTGCACCCAACCGTAGGGGTCGGTGGCGCGGCCGCGCTGGATGTCGACGAGTTGCTTGCGCAGTCCCATCGTCACCTCGCCGAAGCCGCCGTCGCCCAACTTGAACGAGCCGCCCTCGTAGCGGACCTCGCCGATCGGCGTGATGACCGCCGCCGTGCCGCAGGCGAAGGCCTCGCGGACGCGACCCCGCTCGGCGTCGGCCTGCCACTCGTCGAACGCAACCGGGCGCTCGATCACCGCGCGGCCGGCGTCGGTGGCCAGCCGCATCACGGCTTCCCGGGTGATGCCCGGCAGGATCGTGCCGAGCGGCGGGGTGACCAGCGTGCCGTCGTCGTAGACGAAGAAGATGTTCATGCCGCCGAGCTCGTCTATCCAGCGCTGCTCGACCGCGTCGAGGAAGACCACCTGGTCGCAGCCGTTGGCGGCGGCCTGCTGCTGTGGCAGCAGCGAGGCGGCATAGTTGCCGCCACACTTCGCGGCGCCGGTGCCGCCGGGCGCGGCCCGGGTGTAGTCGGGGCTGACCCACACGTTGACGGGCTTGATGCCGTTCTTGAAGTAGGAGCCGACCGGCGACGCGATCACCACGTAGAGGTATTCCATCGCGGGGCGCACGCCCAGGAAGACCTCGTTGGCGAACATGAACGGGCGCAGGTAGAGGCTGTCTTCGCCGTTGGTGGGTATCCACTCCTGGTCAATGCTGATCAGGCGGCGCAGCGAGTCGACGAACGCGCCCTCGGGCAGGTGTGGCATCGCCAGCCGGGTGGCCGAGGTGGAGAACCGCTCGGCGTTGGCCTCCGGGCGGAACATGGTCACCGTGCCGTCGGCGTTGCGGTAGGCCTTGAGGCCCTCGAAGATCTCCTGCGCGTAGTGCAGGACCGCACTCGCCGGGTCCATCTGGATCGGGGCGCGGGCCTCGACCCGGGCCTCGTACCAGCCCTTTCCCTCGGCGTAACGGGCGGTCACCATGTGGTCGGTGAACACCCGCCCGAACCCGGGGTCGACCATGAGCGCGGCACGCTCGGCGGCGGATACGGGCTGCGGATTCGGGCGAATCTCGAAGTCGAGCTTGTCACCACCGCTCATCGCGTTGGACCTCCAGTAAGCCGGCGGGCAGCCGGCAACGCTCAGGAAAGGGCTGCGAAGAAACTTACCCCGAACGGTCGTTCAAGGGGGAGGGGGAACCCGGCGAAACCACTCAGCCGACAGCGGTGGTGGCGAGCCGGTCGCCGATCTCGGCGGTGCGCAGCGGCGTGCCGGAGTTGCGCCCGGCCAGCTCAGCGGCGACCGCCTCGGCTACTCGGTGTGCGGCGTCGGCGTGCCCGAGGTGGTCGAGCAGCAGCGAGACGGAGAGCACAGCGGCGGCCGGGTCGGCCACGCCCTTGCCGGCGATGTCGGGTGCCGAGCCGTGCACCGGCTCGAACATCGACGGGTGAGCCCGCTCGGGGTTGATGCACCCGCTGGCGGCCATGCCGATGCCACCGGTCACAGCGGCGGCGATGTCGGTGAGGATGTCACCGAAGAGGTTGTCGGTGACGATGACGTCATAACGCTGCGGCTGGGTCACGAGGAACATCGCCGCGGCGTCGACGTGCTGGTATTCGGTCGCCACGTCGGGGTGGTCGGCGGCGACGGCCTCGAACGTGCGGGCCCACAACGAGCCGGCGTGGGTGAGCACGTTGGTCTTGTGCACCAGCGTGACCTTGCGGCGCGGCCGGCGCTCGGCGCGGGCGAACGCGTCGCGGATCACCCGCTCGACGCCGTGCCGGGTGTTGAGGCTCTCCTCGGTCGCGATCTCGGCGGGCGTGCCCCGGTGAAGGCCGCCGCCGGCGCCGGCGTAGAGACCCTCGGTGCCCTCGCGCACCACGATCATGTCGATCTCGCCGGGCTTGACCCCGGCCAGCGGGCTGACCACGCCCGGGAAAAGCCGCGAGGGGCGGAGGTTGACGTATTGGTCGAAGGCGAAGCGGAGCTTGAGCAGCAGGCCGCGCTCCAGCACGCCCGGCGGCACGGTCGGGTCGCCGACGGCGCCGAGCAGGATCGCGTCATGGCCGCGCAACTCGTCGAGCACCGAGTCAGGCAGCACCTCACCGGTGCGGTGGTAGCGCGCCGCGCCAAGGTCGTATTCGGTCGCCTCGACCCCAGGGAGCACCGCGTCGAGCACCTTGCGCGCCTGGTCGATCACCTCGGGACCGATGCCGTCGCCGGCCACCACCGCGATCCGCGCCACTGACACGTCAAAGCTCCTTCGCCTGCGAAACGTCTAACAAACGTTAAGGCATCGTCCCGACAACCGGTATGCCGCTCCCACGATGCGGAATCGGGCAGAATGCCCCAGGAAACTCTCAGCTGGCGCTCATGCCCCCGTCACCCGCAAATCCTAGGTTTAACGCAGTCACAGCCGGAAGGGGGCCCGATGCGCCCAGACCTACGCCTCGGCGGCGGCCCGGCCAGCACGCTCGCCCATCCCGCCGCCGCCAACGGTGGCCTGGTCGCGCACCACACGGTTCAGACGTCCACGGCCGGTTTCACGCTGACCCTGGTCAGCCCCGCGTGGATGAGCCGCCGCACGCTAGCCGCCACCATCGCCGACGCGGTCGCCGAGCTGCGGGCGGTCGACTTCGCCTACAGCCCGATCCGCGAGTCCAGCCTGGTCGCGCGCCTCCGCCGCGGCGAGGTCGCGCCGGATGCCTACGCACCCCTGGCCGACCTGGTCGCCCGCTGCGACGCCATGCGCGCCGCGACCGACGGCTGGTTCGACGCCTGGTCCGCACCGGGCGGCTTCGACCCGAGCGCGCTGGTGAAGGGCTGGGCGATGGAGCGGGCGGCCGCCCGGGTCCGGGCCGCGGGCATCACCGACTACGCCGTGGCCAGCGGCGGCGACCTGACGGTGCGCGGTAACGCACCCCACGGTGGTCCCTGGCGGATCGCGGTCCATCACCCATACGAGGCCCGTCGCAAGCCGGTCCTGCTCGAACTGACCGCCGGCGCGATCGGCACGTCGGGTGTCACCGGCCGCCGCGGGCACGTGGTTGACCCCCACCGCGCTTCGCCGGTCGACGAGGTCCGCGCCGCGACGGTGATGGGCCCTGACCTGGCCGTGGCTGACGCGTATGCGACGGCTCTGTATGCGGCCGGCGAAGCCGGCCTGGCCTGGTTCCCCACCGCCGAGGGCTACACGGGCACAATCCTGCTCACCTCCCTCGCCGGCCGCCGCTGACGCGGCCCCGCCCGCCTCGCAGGCGGTACTGGCCGATGGCTGGCGGTCACGACCACCAACCCGCGCCGGCCGGACCGCGGCGTCGACCACCGAACGGGCCATCGTGGTCCGATCCGGCCGTCCGCGCTGGCGATCGGCCTCGGGCAGCGAACACGTTCGTCGGGCCGCCACCGGCCCGACGCGACCCGATGCCGCAACGCGGCCGGGCTGAGCTGGAGCAGGGCTTGCTGGGATGTGATCACGCCAGACTGGCTGAACAGCAACCACTCGAGGTCGGCGCTGTCGTCACTCGGCACGGACATCGCGCGATCGAAGCAGGCAGCGCCGCAGGAGGCAGCCCCACTTCGCGAAACCGGCCGACGCATACGCGACAGCACTCCATCGTGCAATCAGCTCCCCGCCGCCTCGGCAAGGGCGACGGGGAGCTGATCAACGATCGTGTGCGCTGGCTTGCGCACCACCGAGGGTGGTTACGAACTTGGCGCCGGCCGGATCACCCGAAGATCGGCCGAAAACCTCACTGCGTAACCGCTCGACCACGCTATCGATTCGACGCAAGGGGACGCAAGGGTCAGTATGCGCCGCGTGTCGCGGATGGGGCAGTCGTCATCTCGCGTTCGCTGGATGGCAAGGTATGCCCGTGAGTTTCGATCTGGTGGTCTGGGCGATGGACCCGGACGCCTCGGCAGACGACGTAGGCGCGGCGTTTGAGCTGTGCCGGCAGGGCGAGCACGTTGACGGCGCCCCGCATCGGAAGATCGCCGAGTTTTACGCCGCGATGACGGCGGTGTACCCGGACCGGGACACGAACGGTTCGCCGTGGGCGGTAACGCCCCTGCATGTGGCGACCGACCACGTCGAGATGAAACTCGACGAGGAGTGCCCGGACGAGGTGCTGTTGACCGTCGAGGAGCTCGCCGGCAAGCACGGGCTGATGCTGTTCGACCCACAGGGCGGCACGGTCTACCCGCCGGGAGCGATGTCCTCCTGACATAGCGAACGGGACGGGCGGCACCGGCCGCCCGTCCCGTTTTGGTGCGTTGTTACTCGGTCCGCAGGTCGACCGCGCTCGCCGAGCCCGCGCCGATCGCCGTCTGGGCCGAAGCCAGCAGTTCGGCGTCGACCGACGAGTCGACGGTCAGCGTCATCAGCGCCTCGCCGCCGGCCTCACGGCGGGCGACCTGCATGGCGGCGATGTTGACGCCGGACTCGCCGAGGATCGACCCGATCGCGCCGACCACGCCGGGCCGGTCCGCGTAGCGGAAGAAGAGCAGGATGCCGTCGGCGGCGAGTTCGAGCGCGAAACCGTCCACTTCGGTCAGCTTCGCGATCTCGCGGGTGCCGGAGATGGTGACCGTGCCGGAGACGCTGACCGACCGGCCGTCGGGCAGCGCGCCACGAACGGTGACCAGCGTCGGCTGCTCCGTGGTGTCCGGAAGGGTTACCAGGTCGACCGCGACGCCACGGTCGGCCGCGATGTGCGGCGCGTTGACGTAGGTGACCTGCTCCTCGACCACGGACGCGAACAGGCCTTTGGTGGCGGCCAGCTTGAGCACCGACACCTCGTTGGTGAGGATCTCGCCGCTGACCTCGACGGTCACGCTGGCGGCGACGCCGCCGGCGACCGCGGTGAACGCGCGGCCGAGCTTCTCCGCGAGCGGCAGCAGCGGGCGGACGTCTTCGGCGACGATGCCGCCGGCCTGCACGTTGACCGCGTCCGGCACGAACTCGCCCTGCAGGGCCAGCTTGACCGAGCGGGCGACGGCGAGGCCGGCCTTGTCCTGTGCCTCGGCGGTGGAGGCGCCCAGGTGCGGCGTGGCGACCACGTTGTCGAACGCGAAGAGTGGCGACGAGGTGCACGGCTCCTTGCTGTAGACGTCGATGCCGGCGCCGCCGACCCGGCCCTCGGCGATCGCGTCGGCGAGCGCCTGCTCGTCGATCAGCCCACCGCGCGCGGCGTTGATGATGCGGACGCCGGGCTTGACCAGCGCCAGTTCCTTCTCACCGATCAGGCCGACGGTCTCCGGCGTCTTCGGCAGGTGGATGGAGATGAAGTCGCTCTCCCGCAGCAACTCCTCCAGACCCACCAGGCGTACGCCGAGCTGAGCGGCCCGGGCCGGCTGCACGTAGGGGTCGTAGGCGATCAGTCGCGTGCCGAACGCCGCGATCCGCTGCGCGAACAGCACACCGATGCGACCGAGCCCCACCACGCCGACGGTCTTCCCCTGGACCTCGACGCCGGTGTACTTGGACCGCTTCCACTCCCCCGCCTTGAGCGCGGAACTCGCGCTCGCCGTGTTGCGCGCGACCGCGAGCAGCAGGGCGACCGCCTGCTCCGCCGCGGAGACGATGTTCGACGTCGGCGCGTTGACCACCATCACGCCGCGCGCGGTGGCGGCCGCCACCTCGACGTTGTCGAGGCCGACGCCCGCGCGGGCGACCACCTTGAGCCGCGGCGCGGCCGCGATCGCGGCGGCGTCGATCTGGGTGGCACTGCGGACGATCACCGCGTCGGCCTCGGCGAGCGCGGGCAACAACGCCTCGCGGTCGGAGCCGTCGACGTGACGGACATCGAAGTCTTGCGCGAGCACATCGATCGCGGCGGGGGCCAGTTCTTCGGCGATAAGAACGACGGGAGTCATAGGTCCTCGTAAATTAGGGAAAGGGCGCCGGCAGCGGCCGCCTACCGTTGAAATGGTAGGCGCCGGGCCGGCGCCCCATGTTGTCCCTAGGGCGTGTTTGCCCTCACAACGGGAGCTATCAGGCCGTTAGGGCGTGTCGGTCGTCACGCCGTTTCGGTGATCGGGCGGTCCACCCAGCTCATCATTCCGCGCAGCTTGCGACCGGTCTCCTCGATCGGGTGAGCCGCGCCCTCCTGACGCCACTTGGTGAAGTTGGGGCGCCCGTTGTCGTCTTCGGCGATCCACTCACGAGCGAACTCGCCGGACTGGATCTCGCCGAGGATGCGGCGCATCTCGTCCTTCACGCGGGCGTCGATGACGCGCGGGCCGCGCGAGTAGTCACCGTATTCAGCGGTGTCCGAGACGCTGTAACGCATCCGGGCGATGCCGCCCTCATACATCAGGTCGACGATGAGCTTGAGCTCGTGCAGGCACTCGAAGTAGGCGATCTCGGGGGCGTAGCCGGCCTCGGTGAGCACCTCGAAACCGGTCTGCACCAACGCCGACGCGCCTCCACAAAGGACAGCCTGCTCGCCGAAGAGGTCGGTCTCGGTCTCTTCCTTGAAGGTGGTCTTGATGCCGCCGGCACGAAGACCGCCGATCGCCTTCGCGTAGGAGAGGGCGAGCGCGAGCGCGGTGCCGGTGGCGTCCTGCTCCACGGCGACCAGGACCGGCACGCCCTTGCCGTCGACGTATTGGCGGCGCACCAGGTGGCCCGGGCCCTTCGGCGCGACCATCGCGACGTCCACGTTGGCGGGTGGGGTGATGAAGCCGTAGCGGATGTTGAGGCCGTGGCCGAAGAACAACGCCTTACCATCGGTGAGGTTTGGCTCGATCGCCTCGGCGTAGAGCTTGCGCTGGGCGGTGTCGGGCGCGAGCACCATGATGACGTCGGCCTCGGCGGACGCCACCTCCGGCGTCTCCACCCGCAGGCCCTGCTCCTGCGCCTTCTCCCGGCTCTTCGACTCGGCCGGCAGGCCGATCACGACGTCGACGCCTGAATCGCGCAGCGACAGCGCGTGCGCGTGCCCCTGGCTGCCGTAGCCCAGGACGGCGACCTTCTTGCCCTGGATGATCGACAGATCGGCGTTGTCGTCGTAGAAAACCTCAGCGGTCATGACTTCCCTCTCGCGTGTGGTGCTGTCGGTCAGGCGGCGCGGAGCGCCGGCCCGGTCGTGATGGAACGGGATCCGCGCCCGATCGCGACCATCCCGGACTGGACCATCTCCTTGATCCCGAACGGTTCGAGGTCGCGCAGGAGCGCGTCCAGCTTGTCTGCGGTGCCGGTCGCCTCGATGGTCAACGTGTCAGACGCCACGTCGATGACGCGGGCCCTGAACAGGTTGACGGTTTCGAGCACCTGGGAGCGGACCGCGCGGTCGGCGCGCACCTTGACCAGGACGAGTTCGCGCTGCACGGACTGCACCGGGTCGAGCTCGACGATCTTGAGGACGTTGACCAGCTTGTTGAGCTGCTTGGTGACCTGCTCCAGCGGCGACTCGTCGGCGTTGACGACGATCGTGATGCGGGAGATCTCGGCATGCTCGGTCTCGCCGACCGCGAGCGAGTCGATGTTGAAGCCGCGCCGGGAGAACAGCCCCGACACCCGGGCCAGGACACCGGGCTTGTTTTCCACGAGCACTGACAGTGTGTGCTTGGACATCACAACTCATCCTCGTCGAAGGCCGGGCGGACGCCACGGGCGAACATGATCTCGTCGTTGCTGGTGCCGGCGGCCACCATCGGCCACACCATGGCGTCTTTGCCGACCACGAAGTCGATGACGACCGGGGCGTCGTTGATCGCCATCGCGGCCTCGATCGTCTTGTCGACGTCTTCCTTCGTCTCGCAGCGCAGCCCGATGCAGCCGAGCGCCTCGGCCAGCTTCACGAAGTCGGGGATGCGGTGCTTGTGTGTGCCCAGGTCGGTGTTGGAGTAGCGCTCGCCGTAGAACAGCGTCTGCCACTGCCGCACCATGCCGAGGTTGCCGTTGTTGATCACCGCAACCTTGATCGGGATGCGCTCCAGCGCGCAGGTGGCCAGCTCCTGGTTGGTCATCTGGAAGCAGCCGTCGCCGTCGATCGCCCAGACCGCCGTGTCCGGCATGCCGACCTTCGCGCCCATCGCGGCCGGGACCGCGTAGCCCATGGTGCCGGCGCCGCCGGAGTTGAGCCAGCTGTAGGGCTTCTCGAATTTGATGAACTGCGACGCCCACATCTGGTGCTGGCCGACGCCCGCGCAGTAGATCGCGTCCGGCCCGACGAGCTTGCCGATCCGCTCGATCACGTATTGCGGTGCGAGCGTGCCGTCGGTCGGCTCGTCGTAGCCCGGCCCGTAACGCTGGCGCAGGTCGTCGAGCTGGCCCCACCACGCGGTGCGGTCACCGGTGCGACCCGCGGCCTGCTCGGTGGCGATGGCCCCGAGCAGCTCGTCGATCACGTATTTGGCGTCGCCCACGATCGGCACATCGGCGGCGCGGTTCTTGCCGATCTCGGCCGGGTCGATGTCGGCGTGCACGATCGCGGCGTCCGGCGCGAACGACTCGAGCTGGCCGGTCACCCGGTCGTCGAACCGGGCGCCGAGGACGATCAGCAGGTCAGACTTCTGCAGCGCGTAGACCGCGGCGACGGTGCCGTGCATCCCGGGCATGCCGAGGTGCTGCGGGTGCGAGTCGGGGAACGCGCCGCGCGCCATCAGCGTGGTGACCACCGGGATGCCGGTCAGCTCGGCGAGCTTGAGCAGCCCCTCGGTGGCGCCGGCCTTGAGCACACCGCCGCCGACGTAGAGCACCGGGCGCTTGGCGCTGCTCATCAGGCGCGCCGCCTCGCGGATCTGCTTGCCGTGCGGGTGCATCGTCGGCCGGTAGCCGGGCAGGTCGAGGGTCGGCGGCCAGCTGAACGTGGTCTGCGCCTGGAGCACGTCCTTGGGCACGTCGACCAGGACCGGGCCGGGCCGACCGGTGCTCGCCAGGTGGAACGCCTCGGCCAGGATCTGCGGGATCTCCTCGGGAGTCTGCACGAGGTAGTTGTGCTTGGTGATCGGCAGCGTGATGCCCTGGATGTCGGCTTCCTGGAAGGCGTCGGTGCCGATGGCCGGCCGCGCGACCTGGCCGGTGATCGCCACGATGGCGACCGAGTCCATGTAGGCGTCGGCGATCGGGGTGACCAGGTTGGTCGCGCCCGGGCCGGAGGTCGCGATGCAGACGCCGACCTTGCCGGTGGCCTGCGCATACCCGGTGGCGGCGTGTCCCGCGCCCTGCTCGTGGCGGACCAGGATGTGGCGGACCGACGAGTCGTAGATCGGGTCGTACAGCGGGAGGATCGCCCCGCCGGGGATCCCGAATGCCACCTCGACGCCGAGCGACTCGAGCGACTTGACGAGCGACTGCGCGCCGGTGACCTTGACCGGGGCGGGCTGCTGGGCCGGCACGGGGCGCTCGGCCGGCTGCTGGCGCTCGGCGTGACCACCGTGCGCGGCCTGCGCGGCGACCGTGGCCGGCGTGGCATGGATCCGGTGGGCGATGATCTCGGGAGTGGGTCTCGTCATGGCGGGTGCCTTCGCTCGGTTCTGCGCTCGTGTGGTGTTGACGATCTAGGTGCGGCGACCGCGGTGACCCGGGTCACGTGCGTCTGGGCACAAAAATGGCCCTCGTGCAAATGCACGGGGCCAGCGCACTCTCTGGGTGAGAGTGCGCTCAGATAAGTACTCGAGACGACCAGCGTGGCGACATGGACCTAACTTTGGCGTATCTCGCGGGATGAGTCAACTGATCCCACATCCTGGGCCGGGGGTGTCGCGGCAGCCCGCTGCGCGGGCGGCGCGAGCTCCCCGCATGCAGGGCGATCAGCCAACTTTTCGCCGACCGTACTCGAAAGAGTGGTTCTGTCGCGTCGGGCACCTGGCGACGTCGCGGCGTCGAGCATGGCTTCGAGGTGTTCGGCCGGGACGCCCCAGCCGAAAAGCTGGCCCTGACCGAAGCGGCAGCCGGCGTCGACGACCGCGGCGAGCTCGTTCTGGTTGGTGACGCCCTCGGCGATCACCTCGAGGCCGAGCCGGTGGCCCAGCCGGACCACGATGTCGACCAGCGGGCCACCTTTCGGGCGGGTCGGCTTCGTGTTGCCCAGCGGATCGAGGCCACCGGCGAGCGTGACCAGCGGGGGGATCCCCGGGTCGGCGCCCGGCTCGGCCTCGGCGACCAGGCTGTGGTCGATCTTGAGGATGTCGATCGGCAGGCGGCGGAGCTGGCCGAGCGACGAGTAGCCGGTGCCGAAGTCGTCGAGTGCGATCCGGACGCCGATCGCGCGCAACCCCCGCAACCGCTTGATCAGCTCGTCGAGGTCGGTGGCGACTGCGTGCTCGGTGACCTCGAGCACCAGCCGCTGCGGCGGCACCCGGTGCGCGCGGAGCGCCTCGGCGACCTGGTCGACATATTCCGCCGCGTGCAGCTCGCGCGGCGAGACGTTGACGCTGACCCAGACGTCGTGCCCGTCGGCCAGCCAGCGGGAGAGCTGGTGGCAGGCCTGGTGGAGGACCCAGGCGCCGAGCTTGGCGATCATGCCGCACTCTTCGGCCATCGGGATGAACTCGTCGGGGCGGATCGCGCCCAGCTCGGGGTGGTGCCAGCGGAGCAGCGCCTCGGCGCCGACCGGCTGGACCGACGGCATGATCACCACGGGCTGGAACACGAGGTGCAGCTCGCCGCGCGCGATCGCGCCGCGCATCTCGTGCTCGAGCGTGGTGCGGCGGCGCAGGAGCTGGTCGTAGGAGGCGTGGTAGCGCTCGACCCGGTTCTTGCCGCGCTGCTTGGCGTAGCGCAGCGCGAGGTCGGCGTGCTGCAGCAGGGTGGACTCGTCGGAGGCCGTCTCGGCGCCGGCGACGCCGATGCTGACGCTCAGGAACACCCGGCCGGACTTCTGCTCGTAGGGCTTGTTGAGCACCCGGAGCAGCCGCTCGGCCGCGCCCTGGGCCTCGTGCGGCTTGGCCCACATCAGCACCGCGAACTCGTCGCCGCCGAGCCGGGCGGCCACGTCGCCGGGGCGCAGGTTCATCCGCAGCCGCTGGCCGACCTCGACCAGCACGTCGTCGCCGACGTCGTGGCCGCGCATGTCGTTGACGTTCTTGAAGCCGTCGAGGTCGAGGCCGAGCAGCACGCACGGCTTGCCGGGCTCGACCTCTTCGGCGAGCGCGCGGAGCAGGCCGCGGCGGTTGGCCAGGCCGGTCAGCGGGTCGGTGTGGGCCAGCTCCTTGAAGTGCGCCTCGCGATCCTGCAGCCGGATCGCGTAGTTGCGCACGTCGCGCAGCGCGACGAACTGGCGGGCCACCAGGGCGAACCCCTCGAGGCTGCCGAGCGCGATGCCCATCGCGGTGAACTGGCCGCCGATCATCACGTGCACCATGCCGGAGATCGCCATCGCGAGCATCGGGACGAACGCGTAGGAGGTGCCGCGGCGGATCACGTCGAGCTCGGCGATCGCCTCGGTGTCGACGCCGCGGCCGGCGAACGCGACGACCATCAGGGCGATCGGCATCACCACGCCGCTCAGCGTGGCCAGGCCCGGCCCGGCCTGACAGAGCCCGGCGGTGAGCCCGACGCCGCAGGCGGCCACCGAGATCGCGCCGCAGCCCATCAGCAGCAGGCGCAGCCGGGAACCGGCACCGCGCATCGTGACGATCACGACGATGCCGACCGCGAGTGCGGCGGCGGCGGCGGCGATGAAGATGCCGACGCACGGGCGCGGGGTCGCGGCGCCGAAGATCTGCGTCGGCTTGGAGACCAGGACCCAGCCGACGAACCAGAGCGCGAACGCGATCACCAGAGCGTCGAGCAGGTGTCGGCCGGCGATCCGCCGGGTGCCCGCGGCCCAGGGCAGCCGCAGCAGGCCGGCGCACATCACGCCGGCGCTGATCGCGCTGCCGATGCCGATGCCGATCGCGAAGTTGGTGCGGGCGGCCTGGTGGTGGCTCCACTGCTCGGCGAACGTGAGAACGCCGACCAGCGCGATCGCCGTGGTCAGCGCGGCGAGCGCGCTGCCGATCGCGAGCATGAGGTGGGCCTGGCGGGCGGCGCCGACCCGGGCCCGCGCGGACGAAACCAACAGAACCGTGACGACCGCAGCCGCCAAGGTGCCTGCGGCGGCCGCAAGGGCCGCACCGGTCCCGAAGTGCACACATCAACTCTGCCGGATGCAAACGGGACATGGGGGACTCTGTGTGCGACGCACCCCCTACGCGCACCTATGGCGCATTCCGGCATATGACGCAATTCACCCCGCCAACCGTCCCGTCTGGTGGACGTATGACGTACCTGACGCGCGCTCGCCGGGTTGCGCGGTGCGAGACTTGACAACATGCCTGAGCTGCGCTCCAGAACCTCGACACACGGACGGACGATGGCCGGCGCCCGGGCCCTCTGGCGGGCCACCGGGATGACCGACGACGACTTCGGCAAGCCGATCGTGGCTATCGCCAACAGCTTCACGCAGTTCGTACCCGGGCATGTGCACCTGCGCAACATGGGCGCGCTCGTCGCCGACTCGATCGCCGAGGCCGGCGGCGTCGGCCGCGAGTTCAACACGATCGCCGTCGACGACGGCATCGCGATGGGGCACGGCGGCATGCTCTACTCGCTGCCCAGCCGCGAGCTGATCGCCGACGCGGTCGAATACATGGTCAACGCGCACTGTGCCGACGCCCTGGTCTGCATCTCCAACTGCGACAAGATCACGCCCGGCATGCTGATCGCCGCGCTGCGGCTCAACATCCCCACCGTGTTCGTCTCCGGCGGGCCGATGGAGGCCGGCAAGACCATCGCCGTCGACGGTGTCGTGGGCAACAAGCTCGACCTGATCGACGCGATGATCGCCGCGTCCAACGACGACGTGACCGACGCCGAGCTCGGCGAGATCGAGCGGTCGGCCTGCCCGACCTGCGGCTCGTGCTCCGGCATGTTCACCGCCAACTCGATGAACTGCCTCACCGAGGCGATCGGCCTGTCGCTGCCCGGCAACGGCTCGACGCTGGCCACCCACGCGGCCCGCCGCAAGCTGTTCACCGACGCCGGCCGCACGGTCGTCGACCTGGCCCGCCGCTACTACGACGGCGACGACACCTCGGTCCTGCCGCGCACCATCGCCGGCCGGCCGGCGTTCGAGAACGCGGTCGCGCTCGACGTGGCGATGGGCGGCTCCACGAACACGGTGCTGCACCTGCTGGCGGCGGCACGGGAGGCCGAGCTCGACTTCACGGTCACCGACATCGACGCGATCTCGCGCCGGGTGCCGTGCCTGTCGAAGGTGGCGCCCAACACGCCGAAGTTCCACATGGAAGACGTGCACCGCGCCGGCGGCATCCCGGCGCTCCTGGGCGAGCTGGCCCGCGGCGGCGCGCTCAACACGGCGGTGCACTCGGTGCACTCCCCCGACCTGACCTCGTGGCTGGCCGAGTGGGACATCCGCGGCGGCTCGCCGTCGGAGGCCGCCCTCGAGCTGTTCCACGCGGCGCCCGGCGGCGTCCGCACCACGGAGCCGTTCTCGACCGAGAACCGCTGGTCCACGTTGGACACCGACGCGACCGACGGCTGCATCCGCGACGTCGCGCACGCCTACACCGCCGACGGCGGCCTGGCCATCCTGCACGGCAACCTGGCGCCGGAAGGCTCGGTCGTCAAGACCGCCGGCGTCGACGAGGAACTGTGGCGGTTCAGCGGCCCGGCGAAGGTGTTCGAGTCGCAGGAGGCCGCCGTCGACGGCATCCTGGCCAAGCAGATCCAGCCGGGCGACGTCGTGGTGATCCGCTACGAGGGACCGCGCGGCGGGCCGGGCATGCAGGAGATGCTCTACCCGACCTCGTTCCTCAAGGGGCGCGGGCTCGGCAAGCTGTGCGCGCTGATCACCGACGGCCGCTTCTCCGGCGGCACGTCCGGGCTGTCGATCGGGCACGTCTCGCCGGAGGCGGCCGGCGGCGGGCTGATCGCCCTGGTCGAAGAGGGCGACGAGATCGTCATCGACATCCCGGCGCGGACGCTGAGCCTCAACGTGCCCGACGACGTGCTCGACGCGCGCCGGGTGGCGCAGGAGAAGCGCGACAAGCCCTACACGCCGGTCGACCGGCAGCGGACGGTGTCGGCGGCGCTGCGGGCGTACGCGTCGATGGCCACCTCGGCCAGTGACGGCGCCTACCGCAAGGTGCCGGAGTAGCGCTCAGTCGTTGACACAGCGGAGCACGGGCCTGGTGGTCAGGGCCCGCTGGTCGAGCCGGGCGGCGGTGGCGATCGTGAACGTCGCCGCCTCGCCCGGAAAGAGGGTGCGCAGGGCGTCGTCGGCCTCGGCCGCCGGGTCCAGGCGGTCCGGGAACACGGTGAGGTCGCGCAGGAAGGTCCGGGCGGTGACCGTGAGCCTCGTCGCGCCGGGCGTCACGCGCACAGCGGTGTCGTATCGTGCGACGGGATAGGCCATGTCCTTGTCCTCGGCGTAGAACCACCAGGCTCTCGTGTCACCTTCCCGCGCCCACAACACCTCGGTGCCGGGGTCACCCGGGCCGGTGACGTCGTCGGGCAGGTCCCGGTCGACGGCGCTGTGTGGGGGCACGTCGACGGTGTGCGTGGCGGTCGCCAGGGGTTTGCCGTCCAACGTGGATCGCTGGACCGTCACGCTCGCCGCCCACGTTTCGGCCGTCTCGTTGACCAGGGTCAGGTGGGGACGACCGGCCTTGTCGACCAGGGTGACCAGTCGGTCCGCGTACGCCCGGCGCAGGGCGTGCCACATCGGCTTGCGCCGGCCGGCGCCGTCGACGGCGCTCCATGAGGTGACCGGCCAGCAGTCGTTGAGCTGCCAGACGATCGTGCCCATGCAGTAGGGGCGCAGCGCACGGAAGTGTTCGACACCCAGCGCGATCGCGCGGGCCTGGTTGACCTGGGTGAGGTAGTGCCAGTCGTCGGTGTCGCGCGGAGCGTCGAAGTGCGCGTCGAGTCCGCGTTGGAGCTTCTGCTCACCGTCGGCGGCCTTCTGGCGGTGGCGCATTCCCGGCGAGTCCTTGGTCAGCGGGTCGTCGCTGATCGCCTGTCTGATGGTCGCCCAGGCCGGTGGGGCCTGATAGCCGAACTCCGCGACGAACCGGGGCCGGTGGTCGCGGTAGTGGCGGTAGTCGAGCCGGTTCCACACGTCCCAGATGTGCATGGTGCCGTGGGCGGGATCGTTGGGGTGGATCTCATCGCGGCCTGACCACGGGCTGCCCGGCCAGTAGGGGCGGGTCGGGTCGAGGGCTTCGACGATGTCGGGCAGCAGGCGGTGGTAGAAGCCCGCGCCCCAGGTGCGGTCGCCTAGCTGGGCGCGCCAGTCCCAGTCCGCATGGCCCCAGATGTTCTCGTTGTTGCCGCACCACCAGATCAAGCTCGGGTGGCTGGCCAACCGGACGACGTGCTCGGCAGCCTCGGCCGCGACTTCGGTGGCGAAGGGCTCCTCCTCCGGATAGGCGGCGCAGGCGAACAGGAAGTCCTGGGTGACCATCAGACCGCGTTCGTCGGCGAGATCGTAGAAGTCGTCGGACTCGTAGCGGCCCCCGCCCCAGACGCGCAGCAGGTTGACGTTGGCGTCGGCGGCCTGGGTCAACCGCTGGCCCAGTCGTTGCTTGGTGATCCGGCTCGGGAAGACGTCGTCGGGGATCCAGTTGACGCCGCGGACGAAGACCGGTTGGTCGTTGACCACCACCGTGAAGGGTGCGCCGGCTTCGTCGGGTGTCGTGTCGAGGCGGACGTCACGGAAGCCGATCTTTCGATGCCAGGTGTCCAGCGGCATGCCGCGGCTGTCGGTGAGCGTCACCTCGAGGTCGTAGCGGGTCTGGTCGCCGTATCCGCGTGGCCACCAGAGCGCCGGGTCGGGCACGTCCACGGTGACCCGGGCCTGGTCTTCGCCCGCGGGGACGGTCGCGCGGGCGCGGCGGCCGGCCACAGTGGCGGTGAGAAAGAGCGGGCCATCGGCGGCACGGGCGACGTCGGCGTGCACCTCGACCCGGCCGGCACCGCCGTGGACGGTCACCAGTGGCCGGACCCGGGCCAGCCGGGCCGTGTGCCACAGCTCCAGCTCGATCGGTTGCCAGATGCCGGCGGTGATCAGCGTCGGGCCCCAGTCCCAGCCGAAGTTGCAGGCCATCTTGCGGATGAAGTTGAACGGCTCGGGGTAGGCGTTGGGGCGCTCGCCGAGGGTGCGCTGCCAGTGCAGGGCATAGTCACCGGCGGCCTGGAAATCGATCCGCAGCTCGTTGGGCCCGGGCCGCAGGCCGTCGCGCACGTCGAAGCGGTAGGACCGGTGCATGTTGGCCGTGCTGGCCAGCGGGACGCCGTTGAGCTCGATGTCGGCGACCGTGTCGAGGCCGGCGCAGACCAGGTCGACCCGATCGTGGCCGGCGGGACCGAGCCAGTCGAACGTGGTGGTGTAGTGCCAGCCGGTGCGGCCGATCCAGCCGAGCGCGGTCTCGTTGCGGTCGTGCAACGGGTCGGGGATCAGGCCGGCGGTGAGCAGGTCGGTGTGCACACAGCCGGGCACCGTCGCGGGAATCGCGCCAGCCCCCGCCACCTCGGCGGGCACCTCGTCGGCGACGGCGGGTTTCAACGTCCAGCCGGAGTTGAGCGATTTCCGCATGAGCCTCGACCTCGCCGATCCGATTTGCTGAACCGGATAAGTTGATTGACGGTACGATGGCCTCGGGAATGCTGTCAACGGCGGTGATAGCTTGCCGAGCAGACATTTTCTTCGGCTGGCGCGGTGGGAGGCACGGTGAAGCGGCCGACCATCGGCGACATCGCGCTACGGGCCGGCGTGTCCAAGGGCGCGGTGTCCTATGCCCTCAACGGCCAGCGCGGTGTCTCCGAGGCGACCCGACGACGGATCCTGGCCATCGCCGAGGAGATCGGCTGGAACCCGCACAGCGCGGCCCGGGCCCTGTCCGGCGCCGCGGCCGACACGATCGGCCTGGCCCTGCGCCGCCCCGCCCGGGTGCTCGGTTTCGAACCGTTCTACATGGAGCTGATCAGCGGCGTCGAGGGCGAGTTGTCGGCGCGCGGCTACGCGCTGATGCTGCAGATCGTGGCCGACGCCGACGCCGAGATCGCCGTCTACCGCCGCTGGTGGGGCGAGCGCCGCGTCGACGGCGTGCTGGTCTGCGACCTGCGGGTCGCCGACCCGCGAATCCCGGTGGTGGCCGACCTGCGCCTGCCCGCGGTGGTCGTCGGCGGCCCCGAGGGCGTCGGCGACCTGCCCAGTGTCTGGAACGACGACGCCAGCGCCCTGGTCGAGACGGTGGAATACCTGGCGGCGCTCGGCCACCACCGGATCGCCCGGGTAGCGGGGCTCCCCGACCTGTGGCACACCCGGGTCCGGGCGAGTGCGTTCCAGGGCGCCTGCGCGCGGCTCGGTGTCACGTCAGCGGTCACCGTCGGCACCGACTACTCCGGCGAGGAGGGCGCGCGGGCCACCCGCCGGCTGCTCAGCGGGGAGGTCCGCCCGACGGCGGTGATCTACGACAACGACGTGATGGCGATCGCCGGGCTCGGCGTGGCACAGGAGATGGGGCTGGCGGTGCCCGGCGACCTGTCCATCGTGGCGTTCGACGACTCTCCGCTGTGCCGCCTGGTGCATCCGGCGCTGAGCGCGCTGACCCGCGACATCCCCGCCTACGGCGAGCTGGCCGCCCGGCAGTTGCTGGACGTGGTCGCCGGGCGGGCGGTCGGCTCGGTGCAGGACGCGACAGCCAAGCTCGTTCCGCGGGCGAGCACCGCACCGCCGCGCCCGGCTCGCTGACGCGTCTACTTAACCGGTTCATCCCATCGCCTATGCAAATGCGGCACTGCGGCGAGGAGATCGCGGGTGTATTCGTGCTGTGGATTGGTGAATATCGCTTCTGTCGGGCCGGCCTCGACCACTTCGCCGGCCCGGAGGATCACCGTCTGGTCGCTGATGTAGGTGCCGAGCGCCAGGTCGTGGGTGACGAAGAGGACGCCGAGGCCGGTCGCCTTCAGCTCGCCGAGCAGGTTGAGCACGTCGATCCGGGTCGACGCGTCGAGCATGCTGATGATCTCGTCGGCCACCAGCAGGCGGATGTCGAGCAGCAGTGCCCGGGCGATCAGCATCCGTTGGAGCTGCCCGCCGCTGAGCTGGTGCGGGTATTTGTCGAGCACGTCGGCGGGCTCGAGCCGCACCCCTTCCAGCGCCGCCTCGACCCGCTGGCGCCAGCGAGCCGCCGGCACCGACCGGAAGAAGCCGTCCCGGACGAGGGCGAAGACGCGGTCTGCCTTGAACACCGGGTTGAACGTGCTGAACGGGTCCTGGAACACCCCCTGAACCTGGCGGTGGTAGCGGCGCAGCGCCCGGCCGCGCAGGCCGGCGACCGGCACGCCGTCGAAGGTGATCCGGCCACGGGTGGGCGCCGCGAGGCCCAGCACCATCCGCCCGATCGTGGTCTTGCCGCTGCCGCTCTGCCCGATCAGCGACACCACCTCGCCCGGCCCGACTCGCAGCGAGACGTCCCGGACCGCGGTCAGCTCGCGCGTCCCGAACGCGCCCAGCCGGTAGTTCTTCCAGACACCCTCGAGCGCCAGCATCACGAGCCCGCCTTCCAGCACGCCACCCGGTGGTCCTTGGCGACTTCCACGAACGGCGGCTGCTCCGCGCACTTGTCGAAGGCGAGCGGGCAGCGGGCGCGGAACCGGCAGCCTGGAGGTGGGTTGCGCAGACCCGGCGGGCGGCCGGGGATTCCGGTCAGCTTGCGGTCGCTGAACCGGGCGCCCACTTCGGGCAGGGCCCCGATCAGCAGCTGGGTGTAGGGATGAAGAGGTTCGGTCACCACCACATCGGACGGTGCCTTTTCGGCCAGCCGGCCGGCGTACATCACCATGATGGTGTCGGCAATCTGGTAGACGAGCGAGATGTCGTGGGTGACCACCAGCATGCTGCGCACGTAGCCGCGGTCGCGGAACTCGACCAGGGTCCGCGCGACCGCCTGTTGGGTGGAGACGTCGAGCGCCGACGTCACCTCGTCGGCCACCAGCAGCGCCGGGTCACACAGGGTCGACAGCACCAGCACGACGCGCTGTTTCATGCCGCCGGACAACTCGATCGGGTAGTTGTCGAGGACGGTTTCCGGCAGGTCGACCAGGGCTAGGCGGCGGAGCAGTTCCGGCCGGGTCGCCGAATAGGAGATGCCGTGCGCGGCGAGCAGGTCGGCCACCAGCCGGCCGATCTTGCGGGTCGGGTTGAGGGCGCTCATCGCGTATTGCGGAATCACCGACACGGATTTGAAGCGGAACCGGTTCATCGCGCGGTCGTCGCCGATCGGCAGCGGCTCCCCGTCGAGCGTGACCGAACCGCCGACCTGCTTCATCCGATTGTCCAGGCGAACCAGGCTCTTGCCTAATGTGGACTTGCCACAGCCGGACTCGCCGACGACACCCATGATTTCGCCGTCGGCGACGGCGAACGAGACGCCGTCGAGCGCCCGCACGTCGCCACGGAGCGTGCGGTAGTGGACCCTGAGGTCGTCGACATGAAGCGCCACGGTCACATCTCCCGCAGCTTGGGGTTGAACACCTCGTCGAGACCGACGTTCATCACGTAGAGCGCGCCGACGATCGCGGTGATCGCCGCGCCGGGTGGCACGAACCACCACCACAGCCCGAGGTGGAGCGCGCTCCAGTGCACGGCGCTGTTCATCATCAGCCCTAGCGAGACGGCCTCGGTCGGCCCGAGACCGATGAAGTCGAGGGTCGCCGCCATCAGCACCGAGCCGCCGAAGAGCAGGATGAACGTCATGAACAGGTAGGAGCTCATGTTGGGCGCGATCTCCCGCCGGATGATCGCCAGCGGGCGCATGCCGCTCAACCGGGCCAGGTCGACGAACTCACGCGACCGGATCGAGAACGTCTGCGCACGCACCGCCCGCGCGACCCACGGCCAAGAGAACAGCCCGATGAACATGGCCTGCATCGGCACCGAGGTGATGCCGACGTAGGCGTGCAGGATGATCAGGACGGCCAGCGCCGGCAGCACGAGCACGATGTTGGTCACCATGTTGAGCAGCTCGTCGACCAGACCGCCGCGGTAGCCGGCGACGAAGCCGACGGTCATCCCGATCAGCGCGGCCAGGCCGCCCCCCAGCACGCCGACGAGGAACGTCGACCGGATGCCGTTGGCGAACTGGACGAACACGTCCTGCCCGAAGGTGGTGGTCCCGAACCAGTAGTCGGCCGAGGGTGGCGCCGCGGGCGGACCCACGTACTCGTTAGGGCCGTGCGTGGTGAACAGCGGCGCGAGCACGCCGAGCGCGAGGAACGCCAGGATCACGACGAGGCCGCCGACCACCTTCTTGTTGCGCGCTGCGAAGTGCAGCGTCTCGCGGCGGCGGCCGACCAGCGGCGCAACCGGTTCAGCGAGCGCCGGGACGCCCGGCGCCTCCATGCGCTCGGTGTCGGTCATGTCGCCCCCTGCATGCCGGTCCTGGTGCGCGGATCCACCAGGACGTACACGATGTCGATCACGAAGTTGGCGCCCAGCACGCCGATCACGATGAACAGGAAGGCCCCCTGGAGCAGGAAGAAGTCCTGGTTCTGGATCGCCTGCAGGATCAGGTGACCAAGGCCTGGATAGGCGAACACGATCTCGGTCACCAGGGCACCGGCGACCAGCACGCCGAGTTGCAGGGCCAGGCCGGTGATCTGCGGCAGCAGCGCATTGCGGAAGGCATACCGCCGGATCAGCCGGCGTGGCGCGCCGAGCGCGGCGAGGTAGTTCGCGTAGTCGGCCTCCAACTCGTAGATGATCAGGTTTCGCATGCCGATCGCCCAGCCGCCGAACGCCACTAGGAACAGCGAGAGGAACGGCAGGAACCAGTGCTGGACCAGGCTCCCGAAGAACACCCAGGACCAGTCCGGGCGTAGCTCGAAGCTGTATCCCCCGGCAACCGGGAAAATGCCGGCGACGATGCCCAGGCTCCAGGCCAGCAGGATGCCCAGCCACATGTAGGGCGTGGCGGTCAGCGCGTAGGACACCGGCAGCGCGGTGTTGTCGAGCCAGCGGCGCCGCGCCGCCAGCGCGCCCACCTTGTTGCCGGCCCACCAGCTCAGCAGGATCGACGGGAGCAGTAGCGCGAGCGTGTAGGGCACCGCGCGGAGGATGACGTCGGCCACCGGCGCCGGGAACAACCAGACGCTCACCCCGAGATTGCCCTGGAAGAGCTCGACCCAGTAGTTGAGATATTGCTTCCACAGTGGGACGTCGAGCCCGAAGACGTTCTCGTAGTAGGAGCGCATCGGCGCGATTGCCTCGGGGTTGGAGACCGAGGTCCGGGTCAGCATGCGCAGGACCGGGTCCCCCGGCATGAACCGGGGGATGATCCAGTTGAGGGTGACCGCGACGACGAAGGTCAGCGCGTAGATGGCGAGCTTGCGACCGAAGTACCGCCTCATCAGGCAACCGGCTTCAGCTGGGTCAGCATCTTGATGCTGCCCATCTCCCACAGGTTGTTCCAGGTGGTCGGAAGGTCCTTGGGCGCGTCACCGGCCGACGACGGCCAGTTGGTCCAATGTGCGGTGTTGTACTGCGCCCACAGGCCGTTGTACCAGAGCGGGATCATCGGCAGCTCGCTCAGGTGGATCTGCTCCAGCTCGGCCATCGTGGTCTTGAAAACCGGATCGTCCTGCGGCGTACGCGCCAGCTTCTGCACCAGCTCCCAGGCCGGCTTGCTCTCGTAGCGGGCGAAGTTGGCATTGAACTGCTGCTCCTGGATCGGCAGCTGGAAGACGTAGTTGTAGTAGTGCCACGGTGTGTTGGACAGGCCGGCCCAGTTGTTGATGACCAGGTCGAACGTGCCGGCGGTGCGGGCGTCGTCGAGCGCACCGGCGTCCGGGAACTCGGCCACCACGTTGATCCCCGCGGCCTGCGCGCCTGCGGTGATCACCCGGGCGGCCTCCATCCAGTCGGTCCAGCCGGCCGGCACGATCAGCGACAGCTTGACCGCTTTTCCGTTCTTGCCCTCCACGAAACCGTCGCCGTTGGTGTCCCGGTAGCCGGCATCGGCGAGCGTCTTCTTGGCCTTGCCGGTGTCGAAGCCGAAGCCGTGTTGGGTCACCACCGACTGGTCGACGAACTGGTCCCAGACCGGCAGCAGGCCGGTGGGGTTGGCCGCGCGGACGATGTTGCCGTAGACGCCCTCGACGATCTTCTTCGTGTCGATCGAGCTGGCCAGCGCCCGCCGGAACGCCACGTCGTTCAGCGGCGCCTTGGTGGTGTTGGGGATCAGCATCGCCGTGTTGGCCGAGAGCATGTAGGGCGCGTCCGGGTAGTAGGTCTTGATGTTGAAGTTGCCCTTGACCAGGTTGGCGATGCCCGGCAGGAAGTTGTTGGACAGGTCCATGTTGCCCTGCAGGAGCAGGCCGAGGGCGACCTCGTTGCTGGAGTTGACGATGTCGACGATGTAGGTCGGCTTGACGTCGAGGTTGAGCGCCTTCGTCGCCCACCAGTCGGCCTTCTTCTTCCACACCATGCGGTCCTGGTCGTGGGTCAGGTATTCGTAGGGTCCGGTGCCGACCGGCTTCTCGTTGGCGGTCGTCGTGATGTCGGCCTCGGAGCGCGATTCCCAGATGTGCTTGGGCACGATGGCGTTCTCGTAGAGCCAGTTCTCCCACTCCTGGATCCGCGGGTCGGAGAAGGTGAACCGCACGGTGCGCGGGTCGACGACGTCGACGGCGGACAGCCAGGTCCAGAGGTTGCTGTAGGGAACCGCCTTGATCTTGCCGAGCTCGGCCGTGTATTTCACGTCGTCGGCGGTCAGCGGCTTGCCGTCACTCCAGGTGATGCCCTCGCGCAGGGTCAGCGTGTAGGTCTTGTCGGCCCACTCGCCCTTCTCCGCCAGCCAGGGCGTCAGCTCGGTCTTCTGTGGGTCGAACAGGAACAGCGTCTCGTAGGCCAGGCCGACGGTGCCCATCGCGTAGCCGGGGATGATCGGGTTCCAGCTGTTCGGCGGTCCCCACTGGGTGCCGCTGGTGTAGAGCGTCTCGTTGCGCGGGTAGCCGCCGCCCCCGCCCGGGCCGGGCAGCCCGCCGGCGCCCGGCGTCGCGGCACCGTCGTCTCCGCCGGTGCACCCGGTCATCCCCAAGGTGAGCGCGAGCACGCCCGCCACCAGCCACCTCGACCGCCTATACATTGCCGTCCTCCTTGCTGCAGGGAGTCTCCGACGCGCTGTGTAAGCTAGATCACTTAACCGGATAAGCAACCTACTGAAACACGGCTTTCCAGGGCCGTCAAGAGCGCTCGCATATCCGGGCGGCTCAGATCAGTCCCACGATGGGAGCGCGCCCACTTAACCGGTTGCTTTGGCAGTGTTCGATGCGTCGAGCGTCGCTGTCGCCGTTGGCCACCGGCTCGGCTAGCATTTCCCGGTACTCGCGACTGGCGCAGCGAGGTGGAACTGACCACCGGGGAGCGACCGCAGGCAACGCCCGCACCGCGCGCCTGGGTGTGGCGTTTCAGACGCCTCAGGAGACTGCCGTGCACGTGCCACCGATTCCCCACCTGACCGCCGAAGACCCGGACCTCGCCGCACTGATCGAGGCCGAGGCCACCCGCCAGCACGACAAGCTGCGGATGATCGCTTCCGAGAACTACGTCTCCGAAGCGGTGCTCGAGGCCAGTTCCACGGTGCTGACCAACAAATACAGCGAGGGCTACGCCGGCAAGCGCTACTACGAGGGCCAGCAGCTCATCGACCCGATCGAGACGCTGGCGATCGACCGGGCCAAGAGCCTGTTCGGCGTCGACCACGCCAACGTCCAGCCCTACTCGGGCTCGCCCGCCAACCTCGCCGTCTACCTGGCGTTCCTGCAGCCGGGCGACACGGTGATGGGCATGTCACTGCCGATGGGCGGCCACCTGACGCACGGCTGGTCGGTCTCCGCGACCGGCAAGTGGTTCAACCCGGTCCGCTACGCGGTCGATCGGGAAACCGGCCGGATCGACCTCGACGAGGTACGCGACCTGGCCCGCGCCGAACGTCCCAAGGTGATCTTCTGCGGCGGCACCGCCGTACCCCGGACCATTGATTTCCCGGGTTTCGCATCGATCGCCCGCGAGGTTGGTGCGATTCTCGTTGCCGACATCGCACACGTCGCCGGCCTGATCGCGGGCGGCGCCCACCCGTCGCCGGTCGGCCACGCCGACGTGATCACCACGACGACGCACAAGACCCTTCGCGGCCCGCGCGGCGCCATGATCATGACGACCGCCGAGCACGCGAAAGCGATCGACAAGGCAGTCTTCCCCGGCCTGCAGGGCGGCCCCCACAACCACACCACCGCGGCGATCGCGGTTGCGCTGAAGGAGGCGGCGACCGCCGATTTCCGGAAATATGCGCACCAGGTGGTCGCCAACGCCAAGGCACTCGCGGCGGCCCTGACCGGGCACGGCTTCACGCTGATCTCCGGCGGCACCGACAACCACCTGATCCTGGCCGACCTGACCAGCAAGGGCATCGCGGGCAAGCCGGCCGCGCAGGCGCTCGACCGGGCGGGCATCGAACTCAACTACAACACGGTGCCGTTCGACACCCGCAAGCCGTTCGACCCGTCCGGCATCCGGCTCGGCACGCCGGCGCTGACGACGCGCGGGCTCACCGAAGAGCACATGCCGCAGGTGGCCGCCTGGATGGACGAAACCGTCACCGCCGCCCTCAAGGACGACGAGGCGACCATCGAGCGCATCGCCGGCGAGGTCAGCGATCTGCTCTCCGCATTCCCAATGCCGGGGTATCGGGCAGCCTGATCAACCACTCGTGGAGGGTTGGGCGTCGCACCGTCGCCCAACCCCCTGCGGGGATGAGCAAGCGGATGG
>Ga0193743_1000421_pt1 | contig 33522 bp, 33 predicted proteins | sample L2c2metaG_FD_143038 | JGI IMG/M metagenome (GOLD analysis project Ga0193743, IMG submission 143038) | Soil microbial communities from a riparian zone of the East river system, Colorado, United States - L2c2 | ecosystem: Environmental > Terrestrial > Soil > Riparian zone | place: USA: East River... | reverse complement strand
CAGCCAGGTGGCGCGGCCGCGGATGAAGGGCATGCCGGTGTGGATCAGCTCGTGAGTCAGCACCCAGTCGTTGAACAGGCGGCGGCGGTCGACATCGACGCCGACCTCGACCATCACCGTGACGCCGCCGCCCGAGACGGTGCGGCCGTAGCCCACGCCGCGCTTGTTGGCGACGGGCACGAGGCCCAGCAGCGCCTGCCTGGCGGTGAAGCCCTGCCAGTAGTTGGCTTCGGCTTCGGCGGTGCGTTCCGCCCAGTCGAACAGATCGGCGCGGCCGGCCTCGCTGATCCCGTCGAGGATCGCCACCCGCAAAACGGCATCGGCCTTGGGCTGGCCGGGACGCAACGAACCCGGCGCGGGTACAGCCAGCTCGCGGTAGGTCAGGCGGCCGAGCGCGGTGTAGCCGGCGAAGCGTACTGGGATGCCGCTCAATCGCCAGGCATCGCCGACCTTGGGCAGGCCGGTGGCGAAGATCAGGCCGGAACCGGTGGTCATGCGGATGTCGATGACGGGCACGCGATCGTAGCCGCGCGGCTCGAGCAGCCAGCCGCCCAGGGTCGCCAGCACGCTGTTACCGCGCAGGACGGCGACCGACGTCGAATCGACGGCGCGGGCAAAGCCTGAGAGGTCGAAGCTGTAGTGCGCTTCGGCGGCGCCGTCCCTCTGCTCGACCTTGAGATCGGAGACGTATTGCGCGGCACGGTCTTCGGTCGGCTGGAAGGAGAGCGGCTGAGCCGCACGGCAGCGATAGGTAACCTCGAGCTTCAGCCCCTCGCTGTCACTTAGCACGCCGTCGACTGTGCAGTCGGGCATCGCGACCGGCTGGGCGAGTGCGGGGCTCGTCGCCAGCAAGGCAGCGATGAGGGTTCGCCAGAACATCCCGGACGCTACCATGTGCTAGGCTGGCTTCAATGAATCCGGTCGTTCACGTTTTGCGGCGTATGGGAGGCCGCGCCACCACACTCCTGCCTTTTTCGCTGGCGATCGGGCTTGTGTTCCAGAACCTCTCGTCTGCCGCGCGGCCGCTGCTGTGGCCGCTGGCCGTTGCGCTGCTGATGCTGGCGCTGGCCCGCACAGACTGGGCGCGGGTCGGGATGCTGTTGCGCCGGCCCGGCCTCGCCATCACGCTGGCGCTCGCCAACCTGATTGCGGTGCCGTTGGTCGTGTGGCCGGTGTGGCAGGCGCTCGGCCTGTGGCCCGGCCTGATCGCCGCCCTGTGCTTGAGCGCGATGGCGCCCGGCATCATTTCGGCCGCAACCACCGCCACGTTCCTGCGGCTGGATTCCTCGCTCGCCTTGCTGCTGACCCTGTTCACCAACTTCCTCGTGCCCTTCACCTTGCCGCCCCTGGCGCTCTGGCTGCTGGGCCTCGACCTCAGGATCAGCGCCGTCGACCTCAGCCTGCGGCTCGCCCTGATCGTGGTGCTGGCGCTGCTAGGCGCGATCGCCATCCGCCGCTTTCTGGGGGCCCGCCTGATCGATCATGGCGCCACGCTCGACGGTCTCTCCGTCGTCGTGCTGATGATCTTCGCCATTCCGCTGATGGACGGCGTCGTGGTGCGTGCGCTCGCCGAACCCTTCAAGCTCGCGGGCTTCGTCGGCGGTGCCTTCGCCGGCATGCTGCTGTGCAATCTCGTGATGGCCGCGGGCAGCTGGCCGTTCCTCGACCGGCGCGACGCGCTCACCGCCGGCTACTGCGCGGGGGGACGGCACAATGCGCTGCTGATGGCCGTGCTGCCGGCCTCGGCCGACGCCGACATCTTCCTGTTCATCGCCGCCGTGCAGTTTCCGCTTTACCTCATGCCGACGCTGCTCGAGCCGTTCTACCGCCGGCTGCTGCCGCGCTGAGTCACCGGGGCGGTTCCGGCCATTTCTTCTGCGGCCCCCGCACCGTCTCGAACCAGCGCGCGATCCGCATCACGCCGAGATCGTCGAAACGGCGGCCGGCGATCTGCACGCCGATCGGCTTGCCCTCCTGGGTGTAAGCGCAATTGATCGAGGCGGCCGGCTGCTCGCTCATATTGTAGGGCATGGTGAAGGAGATGTGCTCGAGCGGACGGTGCACGTCGTTGGTCGGCGTCTCCCACTCGGCGCGATAGGTCGGCACCGGCGACACCGGCGAGAGCACATAGTCGAAGCCGTGCGTGGCCTTCACCGCCGCGGCGCGGATCGCCATGTAGTTGTTGACGGCCTTGACGACCATGGCGCCCGAGACATCGGCGCCGCCGCGGCACCAGTCGGCGATGAAGGGCAGCACGCTCGCCTGCCTGGCGTGGCTGAGGACGGAGAAATCGACCCAGCTCCGCACCCGCCAGAAAAGATCCTGCAGGTGCAACATCTCGGGCGACAGGAACGGCGCCACCGGCCCGATATGGGCGCCCGCCTTCTCGAACAGCTTGGCCGCCGCTTCGACCGCCGCCTTCACCTCGGCATCGACCGGCAGGCCGGAGCCGGCATCGAGATGCAGGCCGATCTTCAGGCCCTTGGGCTCGAGCGGGCCGGCGCTCCAGTCGATGTCGGAAACCGGCAGGCTCATGTGATCCCGCGCATCGGGCTTGGCCAGCTCGGCCAGCAAGAGCGCCGAATCGGCCACGCTGCGCGTCATCGGGCCGACCACCCGACCGAAATAGGGCGGATCGACCGGCACCCGGCCGAGGCTGGGCTTCAGGGTGAAGATGCCGTTCCAGGTGGCCGGCAGGCGCACCGAGCCGCCGATGTCGGTGCCGAGATGCAATGGGCCATAGCCGGCCGCCGCCGCCGCACCGGCGCCGGCACTCGAGCCGCCGGGATTCCACGCGAGGTTCCAGGGATTGCGCGTCAGCGGATGGAACGAACTTCGCCCCGAAGACAGCATGCCGTAGTCGGGCATGGTGGTCTTGGCCAGGATGATCGCGCCGGCTTCGCGCACCCGCGCAGCTGCCGGCGCGTCGGCAGCCGCCGGCACCAAAACCGTCGCCGCCGTGCCCAACGGCACCGGCACGCCCTTGGTGGCGATGTTCTCCTTGATGGTGATGGGCACGCCGTCCAGCGCACCCTGCGGCTTGCCCTGCTGCCAGCGTTTCTCAGCGGCCTGTGCCTGCTTGCGGGCCTCCCCGAAATCCGGCGCGTAGAGCGCCTTCAGCCTGGGCTCCCAGGCCTCGATACGGGCGATAACGGCGTCGACAGCTTCGACGGGAGAGAGTTTCTTGGTCTTGTAGGCGGCGAGCAGTTCGCCAGCGGACAGGTCATGGATTGCGGTCATCGGCCCAACTTACAACGCACTGCCGCCGGATGCATTGATCCGTTTGGCGATGAACTTGGTCAGGACGGGCGCGAGGAACATGACGGTGATCATGCGGAACGTCTGCATGGCCATCACGAAGGACACGTCGACATTGGTGGATGCTGCGATGATGGCAATCGAATCGGACCCACCCGGGCTTGTGGCAAGGTAGGCGGTCAGCGGATCGACTCCGGCGCCCACGACCATCAGCGCGGCGACGGCGCCGCAAATGGCGATTAGCACCAACGTGCAGCCAACAATGAGCGGCAACACCCGCGCGGCGTGCAGGAGCAGCGGGCGCGTGAAGCGCAGGCCGATGTTCCAGCCGACGAACGCATAGCTCGCGGCCAGCAGCCAGGTCGGCAGCTCGATCGTCATCCAACCGAGATGAGTGAGCACGGCACCGCCCACCAGCGGCACCAGGAAGGCGCCGGCAGGAATTCGCAACAGGCGCGCAATGAGCGGCCCGAGGATTGCGAGCGCGAGCGTCTCGGCCAACGGCAACCAGGCGACCGGCGGGAACCAGACGATGGCGGCCGGCCCGTGAGACGCGCTGACGCCAAACATCTTGGCCACCAGCGAGGCGACCGCCGCCACGCCCACGACCCTCAGATACTGCATGAAGGCGACCAACCGGATGTCGGCGCCGTAGGACTCGGCCATGATGGTCATCACCGACGCGGCACCCGGACTCATTCCCCACAGCGCCGTGGTGCCGGGCAGCAAATGTAGGCGGGTCATCAGCCAGCCCATCAGACTGCAGGCGACGACGACCGACACGATGCCCGCGCTGAAGAGCAACCAATGGCTAAGGATGTCGCCCAGGATCGACAGTGGCACCATGCGGGCGATCATGCAGCCGATGATGCCCTGCGCCACGACGAAGGCGGGCAAGGGAAAGCGGACCTTGCCCCCGCCGGAGGCGATGACGATTCCCGCGACCAAGGGACCGAGCATCAGCGCGGCCGGCGCATGCAGCCACAGCAGAACGGCGCCGATGCCGACCGACAGGACAATGAGCGCCGTCCATTGTGACGCGGGCCCGAGCCGGCTCATGGATTACTGGGTAAACTCCTCCGCCTCGCCGTTCATCTTGCGGATGGTGTCCATCAGCTCGACCGCGGCTTTCGCCAGCCGTGCATCATCCGTGCCGCGCAGCACCAGCGAGACGCTGGGCTTGCCGTTGCGGAAGGCTGGGTAGCTGCCGATATCGAGATCCTCATAGCGTTTCTGCAGCGCGCCCAGCGGCTCGGCGATGATGCCCTCGGGCAGGTTGGTGCGCACCGTGCGCGACAACACCGGATCGCCGCCGACCAGTCGGTGCTTCATCGACTGGAACATCGCCTCGGCGACCTTGGGGATGCCGGCGAAGGTGAAGACGTTCTCCATCTGGAAGCCCGGTGCTACCGAGACCGGGTTGTCGACCAGGATGCCGCCATGCGGCACCCGCGCCATGCGCCGCCGCGCCGGGGTGAACAGCGCCGGGTCGCCATAGTGCTTGGTCATGCGCGCCGCCGCCTCGGGATGCTCGGAGATGCCCACCCCGAAGGCCTTGGCGATGCAATCCGCCGTGATGTCGTCGTGCGTCGGTCCGATGCCGCCCGTGGTGAAGACGTAGTCGAACTTCTTCCGCACCTCGTTGATGGTGGCCACGACCGTCGCCTCGACGTCGGGGATGATGCGGCACTCCCTGACCTGTACGCCCAGCACGCCGAGCTCGGTGGCGAGATACTGGATATTGGAGTCGCGCGTCCGTCCGCTCAGGATCTCGTTGCCGATGACCACGATGCAGGCGGTCACAGTTTTTGCCGACTCGGACATGCAGTACTCTTTTTCCTTTTCTTTCAGGACCCTAGCGGAGGCGTGCCAGGGGGCCAAGCGCCGCACGGCCTTGTTAGCGCCGATGTCGCATGCCAAATTTGCGGCATGAGCAGCCCCCGCGACTTCATCGACGACAGCGACGACTATTGGCGGCGCGACGAGCGCACCATCAAGATCCACGGCCCCGAGGGTTTCGCGGGCATGCGTCTGGCCGGCCGCCTGGCGGCCGAGACGCTCGACTTCATCACCCCTTACGTCCAGCCCGGCGTCAGCACCGGGGAGCTCGACAAGCTCTGTCACGACTACATCCTCGACCACAAGGCGATCCCCGCCCCGCTCGGCTATCGCGGCTACCCGAAGTCGATCTGCACCTCGATCAACCACGTGGTCTGCCACGGCATCCCGTCCGACAAGCGCCTGCAGGACGGCGACATCGTCAATATCGACGTCACCACCATCCTCGACGGCTGGTATGGCGACACCAGCCGCATGTTTTTCGCGGGCGAGGTTGGCGTGAAGGCGCGCCGCCTCTGCGACATCACCTACGAGGCGATGATGCGCGGCATCGCCGCCGCCAAGCCGGGCGGCCGTGTCGGCGACATCGGCCACGCCATCCAGAGCTATGTCGAGGCACAGCGCTTCTCCGTGGTGCGCGACTTCTCGGGCCACGGGCTCGGCCGCATCTTCCACGACGCGCCCAATATCCTGCACTACGGCAAGGCCGGCACGGGGCCGGTGCTGAAGCCCGGCATGTTCTTCACCGTCGAGCCGATGGTCAATGCCGGCACCTGGCAGGTGAAGGTCCTGAGCGACGGCTGGACGGCGGTCACGCGCGACAAGCAGCTCTCCGCCCAGTTCGAGCACTCCGTCGGCATCACCGAGACCGGCGTGGAGTTCTTCACCCTCTCGCCCATGGGCCTGGCCAAGCCGCCCTACGATCTCGGCCCGGCCAAGCCGGCCGACCAGCGTCAGACGGCGACGGCCTGAAGACCTCAACCAGCGGGCTGTAACGATCTCGTCTGCCGGTTCGTCCTCCAATATGTGAAACGGCAGATCGAAACCCAAACGCGGCGCAGTACGGCGGCCGTTTCCAGGGCCGACGACGATGCCCTGCTGACCCTGGTGGCAGCCGGCTTGCGCCTTCAGTCCGGTGAGAACTGGTGGCGAGTGAGCGGCAACACCCTGCCCCACCGCCAGCTCCTGCGCGACGGCGGCGGCAGCTGGAACAAGTTCGACCAGTGCTGGGAGTTTTCCGGCGCGGACCCGACGGTCACGCTTGCCGCGGCCCTCGAGGCCCAGCCGGCATCCTGCGGCCACAACAGCGGTAAGTCGAATGGCGAGAAGCCACACTATTGGGGTCATCGCGGCCGCATGCGCGAGCGCGTGCTGAAGGCGGGTGTCGAGACGCTGGCCGACTACGAAGTGCTGGAGCTGCTGCTTTTCTATTCGATCGAGCGGACCGACACCAAGCCCCTGGCCAACAGGCTGCTGGACCGCTTCGGCACCCTGGGCGACGTGTTCGCCGCCGAGCCCGAGCAGCTGCGCGAGTTCGAGATCGATCGCAGGACCCTGGTCCACTTCAAGGCGATGCGCGAGGTCGGCCGGCGGCTGGCCGAGCGCAAGGTCAAGGACATGCCGGTACTGACGAACTGGCAGCAGCTCATCGACTACTGCCACGTGGCCCTCGCGCACGAGAAGACCGAGCAGTTCCGCATCCTCTTCCTCGACCGCAAGAACGTGCTGATCGCCGACGAGGTGCAGCAACGCGGCACCATCGACCACACGCCGGTCTATCCGCGCGAGGTCGTCAAGCGCGCTCTGGCGCTCAATGCCGCGGCCCTGATCCTGGTGCACAACCATCCCTCGGGCGATCCCAAGCCGTCGCGCGACGACATCGAGATGACCCGCGAGATCCGAAAGGCCGCCGAAGCGCTCGGCATCTCGATCCACGACCATCTCGTGATCGGCCGCAAGGGGCACGCGAGCTTCCGGAGCCTAGGACTGATCTGATCTCATACTTTGCCTACCTGGCCATTCGGATGCAGTGTCGAACGGCATTTGAGCTTTGCCGCTACCCAGATAGTCAGCGCGATATGTCTTTGCGCAACCAAGATGGAGAGGCGTATTAACGTGGCGTAGAAAGACAAGAGATCGGCGGAGCGCTTGGCGTATCAGACAACGACGACTGCCAGCATCACAACAAGCCAGAGAAGGCCGGTCATAGTTCCAGGTCGGTCTCTCGAACAGACGACTGAGCTCGCGCGTGTAGTTTTCCGGATCCTGGTAGACCCAGTAGGGCACGCGGGCGATGGAGTCCTCGGGCCAACCGATTCGTTATGCCGGATGTCCGCGATAGCTCTTCCCTTCGAACACAGATTGTCGATACACTGCGGTTTCCCCAGCAATCGGCCGCGCCCTCGACTTGAGTTCATTACTGGTTTGCTCGAATTCCTTGCAGCGTTGCCACATCGTTGCGCCGCTCAAATGGAATTTTAGCCACGGCACTCGACGTCACGTCGCCCCAGCAGTAAGCAGATTCTTGGCGGTGGATTGCCCTGCCTCATGCCGGCTGATTGGAAATGGCAGGCCAAGATTTTCCCGCAACGTCTTGCCCTCGTAGCTACGACGAAACAGGCCGCGACGCTGCAATTCCGGAAGCAGTAATCTGACAATGTCATCGAGGCTGTGCGGCAACGTCACACCGGTCAGGATAAAGCCGTCTGCCGCCCCCTCGGTGAACCACTGCTCCAGGCGATCCGCAACCTGCTTGACTGTGCCGACGATCAACCCGTGTCCCTGAGACTGGGCCGCGATAGTCGCCAACTGCCTTATCGTCAGATTCTCGCGGCGGGCTCGATCAAGCAGCAATTGTTGGCGACTCTTGGGGCCATTCGTTTCCGGCATATCCGGCACAGGTCCGTCGAGCGGAAACCGCGAAAAGTCGAAACCGCCCATGATCACCGACAAAAGGGCGAGCGCGACTTCGATATGAATGAGATCATTGAGTGCTTGATATCTCCGGTGCGCCTCCGCTTCAGTGTCGCCGAGCACTGGATGTAGTCCGGGCATGACGATGACATCGTCAGGTTCGCGTCCGTATCGCGCCACACGGCTTTTCACGTCGGCATAGAATGCCTTGGCCCCCTCCAGAGCGGGTTGCGCTGTGAACACGACCTCGGCGAGCTTGCCCGCGAGGTTCTTGCCCGGCTCTGACGAGCCCGCCTGGAACATGATCGGCCGTGCCTGTGGCGAACGCGCGACATTCAGAGGTCCACGAACCGAGTAGAATTTGCCGCGATGATTGAGGATGTGAACCTTGTCCGGGTCGAAGAAGATCCCTGATTGCTTGTCGCGGACAAAGGCATCGGGGTCCCAACTGTCCCATAGGCCGAGGACCACTTCGGCAAATTCTTCGGCCCGTTCGTATCGGTCGCCGTGAGCGTAGTGATGCTCAAGGTTGAAATTCTTTGCCTCCACCTCCTGGGCTGACGTGACGAGATTCCAGCCGGCGCGGCCACGGCTAAGCAAGTCGAGGGAGGCGAACTGGCGTGCGACCCGGTATGGTTGGTGGAAACTTGTAGAAGTCGTCGCGACCAATCCAACATGGCTCGTGACGGAGGAAATCGCCGACAACAGGGTGATAGGCTCGAAGCCGCTGACATGCGCTTGGCGCTTGATCGATGCCAGATTTTCAGAGCCACGGATCGACGAGCTGTCAGCCAGAAAAAGGAAGTCCATCATTCCGCGTTCGGCGATTTGCGCTGCCGTCGCAAAATGTTGAAATTCGACGCCCGCATCGGCTGGCGTGTGCGGGTCTCGCCAAGCCGCAATATGGCCGCCGGTTGCAAACAGCACGGCGCCAAGTCTTATCGTGCCTCTGGCATTTGCCATATCGCTTCTCCTGTCCTTATTGGCGTGACGTCGGGCGGACGGCGAAGCTCGGATATCGGCCGAGCGAGCCGACCAGGAGCGCAGCCGTCAGACACGCGGGGATCGCGCCCCATACGAAGGCATCGTAGGAATGTGTCATGTCGTAGACGAAGCCGGCCAAGGTGGGCCCGACACCCACGCCAAAGGCGAGCAACCCCGCCACACTGCCGTAGATCACGCCATAATGTTTGAGTCCGAAGTATCGCGAACACAGGTAGGCCAAGACATCCATCTCTGCGCCCAGCGACAGACCCAACAGACCCGAGATCACGGCCGCGCTGAACACGTCGTCGCCATGCAGCAGCCACACCACGCCTGCGATCGCCGGGATCGTGAAACTGCAAGCGCCAACCAGCGGCCCACTCCACCGCCGATCAAGCAAGATGCCGCTGCCAAGTCGGCCGACCACTGACAAAACGCCGCCAACCCCGGCAACGGAGGCGGCCGTCATCTTCGAAATGCCCATCGAGGTGATGAAAGGCACGAAATGCACACTCATGCCTGCAATCGTTCCCGTCATGAAGACCGTACATATTGCGATGAACAAAAAGCGCCTTGAGAGAAGCCCTTCTCTGATGCTGAGCCCGGTCTTTTCAGTCGCAGTATTTGATCTCGGCGCTGTTCCTGGGCTGTTGGGCCCATCGCGCAGGAACAGGTACAACAGCGGCAGGGCTACGAGAGCGCCGCCGACGCCTAGTCCGACGAAGGCACCGCGCCAACCAAACGTAGCGATCAGAGTTGTGGTCGCCGCCGGCAAGAAAATTGCACACAGACCCGAGCCGCTCATTACGATGGCGATGGCAAGCGCTCGTTGTGCATCGAAACGCTGCGATACTGAAAGTGCCCAGACTGTCGGTTTGATGAGGACGGCACCGAAGGCGACCAGGATCCATAGCCCCCACCAGCTCCAAATCGAGGCCCCGGTCTGCGACAACAGCGCGATCGCGGTGCAGTAGAGGGCTACGCCTGGTAAGCCGACGCTGCGAGTACCGAATCGGTCAATGAGCCATCCAATGAAGGGGGCGCCGATGACGCTTATGACACTGTTCGCCATCAGGCCGCCGCTGATCTGGGCACGACTCCATCCGAATGCGTGCTCCAACGGCGTAATGAAGATTCCCATCGTGTAGACATGGCTGGTCGCGATCCCGAGGCCGATCGTCGAGACCAAAACGACGAGCCATCCTCGGCGCCATTCGCCGAACGCTGAGTCCCCTGCGACTTCCGGCGTTGGCATGAGCGAATCTGAAGGATCGCGGCTTGCGCCACTTGCAGTCGTCTGGATGTTCATTAGCGGTCCTCCCATCGCAGCCCGCCACGCGCCCTTGACATTGTTGTGCCTGTCTTGCGTTGGTGGTTGGCGGAGTCTGGCCTTTAGCGCGGATCGGATTGTGCGCCGCGGACTAGTCGGCCGGGCCGCGCGCCTGTTGCATTGCCGTCGCGCCGTGTCACCGCTCCTGACACGATGGTGGCGACGTAGCCGTCAATCCGCTGCATCAATCTGCGTCCGTTCATCGGCAAGTCGTAGTGAACTTGCGGCGGGTGCAGGCGTAATCGGTCGTAGTCGATTACGTTGATGTCTGCCTTGTAGCCGGGCGCGATGACGCCCCGATCCCGTAGGCCGACTGAAAGCGCGGTCCTTCGACATTGAGCTGCGACAACAAATGGAATCGAAAGACGCTCACCGCGGACCCGGTCACGCGTCCAGTGAGTCAACAGGAATGTCGGAAAGCTGGCGTCGCAAATGATGCCGCAATGCGCGCCGCCGTCGCTCAGGCCGGGGACTGAATTGGGCGCTTTGAGCATCTCGTATGTAGCGTCGAGATTGCCGTCCGCATAGTTGAAAAGCGGAACATAGAGCATGCCCCTGCCGTCGTTATCGAGCATCGCGTCGTAGGCCATCTCTTCCGGCCTTTTGCCTTCGCGCAATGCGCGGGCACCCAGCGCATTCTGTGGCAGCTGTTCGTAATCGGGGGGATCCCCCAGCAAATACATCTTGTCGTAGTTGGGTCGAAAGATCGTTTGATCGCCGCTTTCGATCGGTCTCTCGCTGAGGATCGCGGCCCGCACGGCGGGATCACGGAGGCGCGTTAGCCGCTCGGGCATCGGCAGTCGAGCGATTGCCATGTAACTCGGGTGCGCAACGAAGGGGTTGCGCGTCAATTCAAACGCCAGCAGAAGGCCAATAGGTCGAGCCGCGATTTGCGCGGTAACGGACAATCCTTTGGCGGAAGCCTGGGCGATCGTATCGAGGGTCCGCCGCCACCGGGTTGGTTCTTTGTCGCCTTGCGCAATCGAGAACGTGATCGGGCAGCGTGTGGTCTCGGCCACGCGAAGCATCATCGACAGATCGTCCTCGAATCCACCTTGGTCCAGGACACACTGCAGCAGCCCGCCGCCTGTTTGATGCATGGCCGCGGCGACGGCCGTCAATTCGTCCTCGCCCGCATTCAGGGTCGGCGTGTAGTCTCCTGTGCTCGTGCGATGATTGAGCGTGCGCGAAGTCGAGAAGCCAAGCGCACCGGCTTTGATGGCCTGCCGCGTCAGCGCCGCCATGGTCAGGTTGTCGTCGGAAGTTGCTGGTTCGCGTCGCGCGCCGCGTTCTCCCATGACGTAGACGCGCAACGCCGCATGCGGGAGCTGTGCCCCGATATCGAGGTCATACGAGCGACGCGACAGCCAATCCAGGTAATCCGGGAACGTTTCCCAAGCCCATGGCAGCCCGGCGCTCAGCACGAGTTCGGGAATATCTTCGACGCCCTCCATCAACTGGATGAGGCGTTCATGATCCTGGGTTCGGCAGGGCGCGAAGCCCACGCCGCAATTGCCCATGACCGCGGTCGTCACGCCGTTTTGCGACGACGGGGTGACATCGGGGCTCCAGGTGACCTGTCCGTCATAGTGGGTATGAGCGTCGACGAAACCCGGTGCCACCAGTTTGCCCTTGGCATCGATTTCCTCTTCGCCCCGGGCAGGGATGCGACCGACCTCGACGATGCGGCCGCCGGATATCGCGATGTCCGCCTCGTAGAGCTCGCCGCCCCGGCCGTCGGCGATGGTGCCGCCACGCAGGATCAGGCTTGGGTCGGTGGTCATGGCGCTTCTTCCCTTTGAGGCGGCCGTACGGCCGGCGAGCGGCGTTGGTCTGCTTTTGGCGCGGAGCATGCTTGCCGCATCTGCGTGCGGCATCCGTTAAATTCGCAGCCTTCACACCGTGAAGATGCCTACAGTGGCTCTGGTCCTGAAGACGAAGCGGCGATCAAGGGTTCGCGCAAGCCTCTCAGCCCGGCAACGTTGTTCCGGCGATCGAATTGAGGCGCGTCGACTGGCTCGCCAAGTTTTTGGCCAAGCCCTGCAGGGGCCGAAGATAGCGGCTGGCCGCGTCCTGCATGGTGATGGCTGAGGCGATCCAGATGATGGTGATGCAGCCGACGATGTGGTCGTTGAACATGACGGGTACCGCAATGCTCGATGTCAACGGCATGGTCCCTCGGTAACGCTGCGCATAGCCGTCACGACGTATCTGCCGCATCATTCTTGTGAACGCCGTGCTGTTGACGAATTTCTCGTCATCGCCGCCTTTTTGACGCAGCAGCGATAGCAAGTGTTCCCGCTCGGCCTCGGACGTATGACTGAGATACGCTCGTCCGCCGGAACTGGTGAGCAGCGGCACCCGGCGGCCCAACATTCCGCGTTCAATCGCCAGCGCTGTTTTGCTTTGTGTCGATTCGCGCACCATCATCTCGGTGCCATCGAGAGTCGAGAAGATTGCGGGCCAGCCGAATTTCTCTGTCAACCGCTCCAGGCCCGGACCCGCGACTTCGGATATCCAGGTTTCGTCGCGAAAGCCATCGCTCAGCGCCCGCACGCCAATGGCAGGGCGAAACTTCCCGCCACCAGCTCCTCGCCTGACATAACCCAGACCTTCCAGCGTCTCGAGCATGCGAAGCGCGGTCGCCCAAGACAGGCCCGTCGTCTTCGCAACTGCCTCGACGGAAGCATCGGACAAGACATTTACTGCGCGTAGCACGGAGAAAGCCCGCTCGACTGAACGGACCGGCTTATAGATGGGCCGATGTGCCGTCATCGATCGAGGGGGAACCATCAACTGCCCAACGAAGAACCACCGTCGATGGGGATTTGTACGCCAGTAATGAATCCGGAGGCTGGTGAGGCCAGGAAAAGCGCCAAGCCCTTGATCTCTTCCGGTCTTGCCACGCGGCCGAGTGGAATGCGTTTGCCCATTGCCTGATTGACCTCCGGCAACTTCAATCGACCGCCGCCGATATTGGTGGCGAAGGCGCCAGGCGCGATGGCGTTGACCGTGATGTTGTGACCTGCCAGCTCAAGGGCGGCTTGGCGGACCAGATGGGCAGCACCTGCCTTGGCCGGCATATAGGGCGTGCCGACCCAGGTTTGGGCGCGGAAGGCCGCGACTGATGTCGTGATGATGATGCGACCGGCTTTCTTATTTTTCATGTGGAAGGCCGAACGTTGGATGGTGGTGAATACGGCGCTGAGATTTATGGCGATCATGCGATCCCAATCCTCATCGGCAATCGCGTCCATTTCACCGTCGGGATTGATCGCACCGTCGAAACCTTTGAAGCCCGGCTTGCCGCCGATGCCAGCGTTGCCGAATGTGATGTCGAGGGCGCCAAAATGCTCGACCACCGAGTCGATGGTGCGGCGCAACTCGGCACGGTCGCTCACATCGACCTTCCGCAAGATGACATCAGCACCGAGGTTTCGCAGGTGGTCTCTGGCCTCCTCGAGCCCGCCCTGGTTGACGTCAAGCAACGCTACCCTGGCCGCGGCCTCGGCCATCGCTTCGGCGATGGCGGCCCCGATGCCGCTGGCGGCGCCGGTAACGATGGCTACCTTGCCCGCGATGTCGAAGGGATCACCTGCAGTCATGGGTCACTCGCTGCCGATGACCGAACCGAACAGCTCGAACCTCTGGCCATCGAATTTCATGAGCTGAAACTGGCTGATCGGCGCATAGTTCGTCGGACTGCTCCTTATCTTGATGCCTGGCAGGTAGACTCCGATCTCCATGTTGAGACTGGTCATCTGCTTCATGACGTTGTCGCGTGTCAGCACGTCGCCGCACTGCTTCAAGATTCGCGTCAACGCCATGGCGGCGCCATAGCCGAACACCGCCGTGCCGTCGTCCTTGGCCGGGTCAGGGAAATACCTGGCGACGAAGTCGCGGTACTCGTCCATGCCCGGATCGTCCTTCCACTGCGGGTCGGTCGGGTCCTTCATGTAGGTCGCGGTGATGACTCCGCGCGCGTTGTCCGGGCCGGCCTGCATCATCACCTTCTCGACCGAGGCCGAGACGTTGCTGACGAACTGGATGGGCTTCCAGCCGAGCTCACCCACCCGGCGCATCGCTTGGGCTGCGAATTTCGGTGTCGAGATATTGATGAATATGTCCGGCTTGGCGGCCTTGATCTGGAATATCTGCGAGTCGACCGTGGCGTCCGTCACCTCGTAGGATGCTTGCACCACGATCCGCTTCGACGCCTCGGCGCCGAAGATCTCGTGAAAGCCCGACAGGTAGTCCTTACCGAGATCGTCGTTCTGATAGAGAATCCCAACCGTTTTGTCGGGATGCATCTGCTGGATGTACTTGGCGTAGACCCGCGCTTCATCCCTGAAGGTCGGCCACCACGCCATGCTCCAGGGGAAATGCGCGGGATCATTCCAGCGTGCCGAGCCGCTGGAGATGAAGATGTGGGGAACTTTCTTCTGGTTGACGTACTTCTGGATGGCGGCGTTTCCCGGCGTTCCGACGACATTGAACAGCAGGAATACCCGGTCCGACTCGATCAACCTGCGCACTTGCTCGATGGTCTTGGGCGGACTGTAGCCATCGTCGTAGGAAACAAAATCGATCTTGCGTCCGTTGATGCCGCCCTGCTCGTTGACCATTCGGAAATAGGCGGCCTCGGTCCGCCCGATCACGGCAAAGGCGGACGCCGGACCGCTGTATGGCATCACATTGCCGATCTTGATTTCCGTGTCGGTGACGCCCGCGTCGTACTTCTTCTGGGCCAGAGCGCCACCACTGGCAGCGATCGCAAGGATTGCCAAACCACTCAGGATGCTATTCCGCATCGTTTCCTCCCTTGGTTCTTTCGAGCCTGTTGCCTGACGTTCAACCTCCACCATTCACAAACGACCCAACGCGTTTGACCGCCCCGGGCGTCTCTAGGAAGACGAGATGCCCAACGCCCTTGAACGTCTCGACCTCGGCGTCGCACGCGAGCCGGTCGACCCATTGATGCGCCTGCTGCACGGGAAGGATCTTGTCCTCGTCGCCCCACAGGACGAGCGTCGGCACGGCGACGTGCTTCAGCCAGCGGTCGAGCTTGGGGTCGTAACTGCTCTCCCAGATGACGCGGGCGAGGGACGTCATCTCGCGGTAGCGCCCGACAATCATGTCCACCGTGACCTCGCCCTCAGTCATTTTTGCGAGCACCGCGGGCGACGCGACCAGATAGGGGAGGAGCTTGTCGGCCGGGACCATGAACAGGTCCGTGCTCGGGTATCCAGGCGCCCGCAGGCCGACCGGGCAGGCAAGCACCATACGGCGGAGGCGATGACTGTTGAAGACCGCGAACAGGCCCGCGATCCAGCCGCCGAGCGAGTGGCCAATCAGGTCAACCGGTTCGTCGAGCTTCAGTTGATCGAACAACGCCGCATAGTGGACGACGTAGTCGAGGATCGAATTGATCTTCAGGTCGTCGTCCGAGCCGCCAAAGCCGGGGTGGATCGGCACGATCAGCCGCCGATCTTCTGCGAGCGGCAGCAGTTCGTCGAAGCCTCGTCCGGCGCCCGCGCCATGGAAATAAACCAGTGGCTTGCCCTTGCCGGCTTCAAGGACCTGCACGCGCACGCCGTCGACGACGAGGTCGCTCTTTTGAAACTGGGTCATCGGTTTTCCTCCCGCCCTATTCCGCTGCCTTGAGTTTGGGCGACAGTTTTTGCCTCAGGCGCGGCATTACCTCCTCGGCGAACAAAGTGATGTTCTTGACTGCCTTCCAGTGCGGCATGTCACCGACATGCAGGTGCACGACGATCTTGCTGCTCTGGGCTTGCTCGCACCAAAAGGCGATGCGTTCGGCGACCTGGTCGGGCGTTCCGAGCACGGTGCGATAGACCGAGGTCAGCGCTTCCCAGGTAATTTCCGAACTCTGGAAGGCCCCGGCTTCGAGCCGCTTCCGGAGCCGGTCGATCGGCATATAGCCGGGCGGCGAATTCATCTGGTCGTTGGTGCGCAGAAGATTCTTGAAATAGAAGAGGATGTGATCGCGTCCCTCTTCGACCGCCTTGGTTTCTGTTTCCGCTACATAGGGAATCGCCGAGATGATGATGGACTCGGAGTCCGGCGTGTGGCCGTGCTTCACAGCGGTGTTGCGGTAGCTCTCGAAAGACTTGAGCTGAGATGCGATTGGCGTGAAGACTTGTGAATAGCCATAGCCCTTCTCGGCCGCGTATTGCACCGTGTCCTCGGTGCCGGAGCCGACGATGTAGATCTTCGGATGAGGCTTCTGGTACGGCAGCGGAAAGGGGTTGAGATATTTGTAGTGATAGAACTCGCCGTCCCAGCGGGTCGGTCCCGGTTGGGTCCACGCCTGCATCAGCACTTCCATGCTTTCCCGAAAACGCTCGCGGGCTCGAGACGGATTGAGCGGGTTGACCCAGTATTCCATGCCGGTGCCAAGCGGAAACGCGCACTCGAGTCGTCCGCCCGACATGACGTCGAGCATTGCGTATTCCTCGGCGAGACGGTGCGGATAAGTGAGCGTGATCGGGGTACCGAACACGCAGATCTTGGCCTGCTTGGTGCGCGCGATCAGGGCGCCGGCGATGATCGAGCATGAGGGCATCAAGCTGTAGAACGTGGAATGATGCTCATTGACGACGAGCCCGTCGAAGCCAAGCTTGTCGCCCAATACCAGGTGATCGAGGTAATTTTCGTAGAGCTGACGTCCCTTCTCGGCGTCGAAATGCGTATTGGGGATGTCGACCCACTGGCCTTGCGGACGACCCGGCACAACGTCCGGGTACGGCATGAAGTGCATTAGGTAGAACTGCAACCGATCCAGCACTGACATGTTCCCTCCCGTTACATAGCTAGCTATGTCATAGCTAACTATGAACCTGTTTGCGGAAAGGCGTCAATGTGAAATCGCCTGTGTGCTACCGACGCTGTTTTATGTTGAGATTTTCGCTCATTAGGCCGGCGAGCCGATAGAATTCATCAAGTTCGGCCGCGTTCAGTCCCTTGGCTGCCACGCTTTGAACGTCGTGTGCCGCGGCGGAAATGATGGCGCTGAGCTTTCGGCCGCGCGCCGTCAGCTTGACCACGCTCTTGCGGCCATGATCGGGAGCCGGCGTGCGCTGAATTATTCCATCGCGTTCCATTCGGCGCAAAGTTACCGCCATAGACGGTTGCTCGATGCCGACCAGCCTCGATAGCTCGGTCTGAGTTGCCTCGTTCAGATGCATCAACCAGGCAATGACCGGATAGGCGCCGGGCAGAACGCCGTGTTGCGCCGTCCGTTGGGCAAGACTCCAAACAATGCGGCGTCCAAGGGTATTCACCGCAAGGCCAAGGATACGCTCGCTCCCTTCCGGCAGGGTGGGATCGCTCGCCGCCGTCGGTGACTTCTTGTTTAAAGACCGTTTAGCCATTTTCCCAAGTAGCACTCTAGTGACGTCGACCTTCGACAACTTTGCACTGCAACTCTCGAGCAGGGTAAAACCTCGCGGCCAAGGAGGGTTCTTACAGATTCCAACATCAAAAGCGATGGTGAGTTTTATTTGGCGCCGGCAACGCCCCTTGAACTCGTCGGCGTCGCGCCTGATCTATTTTCCGCTCTTGAGGCGTCCCGAAACAACCATGGCAGTTACGATGACCGCACCGTTTTTGATCTGCGCCTCAATTACGGCGGTGAGCGCGCTCATTAGCCTGGGATTTTCGATTGCGGCTGTTGTCACATCGACGGGTGTCACCCGTGTCGCAGCGCTTTACGTTTGCCCACGGAGCTTGGCACTGGCTATTGCGAGCGCCATTCCATTTTTCACGGGCTCAGGTTCCTGGCTTCTAGCGATAGCCCTTTGCATGACGATCGTTCAGGCGGGCGATGCCGCCATCGGCGTGATTAAAAACAATCGGATTGAGACCTTCGGGCCTCTCGGCACTGCGGCACTCAATTTGATCGCAATAATCTGGTTGGCCTAGATCGTTCCCGGTCGAACCCGTACGTGCCACTCTCGTCGGCACACCTCGGCGCATCTCAGCTCCTCTTAATATCCAGAGACGTGTGCGGGAACAAAGACGTATCCGATCCGACGTTCCTAACCATAAGCGAAGTAGTGTCTCGCTATCGCAATCAAGTCAGCGCGGGCACGCTGCGAAATTGGCGCTCAATGCGAGTAGGTCCCTTGTTCGTCAAACTTGGAAGGGCGGTTCTGTATCCGCTCGTCGAACTCGAGGCTTGGGATCGACGTAATCTCGTCGTTTGCCACCCGACGAGGGAACTACCGACTCAGGAAGCTGGCTAGATGCAACGTCGCCACACGGAGATCTAACGACCGAAGGGCGACCGCGTACAACGATCTTAGGATTCGGAATCTGTGCTCGAACGTGTTCAGGTAGAATTGGCAAAGCCTGATCGTGGTCGACGGTTGAAACTCACGAGTAAGCACGAGAAACATGCACCACTCCACGATCCCAGCAGGTTTTACAAATTGCCTAAGTCGCGACGGAGTAAGGGAAATTCGTACTCGCGTGGGACGATGCACAAACATCCCGTTCGATACCCGTCCTGCATGATTGATCACGCACGATCAGTTGGACCTGCGAGCAAGGCCGCCGTTCCGACGCCAAGCCACCCATCACCAGACTTGGCCTGACCAAGGACAACCTGTTGAGAATCCACACCTAGAGCGTTATCCACGCTGAGTGAATCGGAGGGGATTCCCCGAGGAATCGATTTGTGATTCAAGATGCTGGCTGGGCGGAGGCCAGCATGGATGAGCTACCGTACTCCGATGATCTACGTATTCGCGCCGGGCGCCAGCGCACTACCCATCGCCGCACCCGTTTTCCTTATAGCGCTCAATTAGTCGAAACACCCACATGTACAACGCCTGTGCAGATGCATCGCCAGCCCGCGACGCCTCTTCCACATGTTCAATGACGCCCGGTGGCGGCATCGTCACTGTGGCGCAGAATTCGGTGTACTGGGATCGAGCGATCTCTTTCTTGAAGAGGCGCAGCTGGTAGATCAGCTGCTGGTCGAGTACGATCTCGCCTCGAGGCTTCGCCTGGGGAGGCTCAGCACCGAGCGCGGTGTGCACGCCGATGGAGAGAAGCAGCTGCATCAGGAAGATTGCGCGCACGATCCCTCCTGCGATGAAGAGGAACCACTTGATGAGACGTGAAAATGCGCTCATTTCGAACCTCCTTTCGATGCGCGGCTCAGCCACTCATCACAGGTGCCTAGCCCAGAAGCCGAGCAGCGACCCGTTCGTGGACCATAAGTGGCCTCGATGCAGGTTACTTAACATCAAAAAAGCCGGACCGAGGACGGCACTGCCTTTTCCGCCGTGGCGCCTTCCTAGTGGCCCGGTCGCCGCCTTTTGATCGGTTTGTGGATGATACTTCAATGAAGACCGATAGCTCCATTCTACGGAGGTTGATCCGCATGAGATGTTGGTTTGAGCCGCTCATACTTAGGTTGGGCCCCTGCGACTTCCGAGACCCCGCCCTCACGGACGGCGATAGAGACGACGACGCCCAGTGATTCATCGCCGCGGCGAGATCAACCGCGGGACAACGATGGGCGGGGTCTGCCCGTCGGAGTCGTGCCACGGCGCTTGCCCGCCGAGTTTCTCTCGTTCCTGGGCGAAATGCAGTCGCAGGACGCGCACACGCGGCTGGCTGCCCACCGTGCACCCCATCGCATGCCGCTTGCCGGCAGCGCACTAAGTCCCACGTTCACTCCATCGGCTGTCCCTGGCGAGAACTACATCCGGCAATATTGATGATGAAGTCCGCCGAAGAGAGGCGTCGCGGCGATGTTACCGAACCGCTGAATAGGACGAATGAGCGGTGCGTCCTTACCCAGGGATAGATGCGTCCGGACATGGTTGTAATAGGCTGCATAAGCCTTGAGAACCTGACGCAAACGGGCCTCGCCAAAGATGACGATGTGATGCAGGCATTCTCGACGGATCGAGCCAATCAGCCGCTCGGCGTACCCATTCGGCCAAGGTGAGCGCGGCGCAATCGGGTGATCCCAATGCCCATCGCCGCAAGACGCCGAGTGACGGCGAGACCATAGGCGGCATCGCGGTCGCGTATGAGATGAGTGGGCGCACTATCCCATGGGAAGGCCTCGGTAATCTGGCCCATGGGAAGGCCTCGGTAATCTGGCGCGAGATCCATTCCGCCGTCGGATGGTCGGTGACGGCCAGCGAGATCAGGCGTCGCCGTTCGTGCCGCAGGATGACCAAGACAAACAGCAGCCGAAGTTGATCGTCGGGACCACAAGAAAGTCCATTACGCCGATACCGGTCACATGATTGTGCAAGAACGTTTTCCAAGTCTGGCCCGATCCGGGCTGGCGCTTGGCCATGTACTTAGCGACGGTCGACTGTGCGACCTCGCTCCCGAGCTTCAACAGCTCGCCATGAATACGCGGCGCGCCCCACAGTGAGTTCTCCACGCTCATCCGCCGGATCAGGCTGCGGACCTCAGCCGCAATCTTGGGCCTACCGCCGCGCGAACGCGACTTCCAGCGCCAATAGGACCGGAACCCCGCTCGGTGCCATCGCACGATCGTGTCGGGTTGGATGATGACGGCGGCGTTCAGCAGCGACGGGACAAGGCGATAGAGTCAGACAAAGAGCAATCGGTCCGCTGGCGTGAGCCGTGGCTTGGCGGGAAGTCGACGCCGCAGCAGGCTCAGCTGATGGGGCACGAAGACAATCTCGGCCTCCAGCCGCGCCTGCAACTTAAAAGGCGAAGCCAATGCATGCAGCAACAAGCCGAGGAACGAAGCCATTCTGCCGAGACTATCCGATCTACCTGCTCACTACCGTGTGGATAGGGTTTTCGGCAGCGACAGCCCGTCATGGCGTCGTGCCATCAATTCAAGAATCGAAAGTGCGTAGAGACCATGGAGGTCCCTCAGAGCGACAAGCCGATCGAGGGCAGTGAGCCGATCGAGGCAGCCGCCGCGATCGGCTACAGTGCGGCCGCGTTCGCAGAGAACGCCGGAATATTGAATCGAGCCTTCTGCTCATCGCTCAGCGTAGCGTAGAAGGCGTCAAGGGCCGGACGCACGTCTTTGGCCGCCCGAACCATGGCATCGAGCCGCATCTCCACCGCGTCGATCCGCTCCACCGGCGTTTCCGGCGCCTTCGCCGGACAAGATGCCTGAAGCGAAGCGGCAGCGCTGGCCGATGCCGCTTTCAGCTTCTCGAAGGCGACCTCCTGCTGCTGGGTGGGTTGGATCGTCCGCTCGATGCGGTCCACGGGGAGTTGTGCAAAGCTTGCGGCGCGCGTGTCGCAAAGCGCCGCCACGCCGCTGGCGGCGGGGGAACCGCCATTCGCCTGCTCGGCCATGGCGGTAAGGCGCGCCCTCTGTGCGTCGCTCAACGTACTGTAGAAACGCTCCAGCGGCGCCCGCACCATGTGCACCGCCTGGATCATGGCATCGAGCCTTCTTTCCACGGCGTCGAGCCGGTCCAGCGGTGTCAGCGGCGCTTGGATCGGGCAGGACGCCTTGACGACTTCGCTCGCCCTGTCCACGGCGATTTCAAGATCATTGAGCGCCTGGATCTGATTGCCTGTCGGCTGGACCGCCTGCGCGATGATGCGGTCGATCGGCAGGCCGGTCACGCCCGGCGCCAATCCGCTGCAGGTCACTGTCATGTCGGACGTCGGGCCCGTCGCCTGTTGAGCCGTGGTCCGCGCCCCGACGTCGGTTGGCGCCTCAGCGCCATAGACGTCGTAGAGGCCGTCATACTGGGCATTGGACCAGGCGGAATAGGACGGGCCGGGCCAGTAAATACCGGACAAGAAGGCATCGGGTCCGTAGGCCCAGAAGGGGTCGTAATAGGCGCCGGGCCAGAGGGAGTACGTCAGGACGTCGCCGTACAAATAGGGCCAGAAGACGGGCCCGTGCCACCCGCCCCAGCGATGCCAGGCGGCACCCGAGTGATGGTCGCCCCAGCGGTTCCACGCGTGCTCGCTGCCGAAGGTGTTGCGATTGAACTCATGGCCATCGGGGTTTGCGACGTCGTGAAACCGATGGAGCCCAGGGCGGCCGCCAACGCCATCGTGGCCGAGGCCGGGCGTGACAATGTGGCCAAAGTGAGCGCCGCCGATATGACCCAGGCCGGCTCCGCCGACATGACCGAAGGCAGCGGCGCCCATGTGACCGCCGCCAAAATGCATGCTGCCGAAATGGCCGCCGCCACCGAAGTGGCCACCACCACCGTGGCCGCCGCCACCGCCACCGCGGGCAAAGGCGTTCGTCGTGAGGCACAACGCGCCAAAGGCGACGCTCGCCAGGAACACCTGTGTTGCCTTGGCCATCATGATTTCCCTCCTGACATCGGACTGCGCGTATGCACACCCGTTCACCCGAATCTATGTCTGTGCCGGGAAACGACTTCAGCCGCATTGCCGCGCCTGAGGCCGGCTTGCGCCAATGCCCGCGGCAATTCGGTTCTCGCCTTGGTCCGAAGAGGGCGCGACGGCGGTAGGACGACGTTGGTGCTGGCTGTTGCGGCAGAAGCGCCCACGCGTCGCCACGATCGCTCATTGGCGACGGCGCGATGCAATTCGAGGAGCCGAGGCCGGCTGCCTGACCGTCCCGGGGAACCATCCCATGTTGTCCTTGGCAGCGTCGAACATCGTGGATGCAGACCCAAGCAGGCGGCGTGAGTTCGATCAGGCTATCGCCAGGCGCTCTCGAGGAGCTCCGGGAGCACGGCTGGGGCACCGCGCGCGGCCTCCCGCAGCATGACGTCGAACCCGAGAACGTTGATCGAAGACGCGGACGTTGCGCTGCGCTGCGAACATGCGCGCCGATCGATGATATGCCTTAGCTCTAGCGAAGCGACATCAGTTCGCGGCAACAGCCGATGCCACTCCGGGATAGGGATGTGCCGATCGCCGTCCAATGCGCGCCCGACTGAATGAACCCTTTGGCTTCCAGATGGACGCTAAGGATGAGACCAAGTAGTCAATCTCAGCTTCGCTATGAAGCGGCGAAGGGGTGATACGCAGCCGCTCGGCACCCCGGGCAACAGTTGGATAGTTAATCGGCTGGACATATATGCAGTGCTTGTCGAGCAGCTGGTCGCTGATCTGCTTGCACAACACGGGATCGCGAATCATTACCGGTACAATATGACTGTCGTTTCGCAGGTACGGGATACCTGCCTCATCCAATCGTTGTCTAAGTCTCGCAACGCGCCGCTGTTGTTGCGTGCGCTCGACATCGCTTGCTTTCAGATAGCGGATACTTGCCAGGGCGCCCGCAGCGTTCGATGGCGGCAAGGCGGTCGTAAAAATGAACCCCGAAGCAAAACTGCGGATGAAATCGCAAAGGATTTCCGAGGACGCGATGTAACCGCCAACCACGCCAAAAGCCTTTGCCAGCGTGCCTTCGATAACCGTCAACCGGTGGCTCTGCCCATCGCGCTCGGCGATACCTCCGCCACGTGAGCCGTACAGCCCCACGGCATGCACTTCATCGAGGTAAGTCATCGCCCCATACAACTCGGCCACATCGCAAATATCGGAGATCGGCGCGATATCTCCATCCATCGAATAGAGGGACTCAAATGCGACCAGCTTGGGACGAGATGGATCGATGTCCTTGAGCTTACGCGCGAGGTCTTCAGGATCATTGTGCGCAAAAATGCGCGTCTCGGCGCGGCTGTGCCTGATCCCTTCGATCATAGAGGCGTGATTGTGCGCATCTGATAACACAATGCAGTCTGGTAGCCGCGAGGCCAGCGTGCTCAGCGTGGCCCAGTTCGACACGTAGCCTGATGTGAATAGCAGTGCACTTTCCTTGCCGTGCAAATCGGCAAGTTCGCTTTCAAGCAGCACATGATAGTGATTGGTGCCGGCAATGTTGCGCGTACCACCGGCTCCAGCGCCACAATGATCAAGCGCTTCGTGCATCGCCCGAAGAACCAGCGGATGTTGTCCCATGCCAAGATAGTCGTTGGAACACCACACGCTGACGGGCTTTGCTCCTTTGACTGTATGATGTTTGGCGCGTGGAAAAGAACCAGCTTGCCGCTCGAGATCCGCGAAGACCCGGTAACGACCTTCGGCGCGCAGCTCGTCAAGCTGTCGGTGGAAGAAGTCGCTGTAAATCATTGCATCTCCTGTCAATGGCTTGCTCTGGCTACCGCCAGGCAGGCTTGGCCCTACGCAAGAGCAGACGGCGTTTTGACGCGACCGGCATCTTGTCAGATTCCCTACTCTCGCTCTTTCAAACGGGCGTTCGATATTTCCATTCCGCACGCTCGTCCGACCAAGACCTGTCTGGGGCCGCGCCAAGGAATTGCTCGCTCAAGCGCGCTGCCAGTCCGGAAAGACGAGATGGCGCCAGCCACGGTTGCGGTCGAACTTCTTCCAGGCGCCCTCGGGCTGGGCGAGGCGATCGGCGATGGCGTAGACCACCGCCGGATGATGGCCGAGGCCGCAGTGGCTGCCATAGACCTCGATGTTCTCGGTCTGGGGCTCATCCTTGTTCAGGCAGGCCTGCCAGGCGCAGATGCCGTCGGTGCGGCTGAAGATGGAGGTCGTCGGCACGGGCGGCGCGTCGATCAGCGTGTCGAGCAGATCCTGCTCTTCAATCTTGCTGCCGCTCACGATCTCATAGGTGCGCCAGGCGTTGGTCGATTTGGGCGAGCCGGCGAATGGACTACCCAGGCTGATCAGGCAGCGCACCCTGTCGGGCACGATCTTGGCGAGCTGGCGGGCATAGAGGCCGCCCAGACTCCAGCCCACCAGGCTGATCCGGGACCGGCCGTAGCACTCGAACAACTCGTCGATGCGGGCCAACATGTCGCGCTCGAGGTTGGCGCGGAGGCCGAAGTTGCGTCCCTGGTTCCAGCCATGCGCCGTGTAGCCGTGCGAATTGAGAAAGTTGCGCAGGGCACTGGTGCTGCCGTCGTCGGCCATCAGGCCGGGCAGCACGAGGACGGGATGACCATCGCCCAGCGGCGTGACGGAGGAGAGCCACGGGCGCATCAGCCAGAAGGCGCCGAACTCCGGCACGGCACGCGCTTCGAGCAGCCGCAGCGCGGTCGACGGGGGAGGAAGCGTGGCTTGTGCGGCGAACATTGGGTTGCTCCTTGTAGCTGCGCCGCAACACCGACGCAGTGGCTGCCGTACGTCCTGTCTGTGCTGTGACTGCTGTCTGTTCTGCGACCTTCCCCACCATAGGTCGGTCAGGACAGGCTGCTCCATCGTACGGAGGTGCGTTCGGCTACCGTATTCGTATCAGGAACTCATATCTTGGTTTGCCGATGACGCGCCCGAGACTGGCGGGGGCGACGGCAAATTGCGCGGCGCGGCCAATGCATGCGAGCGAATATCCGCCGGTGCTTTCTCAAGGACACGCTCGGGCAGGCTGCCAATGTGCAACCTGCCGCCTGCTTCGGGATCGCCGCGATCCGGGGCGCCAAATGCGCGAGACATTTCCTTTGCATGAGCAACGCCCGCCAGAGCTCCGCTTATTTTCCCGGAGGTCGTGATGCTTCATTCGCTGCAACCCCAACACTTCGTCATCCCCCGGTACCTGCGAACGCGTTGGGAGTGCCCGGAATGCAAAGATCGTTTCATCTATGCAGAGGGCGCTATGTCTCTCGCGCATTTCCGCGTGACTGACACAGGAGAAATCAAGCAGGGCCTGGCGTGCTTCTGCTCCACCACCTGTCTGCTTCGTTAGGGCACCCGGCGATATTGGGGCTCATGCATTTAACGCGAACGCGGCTCAGACTGGAACGGGGTGCGCTGGGCCTGTCGTCTCAGAGGTAGACGCGCTCCTCGGTGTGACTTGCGCTTCTCCATGTTGAAGCGTCCCGGCATAGATCAGCCGCCCGCCGATCGACGGGCCGGGATATTGCACAATCAGGATCCCGCCGCCGGTCGGTGTGGCACGCGCCCTCGAAATGGGGGTCGGATGGTGGAGCATTATGTCCGGCCAGGACGGAAATCTAGACTTAGGCCCAAATCCATCGCTGATTGGCGGCGAAGGCGCCCGAGCCAATGTCGCACTCATGTCTTGGATCGGGAATGGCGTACGGCAATAAACGTCCGTATGACTTTGTAAACGTTGACGACGTGCCATATTAGCGCGACAGCCGTTCTCGATTGCGCTGCCATCACAAGGAACTGTGTTTTGTCGACCGCTCCGATCATCTCCATCGTCGACGATGACGAGTCCGTCCGAGCTGCAGTGAGCAGCCTCGTTCGGTCGCTCGGCTACCAGTCGTGCGTGTTCTCTTCGGCGGAGGAGTTCCTGACCTCTCCCCAGCTGAATGATACCTCGTGCGTCATCGCCGACGTGCAAATGCCAGGAATGAACGGAATGGAGCTCCAGGACGCGCTGGCCGTACGCCGTCCGCACATACCGGTCATCTTCATTACCGCCTTTCCCGAAGAGCGAATCCGCAAGCGTACAGAGGCGGCCGGTGCCATCGCCTTCTTCGGCAAGCCGGTCAACAGTCATGCCCTCATCGAATGCCTCGATGCCGCCCTGAGGAGCAGCTGAAACCGCCGGCACCAATGTCGCCACATGAGCCTACGAGTCGGCGATAAGAGCGGGAATTTGCGCATTTGCCAAGTTCGACCGGTTGCAACGCGATGCGGCCGGCAATCGAGTAGACTCCAACCGAGCTCGGCCTGGCGGGATATGGTTCGCCGGTTGCCCTGAGGGCGCGCTCCAGCGCCACCCGCGGGCACGCCTACTCACTGTCTTCCTGAAACACCGCCTCGCATTCTTCGGAAAGCAGAACCGCGGTCTGGCAGATCTCTGCCCAACGTTCGGGCAACAACAACCAAGAGTTGGCAATCCAGCACAAGCAACGATCCGAAGGGATCCATAGCTTCTTCGACAGGCACGGGACGCAATAGGGCGTTCCCGGCAAACTTCGAAAGGCTTCTCTTATGACCAAGTCCACTTCACTTTTGGCTGCCGGGATCGTCTCCCTCGTCGTCGGCCTCGGCTTCGCCACGGGCAGCAACGCCCAGTCACCCATGAGCGACCAGGACTATTGCCACTTGCTCGTCGAGAAATACACGATCGGGAAGGACGGCGAACTCAAATTTGGCCGCTCCGAAGTCGGCAATGCGACCGCCGTCGCCATCGCCCAGTGCCTGGAGGGCAATCCCGGGCCGGCGATCCCGGTGCTCGAGCAGAAGCTGCGCGAGGCCGACATCCCCGTGCCGGTGCGGAGCTGACACCCTCGGCGCAGTCTCCACGCTTACGGCAAAAAGCTTCGCCGCCGCGGCCGACAGGCGACCCGGCGGCGAAGTGCTGCCCAGCGCGCTGAAATGATGGGTTTCCGACAGACCAACGAAGGTCCCTTAACATGAGCAAATCCGCCATACTTCTCATCGCTGCAATCGTGCCGCTGACTGCCGGCGCGTGCACCGCGACCAACGGCGGCGCGCAGTTCGCCACGGCAGCACGGCCGGGCGATGCGGCTTACTGCCAATCACTCGTCAACCTATACACGGCCTATACCGGCACTGTCGGCGGGTCGCTGGGCGGGGACACGAAGGGCGGCGAGCCAGCCGATCTCGATGCCAGCGTCGCCATCGCCCAGTGCCAAGAGGGCAATCCAGGACCGGCGATTCCCGTGCTCGAGCAGAAGCTGCACGACAGTCGTGTTGCAGTGCCGCGGCGCCCCTGACGTACAATCAAATTGTGAGAGGGCGCGAAGCGCGGATCGCAAAGATCATGCAACTCGGCATCATCGGGGGCGGCGCGGTGGGTTCCGCGACGGCCATGGCGGCGCGGCGTGCCCGAGTGCGCGAGATCGTGCCGGTCAACCGCAGCCGCGCCCGGGCGGTGGCGACCGACATGCATTACGGCGTGGCGCTGTCGCCCATGGTGTCGATCCGGGACGGCGACTACGTCGACCTCGCCGATGCGGGGCTGGCCATCATCCGCCGGCGTCAATGAAAAGGCCGGCGGCGCCACCGACCGCAGAGACCCGGCCGGCCGCCTACGCTTGCTGCTCGACGTCAACGTGAAGGTGTTCCAAAACGCCTTCCCGAAGCTGGCGAAGGCCGCACCCCCGGCGGTGATCCTGGTCGCGACCGATCCGCCCGAGCCGCTGGTCGACGTGGCGCGCCAGCTCGCCGGTCACGAACGCGTCATGGGCGTCAGCACCTACTCGACAGCCTGCGCTTCTGCCTCCATGTCGCGGAGAGGCTGGCCGTGAGCCTGGGCTGCGTGGAGGCCAACGTCGTGGGCGAACACGGCACGTCGAGCATGTTCCTGTGGTCGTCGGCCAGGATAGGCGGCACGCCGGTGCGCGACCTGCTCGCCAAACACTTGATCGAATTCGACGCCTTTCGCAAGGCTGTCGATCAGGACGTGCGCTTCGTCAACATCACGATCATCGAAGGCATCGGCGCCAGCCAGCATGGCATTGGCTTGCTCTCGGCGCGCGTCGCCGCAGTGATCCTGCGTGACGAGCGTGCGGTCTTCCTGGCCGACTCCTACAATGCGCGCTTCGGCACCACGGTTTCCTTGCCAAGCGTCGTCGGGCGCAGGGCGTCGTCGAGGTGCTGGAGCCCGACATGTCCGACGAGGGAAGGCAGGGACTCGAGCGCAGCGCCGCGCACCTGAGCGAGACGGTGCGCCAGAACATCGGCGCAAAGAGCGATCCTAGCCGCTTTCGACCTCGTCCCGTTTTCCGATACGCACGATACGCTCTAAGGCCGGCGGTCGGCGCGCGCGCGCCACTAGCCCCGCGCTCCCGCACCAAGGTATTAGGTGCCTCATACCTGCAGGACGGTTCAAAGCAACCTCTGTCCGATTGAGAGGCCCATCTCGATGGCACTAGTTTGGCGGTGTTCCAGACACGGAATCACAAGTGAGCTGGGACGTACGAGCTAATCGACTCGAACGTCAAAGGCCAAATCCATGCTAGTGACCTCGTCATGCCCGAATGTGGCGTCTTATGATCACGCCCTTCAGAAGACGGCCGAACCATGCCAAGCTGCCTTGTTGCCATCCCTGGACGGGCGCGCCCGCGCCCATGAGAGGCATTTCGGGCAGGCTGGCACGCAAGCTCACCGGCTGCTCAATCGGCCGATGGTCGAGAAGACCAATCAAGGCGTGGAGGTCCATCCCGCCGACGTCGTAAAGCGCCACGTCGTCACCTGGGACGGCATGGCAGCGGAGATCGTGCACGCGACCCGCCGCGAGAGGATGGAGTTCCGCTTTCGCGGCACGCGGCACCTTCTTGTCCTCTGCGAGCAGGGCGTGCGAAGCGATGGCGAGACCTTCGTCGAGGGCCTGCCGCGATCAACGCTGCGTGACGTGACGCGAAAGCTCACCTTCATCCCGGCCGGTCGCACCTACCAAGAATGGCATGAGCCCCGCGTCCTGACACGCATCGTATATTTCTACTTGGATCCGGCCAGCCTGCCGATACCCGCCAAAGCGGCCACCGCGTCGGCGCCTTTGGCCCCGCGGCTGCTGTTCGAGGACGCCACGCTGTCCGACACGGCACTCAAGCTCAGACGGCTGATCGAGACGACCGGCGTCGACAGCAGCCCTTATTTCGAAGCCCTCGGCACCGTCCTGGCGCATGAGCTTGTCCGGCTCAATTCCGGGACGCAACGCAGCGACGCTCCGGCAAAGGGCGGGCTGGCCGCCTGGCAGCAGCGCGTCGTCACCGCCTACATCGAAGACCATCTCGCAGAGTCGATCTCTCTCGCGACTCTCGCGCAGCTGGCCGGGTTGAGTTCGTATTATTTCTGCCGGGCCTTCAGGCAATCGCTCGGCCTGCCGCCGCATCGCTATCACAACCACCGTCGCATGGAACGCGCCAAGCTTTTGTTGGCGAAGCCGGCGCCCTCGGTGACGGATATCGGATTGACCGTCGGCTACGGCGAGACAAGTTCGTTCACGGCGGCATTTCACAAGACGACCGGGCTCACCCCGACCGCCTTTCGCCGGACCGTCAGCTAGAATTCAAAGCGTCAGAGAAAGGTCGAAGCAATGAAGATGCAAATCGTGATGGCCACCCTGGCCGCGACGCTTCTGGCCGGTGGTTCCACCCTGGCACAAGTTGGCGGAACGGGCACTTCGCCGCTCGGGGCGACGTCTCCCCTTGTCATGGGCTCAGGCTCGCCCGTTGCGCCCACCGGCATCCCGCTCGGCGCGACCGAGATGACAGCGCCGGGCACCAGTCCGGCGCCGCTTTCCACCATGGGCATGCCGGGCTGTACCGGCGCGGCCGGGTCGACGTCGCAAACGGCTAATCCCCTGTTCGATGGCGGAGGCATGGCCGGGACCGGATCGAGCGCTTGTGCGGGAACGGGCAGCGCGGGAACGGGCAGTGGAGGAGCGGCCAGCGCGGGCTCGTCGATGCCGACTCTATCGACGTTGCAGGCCGGACGCGCCGGCATCCCGTTGGGATCCACCGAGATGGGTAGCGCGGGGCTTAGTCCTCCACCACCCGTCTCGACAATGTTCATGTCGCCCATCGTTCCATCGACTACAGCTCCGCTGTCGACGATGGCTAGCCCGCCATCGATGACAGCTACTCCACCGTGCCCGGTCACGGGGACATTCCCCGACGGCTCCACAACGAGACAGGCAAGATCTGGCTCCGGAGGGACAACGATCGTCCCCGGCTGCTGACCCAATTCTCCTGCATAAGGAAGGTGGCAGATGAACCGAAAGACCATTGTTCTTGTGGCCTTGCCGACCGTCGCGCTGGCGGTCGCCGCCGCCCTGTACTTCTGGCTCGCTTCTGGCTTTGAAAAGGCGGCTACAGCGTCCGTTGCGCCGTCGCCGGTACCGGTCGTTGCCGGCGTCGTGAAGAGCCACGGTGTGCCCATCTATCTGCGCGGCGTCGGTACAGTGATTGCGTACAATACCGACGTCGTGCGCAGCCAGATCCAGGGCCAGCTTACCGAGATCACGTTCACTGAAGGGCAGACCGTCAAGGCCGGCGATCTGCTGGCCCAGATCGATCCACGACCCTATCAGGCACAACTCGACCAAATGATCGCCAATCGCACTCGAGACCAGGCGCAGCTCGCCAATGCTATCGCCAACCTGGGCCGCTACACCGAGCTGCTAAGCAAGGGCTACGCAACCCCGCAATTGTCGGACACGCAGAAGGCGCAAGTCGCCCAGCTGCACAGCGCGATCAAAGCCGACGAAGCGATGATCGAGCAGGCCGAGGTCCAGCTCGGCTATACAAAACTGACGTCGCCGATTCCGGGAGTCACCGGCGTGCGGCAGATCGATGTCGGCAACATCATCCATCCGACGGATCCCAACGGCCTGGTGGTAGTCACCCAGGTCGAGCCGATCTCGCTGATCTTCACCCTTCCGGAATCGGACCTGCCACAGATCCAGACGCAAATGGCCAAGGGGCCGCTGACCGTGCTGGCCTACAGCCAGGACGACAAGACCAAGCTGGATGAAGGCAAGCTTCTCCTGGTCAATAACCAGATTGTCCAGACGACGGGCAGCGTTCAGCTCAAGGCTACCTTTCCCAACACCGCGCATCTGTTATGGCCGGGCCAGTTGGTCAATGCCCGACTGCTGATCGACACGCGGAAGGATGGGCTCACCATCGCAGCGCCGGCAGTTCAGCAAGGGCAGACGGGATCCTACGTCTACGTGATCGCGCCGGACGGCAAGGCTGAGGTGCGCCCCGTCACCGTGGCGCAGATCAGCGAGGGACAGGCATTAATCGACACGGGCCTCAAGGCTAACGAGACCGTCGTGATCGACGGTCAGTACAGACTCCAGCAGGGCAGTCCCGTGCAAATGCTGCGTGGCAAGGCCGCACAGGAAGCCGACCTGCAGAGCGCGGTCGAGAAGGCAATCCCATGAACTTCTCGGCGCCGTTCATCAACAGGCCGATCGCAACGATCCTGCTCATGGCCGGATTGCTGCTGTGCGGACTCGCAACCTATCACCTGCTTGTCCTTGCTCAGAAGTCCAACAGGCTCTGGGATCGGTTTGCCGACGAAGCGTGTGGCAGACGCTTCTTGATCATTCGACCAAAGCGTTGACCGCTGCGGCGACCTGAGACCCAGGCAACGGTTCGGGGCGCTATGCCATTCGCGCGAGGAATTGCAGGCCGCGACGACACTCTGCAGCGAGACGGCTGCGCAGGTTGAGCCACCGCAAACCATTCAGGCTGCGCGACGCTCGTAGCGATGGTGCAGGCCGCCGACCTTTGAAAAGGCGATAACGGTGCCAGCAGAGGGTGGCTGTATGGGCCGAGGCTCCGGACAATCCTTGCCGAGCGAGAGATGCGTTCGGCTTCGGTGGTGATACTCAAAGTATGTCGACAGCACTCGGCGCAAGTGACGCTCGTCGAAGACGATGACGTGATCGAGACATTCGCGGCGGATCGAGCCGATGATGCGCTCGACGTAGGCATTCTGCCATGGCGATCGCGGCGCGGTGACGACCTCCTCGATCGCCATCGCCTGGACACGATTGCGGAAGGTCTGACCATACGAAGCGTCGCGGTCTCGCAGCCGAAAGCGAGGCGTGGTGTCCCAAGGGAAGGCCTCGGTGATTTGGCGAGCCAGCCAGACTTGTGTCGGGTTTTGCGTGACATCGAAATGGATGACTTTTCTTCGCTCATGGCCGAGGACGACCAAGGCGTAGAGGAGCTGAAACCTTGCCGTTACGACAACGAACATGTCGACGGCGGCAGTGTCATGCTTGTGATTTTGCAGGAACGAGCGCCAGGTTGGGGAGGGGACCTTGGGCCGCCATGGAAGATATCTGCCAACCGTGGCCTGGCTCACTTCGATGAGCAGCTCGCCATGGATGCGGGGCGCGCGCCAAAGAGGGTTTGCCAGGCTCATTTTGCGGACCAGTTCACGGATCTCGAGGCGCATCCGGGGCCGCCCCAGGCGGCGTGATCGCCGACGCCAGTAGAGGCGGCAGCCCTTACGATGCCACTGGACGACGGTTGCCGGTTTGACCAGCACCATGGTGTTGAGGACCTGCGGCCAGATTCGGTAAAGCCAAGTCCAGAGCAGCCGGTCGGTGGAGAAGAGCCGAGGCCGCCCAGGGCGTTGCCGACGCAGGACGGTCACCTGGTGTCGCAGAGCAACGAGCTCAAGTTCCAACGAGGCGCGGCTTCGCACCCGGAACGAAAGTAGGGAACCGACAGCGGACAGAAGAGCGATCATGCCCACGACGGTATGGAAGTGGTACAAGAAACGCT
>Ga0193743_1000420_pt1 | contig 33555 bp, 32 predicted proteins | sample L2c2metaG_FD_143038 | JGI IMG/M metagenome (GOLD analysis project Ga0193743, IMG submission 143038) | Soil microbial communities from a riparian zone of the East river system, Colorado, United States - L2c2 | ecosystem: Environmental > Terrestrial > Soil > Riparian zone | place: USA: East River... | reverse complement strand
GATACATTATATATTGGGCTAAATTTAGGTAGAATCTTACATTCTATTCAGATTCTAATTGTCTCGAAATTGACACAGAAGGTAATAATCTACTAAATGCAAAATTGAGGCAGAACATATAAATCTCGCCAGATTCTAATTATCTTTTGCACCTTGGCAGAATTAAATAAGAATTAAATATTCTGCTATGTGCAGAATTTAATGGTTTTGCAATACATTCTACTATGATTCTGCACACCACAGAATAGTCCCCTTCCAGCAGTGACTGACCCTCTGAATAGATTAAAGGTTTATTCGAGGGTAAGTCAGGATAATCCAGAACCCTGAATTTCCAAATCTGGCTCGGCATCACGGCGAAGAACCTTTTTTTATGCGATAATATTATATTCTCTGGATTAAAAGCCTACGGAAAGTCATCCAATTAATCTCAACACATAGCTCATCCAAAAATGTGATCTGTACCAAGAAATTTGCTGGCATTAGTCATTGCACATCAAAACTATGAATACCTGTGGGGCAGATGTCATGATCTATGAGAGTGGGGAAAGGCAACTTGAAGGTGAAGGTAGGGTAACAAGATTGTGACAAAACAATAGTTGGTGGTTGGCGAAAAACAAATAAAAGGGGTATCAAGATACATCGAGGTCAAAAAAAGAGGCTCCCAAGTTTTCAGGTCGATCGACCCAGGCGTTGTTGAGCAATAAAATCGCAAACATCCTATCGGTTTTGGTCCCTTGATTCAAGCCTTCGAAGGTGAAAGCGGAACATGAAATAGTTACCAAAAGAGGCTATATTTGTGCAGCAAACAATCACCGGCAGAAGAAGGCGGCTTTACCGCCGTGAAGTTCTCACGTGCCTTCATCGGTTCTGTCAAGATGCGCCGGCTGGGTTAGGCAGAGACTCAATTCCAATTTCCAAAGCCGTTTTTAAGGGTTTTATAGACAGAGTGGGTGTTTTCAAGCTGAAACCAAAATTATCAGGGTCAACCGTTTATTTTCGGGGCTCGGCTGCCGTGGCGCATCATTTCGATGGGAAATGGAGGAACTCAATTGTCTGACGAATATTTGGCCTTTAGAATGTACGATACAGTGTCTAATAGTATTGTGGCCAATAATATCTATGTGTTTTCCGGAAAAGGGGTATGATATAGCTTATTGCGGTCCTGGCGGACCTAGTATGGGTAGTATGGTATGCAAATCCCCTCCCACCGAGTAAGAGGAATACTGTGGAGTAATTACTCAGGCTAATCTGTGATAACAAGATTAGAACTCAACGCCGTCAAAACATGTGGCCCTTTCTCCATTTTATATTGGTCGTGGAAACGGTCAAAAAAGAATTAATTCTGATTAGAGCCCACAGGTCTCGCATTATAACATAAACCAGACCCTAACGGCGCTTGTTTTCTGCACACTGGAACTCCGTGGTTTGCAAATAATTACGCCATCAGTGTCCCACACTTCGACACCCCGCTTCTCAGTGGGCTCTCGTAGCGGAACACCTCCCTTCAGATTTCCACTGAGCCATATCACGGTCTCAATTCTACTCCCCGCACCTCAACACTCAGCACCTCCGTAAGACTTGAATGCACCATCTCCCTTCGGTTCCCGGTGAGATTGAATATGCGTCCTTCTTGCTCAATCTCGGTATAAATAGCTTCCACTAGGCCGAGAACAGAGTTTAATAGGGTTTAATAGGCGCTCAAAACTTTAAGTGTGTGGGAATTTGGGAGGAGTATATATAGAGGTTGCTACTTATCTTCAATAATTGCCTTTCTTGCCCCCTTTGAATGGTTCCAGTTCCTATCTCTTCCCGTCATCCTCATTTTTTGCATCTTGTATATCTCCTGTTGCAACTAGTTACTCAACATGTGCCGCGCTACCTGCACCTCAATGGCGTTGTCACCGACTCTCCAAGCGCATCCCCAACGTTTATCCGGCGCGCAAGCAAGTTTGACCCACACCGCCCAATATCCATTGTTTCCGTCATCCTTATTCCCATCCTTGTCCTCCTGTCGGGTTTATTTGCCGGTCTGACATTGGGCTATATGAGTCTCGACGCGACTCAACTCAAAGTACTCAGGATCAGCGGCAGTCCGTAAGTCTGGCGCTTTCAAAAGTGACGCAACATGATGCTCACCTCTGTAAAGCCAGCAGAAGATGTATGCCAGCAAGATTATGCCTATCCGAGAGAATGGCCATCTTTTACTTGTTACGCTCCTCCTTGCGAACATGATTGTTAACGAGACCCTACCTGTTATCGCAGACCCAGTTCTAGGGGGAGGATTCCAAAGTGTGGTCGTATCCACTGTCCTTATTGTAATGTGAGTTTATGGGTAACCAATATCGGATGTCACTGTCACGCACACCACCGTCACGATCTTTATTATTTATCATTTCTTGATCCTTCCCAAACCAGTAAACTGACATAAATTCAATATAGTTTCGCAGAAATCATCCCCCAGTCTCTATTCACCCGCCATGGTCTCTATCTTGGAGCAAAGATGGCTGGCTTTACAAAGTGTTTGATTTATGCTTTAGTACGTCTACCCAATTCCGAAGAGGTCAGAATATATCTTACAAATGTATAGAGCCTCATTGCATGGCCCGTCGCAAAGATATTGGAGTTTGCCTTGGGTGCTCACCATGGCATCATCTACAGAAGAGCAGGTAGACCCGCATACTCCAGCTATTGACCCGAACACTTTGTTGATACTCCCTTCAGAACTCAAGGAACTCATTGCTATGCATTCGTCTCAAGCTACTCACGGCGGAGATTTGAAATTAGATACCGTCACCATTATTGGCGCCACACTTGATTTGCAAGAAAAGGTCGTAAAACAAGTGCGTATAGCTTTTGACCCTGAAAAGGCGCATGAGTTGACGCCTAGACTCAGGCTATGACCCCTATCAGTGATGTATTCATGCTTTCTATTGATTCTAAGTTGAACTACGCCCTTCTGAAGAAAATCTGCTTGACTGGTCACAGTCGTGTGCCTGTTTATGAGGAGGTTGATGTCCCTGTAACCATGAGCGATGAAAACCTTTTTGAAGGTGTACCTCACGAAGACAGGCAACAACGTACTCAGAAAGTCAAGAGGATTGTAGGGATATTGCTTGTCAAGCAATGCGTCTTGCTCGATCCCAAAGGTTTATATCCTCGATCCAATTCAGTGGTTTTTAGATTGTTGGATACTTACAACAATATAGATGCTACTCCTCTTCGCAATATTCCCTTAAACAAAGTACCATTTGTCCCTAACAACGAACCTTTGCTTGGCATCCTTGATAAATTCCAAGAAGGCAGGAGTCATATGGCAATCGTCAGTCGTTTCAGTGTCGAGAAGGTATTTGTCAAAATTGTACGCAGCCTTCGCTGCAACTAATTTTCTGTCTAGGCCGCTAGTGTTAAAAAGGCTGTCAAACGTGGTCTTACCCAGCGTCTCCGCGAGCGTGTTGGGATGGGCGATTCCGAATCTGATTCCGAAGCTGGAGAGGATGAGGATGAGAATAACTATGCCCTGCGAAATACGAAAACCAGCACCCGGCGTAAGATTCTCAAAAACCTCAAACAAAACCACCTGGAAGAAGGCATCGAGAACGACAACACGGCCTCGGTAAGCGATAAGGATGATAAATCGGAATTGGAAAATGAGGAAACAACAAACCCCAAGACATCTTCTAAGCATGGGATAACGAAGAATGAAGGAGAGAGCAAGAGTACTTCGAAGGTCACAAGTTTTCAATTACCGAAAGTTGCATCAGCGATGACTTCGATCTCAAATCTCGAGCAAAGCATGCCCGCTGATGCCGTTTTGGCCAAGGAGGGTGCAGCGGAGGTCAGCAAAATGTTTCATTATGGGAAAAGCTGGCTAATGAAACTTTTCTCAATTAGTTCTTGCAAGGTTTTGACCCAGCTGTTATGCCTTTAGGAATTATTACCTTGGAAGATGTACTCGAAGGTAGTTATTATTCGTTGGAATCTCACCCAGTCTCCAACCCTATCTTTATACTTAGAACTTATCGGCGAAGAGATATACGATGAGTTTGACCCGGAAGGTGCTTATGGAGACCGGTACCCCTACGAGTCACCTTCAGGCACCGTTCAGGACCGCGATGGCGGCGACTCTGAAGCTCCTCACCGTATGTCGTCAATCAGTAACCAGCGACCCCAATCGACTACTGGTAGCACCAATCCGTGGAATAGTCAAGCAAAACCTCTAGCTACTGCGTTGGCTGGCCATATACCGACCTCTTTGAAAAGCCTTGGTTTATTACGGACCAGAAGTGCACCAGCCGTTCCTGGAGAAACGGAAACCGACAAGCATGCCGGAGACGATATGCTTACAGGGACAGAATGGGAAATGATGGACGATGAAAAGGAAAGCGTACACTTTTTTTCGGAGACCGACCCTGGGCACCCATCCTTAGGCACCGCCATTCAGATGCCCAAACCTATCAAGGGTACTGGAAGGTATTTACCGTCAACTATATTGGAACGACACAGTACTATCTCATCTTACGAATCGACCTCCGTACTCTTACCACGCGAAATCGTCCCAGAGACTGTTATTATCCCAGAAGGAAGGGGCTGGGCCTTGCCTCCCTCTACACACCAGAACCTTCCTTCTCTCGTGGTGATAGCACCTGCTCTTGCTCGAATAACTTCGTCTGCGTCGCTCGGCGTAAGCCCACAGGTATCTGCCATACAGACCGCTCCGCCCACCCCGACGGGCGCACCTCCTGCTCCGTTTTTGGAAGCCATACTTTTGGAGAGGAGGCGCAGGCTAATGGCAACGAGTAGCAATGTCTCGAATTCCAGTACTCCAGTCCAATTCGGGCCTCACAATAATTCACCAAGCCCTGCACTAAGTGCCAATTTTGCGACGCTTAATGAGGGCAGTGTCGCGCCTTTGACCTTGATAGCTGCGAGAGGAGTACACAATTCTTCTGGGAAGGGAACCATGTTTAAGAGCAGTCCTTTGGGCGGCGGTGATAGGGTCGGTGCCGTAGTTTCTGAGCGGGTCAAGGCAGCCAAGAAGAGTGAGGATGTGCAAAGTCCAGGTCAAGAAGGAGAGGGTAGTGAAGTGGAGAAAGCTGGTCTCGGGAAGGGTTGGAATTCTGGCAATATCCCTCTGGATAGGTAAATATATTCTCTTCCTGGTTCTTTGTTGTACCTCTATGCGGTTTTCTATTCCCCCAACATCACAAGTCAAAATCTGTCCGCAGTCTATTTTGAATACCTTGTAAATGTAAAATATCTCTCCAGTGGGTTGAATGACGACGACTCTCCTCAGCCATCTAAGCACAGAAATTAAGTCCAAATGACTGGACCTTGATTTTACCTCTCTTATAGCTCATTGTTCCCAATCTAACAGTTCCTATAAATCTAGTACACTACATAATTTCCCTTCGGGCCCAACAAACAAACGGAGTTCGCTTTTAACCTTTAAATGAACTCGTGAGACTTCATTGTTATACTAGTCTAGAAGTGATAGGGATAGGCTAGACCGAGCACAGGGGCAGGGGGCGGAGTTGAAATGGAGAGGAAACTCTTCAGGTGGGGTGGTTGCGGATGGAGTGAAAAGTATTTATGGGACCAATAAGGGACTAATGCTCGAGACAGAAGGTGCAAAAAGCAAGGTTGTACGACGACATCATCGATAATGCAGGCTAGGAGTTTGATGGCCAAGATAGAGCGCGTCGACCAGGGCTGGAAAGGAAAGCCGCAGGGGTTAAGGCAGAAACAGGACAACATGCGATGAACAAGAGGTTGAAACTGGTACTGCACAAATAATTGAATTCTGCGACAGTATCTACCTTTCAAGTTCCAATTTATTTATCTTGTCATCTTGCATGAGTTATAGCGCCAAGCATTGGGGAGAGATACCACCGACGGACGTGGACCAAAGTCCACAAGCCCCAAAACCTCTCGACCTATTGTCCACTGTCCAGCCTTCGCTAATCCACTGAATCCTCCCTTCAGAGATGGTTGTTTGGAATTTGTGACAATGAAGTCGGACGTTGGAGGAAAAAGAACGAGCGCCTAGAAGCAAAGAAGGTTCAACCAGTGGATTTTTTGCCTTTTCCACAATAGTGTCTGGGTTGGGACATCAAGACAGAACAGTAGAAGCAATAGCAATTACTAATGGTCAAATTCTCGGTGGCCGAGAACTTACTACAACTTTGTGTACCTCTGTTTGTGCGGCGTAGCAGCGTGGTCTTGGCTTGTTGAGAATCGAGATCTGCAGTGTAATTCATAATAAAATCCAACAAATGGATAAGTAATAAGGTTTCTATCTAAGGTTTGAATGAGAAATAACGACATAAGTAACGACCATATCTAAGAGAATACGAAACTATTGCTACACAAATTCAGTGGTCTAAAGGCCAAAATAGATACAGAAAACGCCAAGATAGCAATAAAACGGACTGTACGAGATAGGGAATGAATCAGTTAATAGCATGAGGAGACTGATGACAATAATAATCTAGATTGAGTAGAAAGTAAGAGAAGAGCAGAAAACAAGAGACGAGCATGAACGGAGACGACGACCCAACTACATGGATCAATCGGTGGGAAGCAACGAGAAGCAAATTAAATATATATATGGCAGAGGGAACTTTGAATTGATTGGCTGCTCTCCATCCACCAGCCGATCAAAATCCACTGTGAGAGCCTGAATCGAAGAGAACAAAGGGCGTAGAATCTAAAGAACAGCCCGTGCTCAGTGGAGCGTGGAACAAGGCAATGACCGAAATGAATCAACAGCTGCCAGAACAAAATGAAATGACAAGAGGCTACATGCGCATGACATGAATCTTCCCATTGGCTTTCAGTCGACGGAAAGCATTGGCCAGTCGATCAGCATCTGATGGACTAAAAGACGCGAATGGGGAGTACACCATGACCTGCACTTTCTGGAGAGCAGAGAAGACAGGCCTGGATAAGTTTTCGTCGAGGGAGCTCCATTGAGTGAAATTGAATTCATCTGTTTTGCATTTGCGGGCATGTGTGACTATATTTATAGATTCGAGGGAATGAGAGCTGTTGATGTTTTGAAAGAAAGGGTATAGACACTCCGCGGGGCACATGCCAGCTGTCCACTGAAGCCCCGATACACGGAGGTATTTGAGACGAGGAGTCTGGCTCAGATCGATAGTACCTTGTACTGAAGAACACCGGCTTTGGCCTGAGTAAAAGATGTTAGTTTTACGGAAAAACAATAAGGCCGTGAGAGTACTGACAGGCTGATGCCCACATTTCCAGGGACTCGAGAGAACCACCTGACACTTGAAGAAGACGGCGAACATTGGGGATGTCATCGATATGTTCGAGGAACAAGCCTTGGAGTTTGGTGATATCAATAGAGCATGGGGCGGCGGTCAGGAGGGCATAAAGCATGGGTGAGAGCGGTACGGCCTCGATGTAGAGACGCTGCAGAGGTTTCTTCGGCCACTTTAGGGAATTAATATTGTCCATAGCACCGAGAGACATAAGGGCTTCTGCCCCATCGAGATCGTTTGAGAATCGGATATGAGATAGTCGAAGTCCGGCCGGCGCACAGGAGGAGTTGAGAAAGTCGACTAGAACTTGCATGCTGGGCACCTGACAGTTCCACATGTCAAGATATTGGAGTTGTGGAGATCCAAAGAGTCTGGTGACCGAGTGAATGAATGAAGGGGATATTTGGGACCAATTAACTTCCCGCACGTAGATGGTCGTAACTCGTTTGAGCTGTGCCACTACGTCTGACAATAGATGGTCATAGATTTTCCATTGGGCTGGGTTCAGCCCAGTGGTGTTCCCAATAATCAGTTCTCGTACAAAGTACGCCATATCAGGGCTAGTGTTGAGACTGTCCAACAGCCTTTCAAATTTGTCGACGACGCGGTCTTGCGACTTGGTGGGTGGTAGAGGAGAAGAAAATGTTTTGTTCCCGAGACTGGTCCTGGGGATGAGCAAGTCAAGTTCGCGGAAGAAGTGGACGCGTGCAGAGATATTCCATGAACGACTGACAAGCCGAGTGGCGCAGAGGGTTTGACGGTCATTGTAGGCAAAGTCGACGACGTGGTCAATGAGCTCCTGGGGAACGTACGTGTCCATTTTCATGGTGGGTGAAGAAAGGAAAGGATTTGGGCAGACTGCCAGACTTTATAACAGCAACCAATACAAATATAATAACAGTATACCGGTTCTCCCGGCGACAGGGAAGCTGAACATTGAGTTTAGCGTCGACCCTGCGCGTCATCACGTGATCGCCTCAATGAATTTTTTTGAATCTTGATTTGACAAGACGGTGAACGGCCATCGTGGGTCATGACCAGTGGAAAGGGTCGCCGCCCAAGTTCCTACCAGACATCAAAGGACATGAACAATGTACACCTTTTAGACGAAAACGCCGTCTCTGGATCCTCGCATGAAGACGTGAATTTTATGTATTTGGCACCTTGGTCGCTTCCTTTACTAACGGAATTGCGTTGTGTGTTAGGACTCCCTCAGCAAGGATGTTTCTAAATTTCTTAAGGACTTGAATCTCCAGGAGAGTCACCCAAAGCAAAAAGAAACCAAGGGGAAGGAGAAGGAGAGAGCTCCGTTTTCCAAATCCCAAAAAAAAGAGAAGAAGCTTCCTCAGACTATACCTGCTACCAAGACAGCTGCAGAGGTTACAAAGGTTCAACTGCCAAAGGTTCAACTGCCAAAGGTTCAACTGCCAAAGGTTCAACTGCCAAAGGTTCAACTGCCCACAAAAATATCGTTCAACCCCAAATCCCACTTTATTTTCCAACCCATATCACAATGGTACACCGTAATCCCTCCCCTTAGTCCCACTCTTACTTCTACATCAACAATAACCACCGCTCAGCTCTCCGCGTTGGTTTCTAAAGCAGCAGCACTTCACGACAAAGATATCCGCACCTTCCAAGCATCCTCCTCTTCAAATTCGTCTTCGTCTGAAGCCAATTTCCTCTCAAAAATTATCCAGTCTGGTACTTTGTCAGATCGACTCAGTGCTTTGACCTTATTGGTGCAGAGTAGTCCATTGCATAACATTAAAGCCTTGGAAACGCTCAAGGGTATGGCGGAACGAGGAAAGGGAAAGGGTGGCAGAGAGGAGAGTTTGAAAGCTCTACGGTGTATTGTCGATTGGTGGGTAGGCGGCGGTGCACCTAATCGAAAACTCAAGTAAGCCTTATTAAATTTATTATAAGGACGATGCTGATCATTGATTCACAGGTATATCCGTGACCAGCCTCTTTTACATCTTGAAGTTACCGATCAACATTTTCTAATTTGGTATTTCGAAGATTGGTTAAAAAAGTATTTCTTCTCTATTTTGCAAATTTTGGAGGTAAGTTGGCCGCTGACCTTCTATCCGCCGTAAATTAAAAACTTTTCAGACCCTTTCTTTAGATCCCCTGCTCTATGTCCGCACTCAAGCAATAAATCTCATTTTCACCCTTCTCCGAGACAACCCAGAGCAAGAACAAAATCTTCTCAGACTGCTTGTAAATAAACTTGTATGAATTGCTACTCTTTTCCCTAGCAAACACAATTTACTGACTAGTGATCTGTTTGATAGGGTGACACAGAAAAGGCACTCTGCTCACGCGCGTCTTTCCACCTTCTTCAACTCCTTCAAAGCCACCCAGCCATGAAGGCGGTCATAGTCCGAGAAATCATCTCACTCGTACTTCATCCCCCAGCATCAGCCCCTTCTACTTCCACTTCCACTTCCACACCTTCAAACAAGCACATCCGCTTTATCGATGTTGCAGCTTCCAAACCCAAGCCAAAAACAACGGCCACTGCAGATAAAAGGGGTGGCAACGCCCATGCCCGATACTATGCCACTGTCACATTCAACCAGATTGTATTGACGCCTGGGGATCGAGAGGTCGCTTTGAAGTTGATCGACGTGTATTTTGAAATGTTCAAAGAACTTTTGGGTGAAGGAGCTGATCAGGTTGAAGATGAAGTGGATCCGAAAGAGGATTCTAAGCCGAAGGAGTATAAGAGAGATAAGGGAGGCAGAATCAGGGATGATGGAAAGGGTAAAAACTCTGGAAAAGGCAAAGGCAAAGGAAAATTCACGGAAATTAAGGGTGCCGCAGGCTTTACTGAGGTTGAAGACGCCCATTCAAGATTAATATCGGCTATTCTGACCGGTGTTAACCGTGCTCTACCTTTCGCCAAAGTAGAAGCTGGAGATGCTGCGTAAGTTTTTTTTTGTTGGAATACCAAGGTTCAGACATTCATCATTCTGAATAGTATTAACAAGCACATCGACACGCTTTTCTTGATTACCCACACCTCAACATTCAACATCTCACTCCAAGCACTTGTATTAATCCAACAGATAACCGTGTCCTTTTCTTCTTCGTCTACATCATCCTCACCTTCATCTTCCTCAATGGCCAAGTCAATATTGGATCGTTATTACCGTACTCTCTATGCTTCCCTCCATGATATACGCTTAGCAACATCATCAAAGCAAGCCATGTACCTCAATCTCTTCTTTAAATCCATCAAAGCCGTTGCGGGAAATGAGGATGGAGAGAGAGTCAAGGCCCTAATACGGAGATTCATCCAGGTGTTGGTGAGTGGCGGAGCAGGCGCTACCGAGTTCACTGCCGGTGGATTGTATCTGCTCGGAGAGGTCAGTTTATTTATCTATGCTCTCTTGTCCGCGACTTCATGCTGATCAAACCACTAGTTGTTCAGTAGTATTCCTGGTTTACGATCTATGATCAATCACAAAACGAAAGAGGACTCGGAGAGCTATGATCCTCGTAAACGAGATCCTCAGTTCGCTCATGCTTCTTCATCGCCTCTGTGGGAACTGGTAAATAACGTTTCTGTCCCTCCAAAGTACCGCTGAAATTTATTTATGTCCACATTTTCCCCTCTATATCAGACACCTCTCCTCAACCACTACCACCCTGCAATCTCACTGCACGCCCGTCAACTTTTATCTTCCCAACCACTCACTGCCTCCGCAGATCTCTCTCAAAATACACTCTCCCACTTCCTCGACCGGTTTGTGTACAAGAATCCTAAACAAAGCAAAACTGGAGAATCAGCAGGCGGGAAAGGTTCTAGCGCAATGCAACCAGCGGCTAGTGCCGTCGACGGTGTCAAGTTGATCAAAGGTGAAGTTGGAGTTGAGTCAATGGTTAACGAAGCGGCATTTTTGAAAAAGCGCGTGCAGGATGTGCCCGTAGACCAGGTTTGTCGCTTTTTCCTACATTATACAATTGCTTAATTGATTTTTTGTTTCAAGCTTTTCTTCCATCAATATTTCACTAGGAAGGACGAGAAGGAGAAAGCCAAGGCTACCAAAGTCGGAAAACGCAAAGGGGATGGAGGAAGCTCTTCCGAAGACGACGATGATGAAGAGGCAGAGAAAGCCAGCTCAGATGAAGTTGCAGATGTGGATGATGAAGATGGTAGTGACGCTGATGAGGCGGAAATCTGGAAGGTACCCTGCTCTCTTTTTTTTTTTTGGAGCTGTTTTAACTTTCCGACACATCGTTAACGTCATAGGCGATGAAGGCCACAATGCCTAAAGTCCAGGGTGATGATGACGATCTCATGGAGGATAGTGATGATGAGGACGACCTTCCATCAAACTTTGGAGATAGTGATGAACTCCAGGATAGTGATGCGCCAGAAAATGAAGAAGACCAGGATGATGATGATGGCCTATCGCTTGTAGAAGCCTCAGACAACGAGGATCTCATCTCTTTGGATGGCGACGTACCTCATGGACTTATCGAATACGACGGTTCTGATGCAGATAACGCTGATGATGATGACAATGCTGCCCTGGCAAAAGACGAGGAATGGGGTGGAATAGGTAGCGGAAACGACAAGAAACGGAAACGAGAAGAAGACAAGACAGGAAAGAGAAAGAAGCTGAGATCATTGCCAACTTTTGCGAGCTATGAGGATTATGCGAAATTGATAGATGATGGCCCTGAGGATGATATTTGATTTAAACAAGTACTGTTTTATGCACGGTACTTTGTTCACTGTCTCGTTTCCTAATTCTTTGGAAGCTGAGATAATGAGGTTGAGCCGCTTGATCCATTGGACTATTTAAAATGAATATTGTAGGGTAAATACAGCTCCAAACGTAAAAGTTAGCTACCAGAAAAAAAAATGCAAGGGTTTACTAAGTTCCGTTTATTGTAAAAAAGCAAAATATTGACATTTGTTAGAGATCCGTTCTAGTCCTTCTTCAGCTTCTGCGGAATATCTCCCAAACGCTGTCCAACTTTGACTTTCTGACCAGGATGCACATTGAATTCAAAGTCGCTTGGAGCTTCAAACACGAGAACGATGGTGCTGCCTAAGCAGAAACCACCCATTTCCTCAGCTGGGGTTAACGGTTGGCCTTGCAGGATAGGGGAAGCAGCAGAGTATACTGCTTCGGTGTATGTGCCTGGAGGTGGTGGACGACCACGGAGGTTGGTACGGAGTGCCTGTCAGTAGTGAATGAAATGAGCATGTTTTATGAGATTTAAGAGCAGGTTAGGAGCGGACCTGATCGAACTTGATTTTAATGCTGCCAACATTGGTCGCACCAACAGGAACCATCCCGAAAAATCCATGTTTCCATCTACCGAGGAGTGCCACACGCTCGTTTAGAACGAAAAGGTTCTCCAACCGTTTTGCCATGTAAGGTGATACCGAGAACAATTCCCCTAGAAGTAAAGCTTCAGAACTCAGCAAAAGGAGAGAGTGGCCAAAACGAACCAACAAAATGTCTTCGTTTCTCAACCACCCATGCTGTAGGACTGTGGAATCGATGGTAGTCACCAGGGGCTAGGTATATCACCGAGAAGAAAAGCTTGTTTCCAGGCCTGATATGTCTACCCGACGCTGTAAGCCTCCGTTTCGATGGCGTGACACCCATTTCAAGTGCCACAGAAGTGTCGTGTACTAAAGTTTCTTCGGCATTCCGGTCCGACCCCACTGAGGCATCTATTCGGTCGCCATATTTCTTAGGGATGTCCTCGTTGTCGGTGGCAGGTGTGGAAGGTATACTATTGCTCACGCCGGTTGAGGTCAACGAGGACGAAAAATCAGTGGGTGACTGACTCCCAGGCGAAGAAGCACCTATAAGCTGTTGGAGACTGTACTCGATGCCATTCACGTTGGCAAATTCTCGATCATCAACAATGGACATGTCGCGGTTATGTTCGATGTGTAATTGAGGTGAATTGGGTCGTTCAATGCCGAGTAAAGCATCCAAAGAGTAGGTGATACCCTTCACTTGTTCCACTCTCGAATCATGCACAGTGCCAAAATGTAACACGGTCCCGTCCGCTGGACTTAGCTGGAGGATTGGGATGTCAATCATCGGGTATAAAGTAAGGATGAGTTTTGTAGTACACACCAGAGACGCAGGATCTACTATTCGAGCACCATCTTTCAACTTCCGGTAGAAAAAGGCACCAAGACTTGGGTATTCACGGAGGTTTGAAGGTTCGATTTCATCCAGATTACAACCAAAAACATAAGCATAGAATCCAAGACCATAAGGTCGGAACCAGACAGGAAGCTCCAACGAATTGACATAACCCCAGAGACGGGACATATTTCTGAGTGGTAAAGCACCAATTACGTGGACCTGTAAACGGCCGAAGGTCAAGAACAACCATGGGTAAGGAAAAATATTTGCTAACCTGCCATGGCCCCTTTAGCTTGATAATTTCATAGCCATTTTCATTGAGGTCCGCTTCTAGTTGCGCTTGTGCGCGCTTGGTCCTTTTCCGATACTGCATTGCCACAAGGAGCAATGCGCCAACTGCCAATGGTAATGGGTACCATTTAGTAGGCGTTTCTGTCCAGGCGTTGATAAGTTTTCCTGTAAAATAGTCAGTCACACGATCTGGGAACGAGGAAAACCATATACGGTAAAATGGCAGCCCAAAGTTAGGTCCCCCTCCACTGCTCCCTTCTGTACCGCCCTTGGATGAATAAGCCCTTTTAAAATCCTGGTTCTTCACAGTTCTAAGCAATGCCGAAGTCTTTTTGGCGCTGTGTGTCCAACACCTAGTAAATGCTGATGACGCTGTGCCACATGATACATTTATGACTCTTGAGGCGGCATACAGTGGTTTTTTCCCAGTGGTCAGGATGTTCTTCTTGGAAAACAGCATGAGATGTTGCTGCGCTCAGGATCCGTAGCATACAAACAAGATGGAAGGGAGGAGCAAGTGGCGGTTGTAACCAAGTTGTACTTATACCACTGATGACTGTCAACCAACTGGATATATGCAGTACGTACTCTCCTCTGATTCACTCAATTGGTACGCTGTTAGCTATAACCAAGGCCGAATATATTACATAATACTTGCATATAGCCGCCACTGACGTCCGAGTCGACCATGCTCTCCTCCTCACTTTGCGGTAGGTCTTTGCCTGCCGTCGAGGTTTCAATTCAAAACTAATGCGTTCCTATCTTGTTTCTGACACTCAAGACTGCAACACGCGCACCTGATCAAGGATCATTGAACGTGAAGCGCCGTGTTCCGCGTTTGGCAATCCTTTAGGAGCATTGTCCTTTAATTACTCGGGTCACGCTTGGAAAATCGTCTACTTCCCTTATCCTGGACTTAGCTAATCATTCGGCTCGGATCTCCATCTCTTTTAAAGACACCAAACCCACCCATGGCATATCATATCTCTTGTGTATACCACATGATGCCTTCTGCGTTCGTCAGGCATTTTCGGCCTTCCAGAGCCTTGTGGAAAGGCGATCCACTCATAGTTGGCATTCGGTATGGCCTCCATCCGTCATGTTTACCTTTCGTTTCTCACATACCTTTGTTTCCTTAGCCGAGAAGATCCGAATAGGATATGGGAGCGTCGTGCACCTCTGACTCCAGATGTTGTACACAAGTTAACATCGTCGCTCAATGTGAAATTCCATATTCTGCCTTGTGCCAGAAGAGTCTTCAGTAATATCGAATATGTCAAGGTTTGTTCCCCTTCAACATCCAAGCTGCAGCTTAAGCCGCTATGACTGCTCAACCCTCAGCTATTAACTCGTTAAGGAGTGGTTGAACGCGTCACTTTAAAAGAACACCGTCCCGTTATTCTAATGCTCAAACATTGATAATCAACCTGTCTTCTTCACTCAATCGGCAATTTCCACCTTTTACTCATACAATTCTTCTTCATCGTAGGCTGGGGCTGTCCTTACAAACTCGCTGAATGACGCTCAAATTGTACTGGGCATCAAAGAACCTCCGCTCCAGGATCTACCCCCCAATACTAGCGAACAGACTCATTTGATGTTCTCGCATACGGCCAAAGGACAACCGTATAACACTCCGCTTCTCGAAAGGTTTATCATGGATTCGCAGGTCGAATCAAACAAGAAATACCGTCGGCTCATTGACTATGAGCTATTGACAGATGATGATGGAAAACGTACCGTAGGGTTCGGATATTATGCAGGGGGTTTGAGAATTTCGCCTCTAAAATTTCTCAATACTGATAGGTTCTGTTACGTTCGTCTCTAGTTGCGGGCGTTCTTGAATCTCTTTCGGCAATGGCGCACTCACACCTTGAGAATGGCATAGCGTCGCCTTTCCTTGTATGGTTTTCTATTCCTTTACCCGCTTCGACACTAACATCTACTCAATCTCTATCAGTATACACCCAGACCTCACACTCTTCCTTCAGAGGAGCGCTTACGGGCTTCTCTCCGATCCATAGGCACCGCCATTGCCAATGACGGAACTCCACGAGAGCTGGGCCCTTTCATAATCGGACTTACCGGGTAAATTAATGAAACTGGTTTTTTTTAGATGTACATGGTTAATTTATCCGCTAGGAACGGTCGAGTTGCTCAAGGCTGCCTCTCAATTCTATCTGAATTACCCATCCAAATAATAGATGTGTCGCAACTAGAATCTCTCGTCAGATCTCCCAGTACGTATCCTCGTGTCTTCCAGACCGCAACCTTTGTTCAATCATTCTTCGCATATTTTCAGATGTCGATTCTAAAAAGGTATCTTATCATTAGACTGATCTGTCAAGTTCCAACAAGGCTCATCTTCATGGCTAGGTTTACCTTGTACATCCAAAACCAGAAGATTACCTTGTCAGAATAGATGATGGGCAGTATGATCGGGAGCACTACTACCAATCACCTCATTCTTATACCTCCGTCTTTGGCAGTAAGGTGAGGAAGCTAGAACCCGTATTCCTATACTTTCCGTCTCACTTTCCTTCAGATTGCACCATACCTTACACTCTTCCTTAATGGAACTGGGTGGTCCCCATCATTCCCAAGGTTAATGACCAATGAGCAACTCGCAGTTGCTCTCGAGATAGCACGAGGCATGGACGGTTTCCGTTTCACAAATATCGGAGATATTAGCTGCGACGTTGAAGTTCGTGAAGACGTCTATTTGAATTTCAACATCGGAAACTGATTACTTTGGTTTTATGCAGGGAGGATTGGAATTTCTCACGAAAGCAACCACCCTTTCACAACCCTTCTACAAGACCAGACCTCCAACGTTGCCGCCGCATTTGCCCTCTGTTCAGATAATGTCTGTTGATATACTGCCCACCTCCATTCCTCTCGATGCGTCCAAGTCGTTCTCCTCTGCATTGGAGCCCTACTTGACAGACTTGATTGGCTATATGACAAACCCGACATTGGACGGAACTCTTCCACCAACTTTGGAAAGGGCTACTATTGCATCAAGGGGTGTTCTGGCTGACAAACATAAATGGTTGCAACCTAGCGTAGACGAATTTCGGAAAGCCGGACAGGAAGAGGAGACGGTGCCTGATGAAATGTCCTTGGAGAGCGCCAAGCCTCGCAAAACAGAACCTACCACCACTGGCCACATCCGAAAGAAGAAGATTCTCATGCTTGGCAGCGGGATGGTTGCTGCGCCAGCCGTGGACTTCATCGCGCAAAGAAGCGATGTAGAGCTTATAATTGGTATTTCCAAAACTCTTCGGTCGTAATTTAGCCCCTGATATACCGTGTTTTCTCCTTATAAAGCAAGCAATTCATTGTTAGAACTACAGCAGCTTGCCGGACCGCACCTCCATGTTAAATATCGAGTGGTTGATATCAAGAGAGAAAGCACATACCTGCATCTCATGCATGAGACTGACATAGTCATCAGGTACGCATTTAATCTCAAGGAGAGAGAACTATGCTCATCGAATAGACAGTTTATTGCCAGCCGAAATGCATGCTGCAATTGCTCGCCTTTGTATTTCATTCGAAAAACATCTTATTACTGCATCGTATGTTTCCCCAGAGATGCAAACACTTAATCATCGGTGTGCTACTATCCCAACTATTTCATCGCTAAAACATCACTCCTGACCCGTGTTTTCCTTTTCTTCTTTTTCTTTTAGAGCTTTGCAATCAGGTGTTCTCCTCTTGAACGAGATCGGTTTGGACCCAGGTATCGATCATTGCTCAGCCGCCGATCTTTTGCGGAAATTGAAGGGTCAAAACAAGGAAATTGTCTCATTCACATCGTTCTGCGGAGGTCTGCCAGCACCAGATGATTCTCTCGTACCGCTAAGATACAAATTTAGCTGGAGGCCACAGGGAGTACTTACCGCAGCTTTAAACAGTGCCCGGTATCTACTTAATGATAAGGTCGGCCCAATGCAACTTTGCTATCAAAAATCTTTTTTGACTTTCGTAATCATGGGATAGATTGTCAAGATTCCTGATGATCAGCTGCTTAAGTCTTACTTTCCGAACTTGCCTCTTCCCCTACCATTCCAGCTCGAAGGTCTTCCCAATCGAGACAGCCTGCCCTATATGAAAACTTATCGCCTCGATCCCGCCGAAACAAAGACTTTTGTTCGCGGCACTCTAAGGTATTACTTTTTTTCCGTTCCCCCGACTCTTAGTTATATTTTGTTTTAGATATCCGGGCTTCAGTTCTCTTATGCAATCTTTCGCAACCCTTGGCCTGCTCAACCGTTCTGGCACAATCGAACTCCTTGACTGGAGCATGTTTGTCAATCAAAGTCTTATGCTGCAATACAACATCACGGATGCCACCCTTCCACCACTGTCTTCTCTTATTCCTTCTGAAGACGTCCAATATCTCCACGAATCACTTACCTGGCTTGGATTAGCCAAGTCCTCTTCGCATGTAGCAACTGGCCAGAGTCAGATGCCACCACTTCCGAAAGGCCGAATGACACCTCTTGCGATATTCGCTTATCTTTTGTCGCAAAAGCTGAAATACCAACCCCACGAGACTGACATGGTCGTTCTCTCGCACGAAGTCATCACTCGGCAACCCGATGAACTGTCAGATAATGGCTTTTTAACACAAGCCCATACTTCCACATTGTTCACCTTTGGACTTCGGAAGCCTAATGTCCCATTCCAAGGTGCACGTCCATCGTCAGCAATGGCGCGGACAGTTGGGTTGCCATTGGCGATCGCGTCTCTTCTCGTATTGGATGGCAAATTTGACTTGCGCGGGGTGCAAAGACCCACATGGCCGCAGATCTACCGACCCATCTTGACTAAATTACATGAGGTTGGGTTGGGGATGAGGGAACATACACGCATGTTGACAAAGTCGAAGGACCTGGTGCAGACTGTTGCCAATACGCTGGTGACGACGGATGATATAACGAGAGCCGAAGATGCGAGGAACAGAGTACTTGCCCCACCGGAGCTTCGCTTGGATCTAGAGAGTCATTCGGATTGGAAGGGGGCTCACGATTCAACCCGGGTTCAAATTTGAGTCTCACGGGGCCGACCTTGTAGATATGATACCTTGCTGACAAGTTTTCTCCTTTCTACAGAGCAGGGCCAGCTTTGCTAAGACACATCATTATTTTACTGTAACTATAATAATTGTAATGTAATTGTAGTTAGAAATCGGTCTGTTATGTCAATTTCGAAGAAACAAAAAATAAAATTTATTGGGGAAGAAATACCAGATAACACAAAGCTATATATCTGCACTACATCGTCGTCCTTTGCCTCCTCCCTTATGCAGACCGCGCAAGGGTAGGGCGGGTGTCAGCTAATACAGGTCATTTCCTCCTTTCAGGCCTCCTCCGGAATTGCTTCTACTGATCGACTTGTTATGTCAAAGTAGTGTTCCTCTTCATCGTTCGATGGTCTTTTGCGCTTCGGCGTCGACGTCTGACTGTCACAACAGCGGGGGTCAACTTGCGAAGAAAAAAGGAGAAACGAGAACTAGCACCTATCATGTGAAATATGGACCATGGCAGGCGATGAGGATGTTTAGCGCGTCTAGATTCCTGCAGAGGGTTAAGAAGAGTGAGTTATATATCATGCCTTCTCCGAAAAAGAAATCTGGACACAGCCTACTCATTTTGAAATATAATTCTTTTGACTTCCGCGAGTAGTACAAAAGGTCACTAGCTATTACCCACCGCTCAAAAATAATGCATCAGTGTATATTTGCCATACCAGATAATGAGGTTGAACCACCCCTAACGAACACCAGGTTTTTTGCCAAGTTCATCTAACCAAGGGTGATTAAGCAAATCCGATGCTAAAGGTCGTTCCAAAGAGTCCAAGGACACCATCAACGTTCTCCAGCAGGTTCAAGAACCCGTCAACGAATTCGGCTGAAACACCCCGGGCACTCTCAATCTGTCAGCTTGCTTCGACATCAGGAACAGAGGGATCTTGGGAGGCACCATATTTAAAGATATTTGGCCGTGACCTTCGACCTTCAACGATAATATCGCGTGGCTGCCGTCGAGGAAGTTCTGCACAAAGTTTGATCATTTCCTTGATAAGAGCGTCCTCCGCGCCAACAGGGGAAAATAACACGTAGCCGTAAACTACTCGCGCATCTAGGAAAAAAAAGGTTAAGTCGAAGAAAATCAATCTGTGGAGATATTACCGTGAAAGCTAAGGACCAGTTATCACTCATGGGCATCAATTATCCCAGTAACTTGGCCGTGTCGAGTCTGGCAGCTTGGAAAGCATACCTCCTGAATGATAGCCTCCTGTAGGTCAGGTCTTCGCAGTCACCGCCGCCATTCCATTTGGCCATTCCATTTGGCCATTCCATAGAATTCTTCGTGGGCGGGTTGGTAGTGACATTGAAAATCGCAGCGTGGCCAATGTTTTGAAAAGAGGTAGGAACGCAGGTTGATTATTTAATATACTGACTCTTCTTGTATAGTTCAGTTTTAACCTTATTCAATTGTCATTCTGTGCGCTCGTAGAGAATGCATCTTGTATCATTAAGATGTATTATTGCTTTCTTACAATTACTACATAATTGTAATTTGTTCGTTTCTGAGCATTCCATGAGGTTGCAAATAAATATGTGTTTGTGAGCGCTTGTGTGAGTGAATAGGATGGTGATGCGGTATCGTAAAGTGTGAGCGAGAACGTAATGAACGTAGCGGAGCTAGAGGGTAACAGAGCGAGGAAAAAGAAGAAAAATAGTCCCAGCCTATCATCTATCGATCGGGAAGACAGAAAAGTAAACCAAAGTACAACAGGAGCAGCAAAGTGGGTGAGACTGATAAGCCCGAAATCTTGAAGGTGGGTAGAAGGGGAAATGATAGATGACGAACGAATGATGGGCAAAAAACATCCATAGATCCTTGTCCATCTCCAAGAGGCCAAGTCCGATCCAGATTTTTGTCATCAGAGAGCTCCTACATGATTAGGCACCTGCGCTGCTTCAAACTCCTCCCCCATTTGCCTCTCATACTCTCCCTAAGAGCAGCTTGGAACACCTCCTTAACGCCCTTACCTGTCTTGGCACTACATTCTTTGTAGCTAGCACCAATGTCTTTGGCCACTGCGGCCCCGTGTTCTGGGGTAATGGGTACTTGACCTTGGGCTGAGAGCATGCGGAGAGTGGTTGCGTCTGCACGAAGGTCGGTTTTGGTACCGATCAGGAGAAGAGGTGTTGAAGGGCAGAAGTGCGATACTTCTGGATACCACTGGTGAAAGGCAGGTTCAGACGGCGAATCGTGAAGGACAGGGACAGAGAACTGGTGAATTACGTACTTTGTCCAATACATTAGCCAAACTCGTTGGGAAGTCCACTGAGAAGACTATGAGGATAACATCGCTTTCAGGATAACTGAGCGGTCTGAGTCGGTCATATTCTTCTTGACCAGCTGTATCCCACAGAGCCACTTCAATAAGCTTGGTATCCTGTTGTACTAGGGTAACATAATTCTCAAATACAGTTGGAATGTAGGCCTGTGGCACACAAATGATTATAATGAAGATAAAAGTGGGTCAACGTGAGCTCACTTCTGGAAATCTATTCTCAGCATAGACAATGAGCAAACACGTTTTGCCACATCCACCTGCAATAAATCACTTTTTTTTAGAAGTGAACCATAAGAAAGGGTTAAATGATATACCATCCCCCACCACTACCAACTTTCGTTTTAAATCAGGGCGCCTTAGATTAGATGAGGATGGTGCGCTTTCCATTGAATGTAGACTGCAGCGGGGTGTAGGAAATGGAACGGCGAACGATCGAAGGCGGGCGTCAATCACGTGGTCGTTTCTACTCATGCCGTCACCATCGTCGTCGACGCGGAGGACGACGAGGAGCGTGTTCTGGCCAAACAATTGCACAAGAGGTTGCATCTGTTATGGGTGGATGTCGCCTGCCATATGCGTTGCAGGCGTTCTTCAGGTGAGTAACCACCACTTTCCAATGTCATCTATCGACCCAATTTTATTTTAATGCAAGGTGATTTTATCAACAGGACTCCTTGACCAACGCAGGAGACGCGTTATTATCAGTGGCTTTGTCTAATTCATCTCTATGGAACCCAGTAAAGAAATCTTGTGGAGGCGATGATCCCGTTTTGCTCGGCACCTGTGAATTCGATGAAAACTCACCCGTCCCAAGTTCACTGACTCTGTGGAATGCTGTCGAAGAAGACAAGAATATACTTGTAGAATTCAATTTCGTGCTATACCATGCATGTACTCCGGATTCCTTGCGCTTTTATACTCTACTCCCGCCAGAAGTCACTGTAGGTACAGCTCGACCTCGAGATTTCTACAGTGAGCTTGCGCAACATGACTTTACTCGACCACGGTGTAAGAATATTGACCAGGCTCTGAGCGATGTCGTTATTAACCAAGTACGCATACAACGACCTTCCGTCTAAATCGTCTAAACAGAACCCACAGCTCAATGCATCACAGTTGATCCAAAGCATTCTGCTCCGACATCTCACAACATTGCAAGTCACAAAAAACACACCTTTCGTCCCTCTCCTTCCCAGAACAGCATCACTCCTTCTAACACTCGCATCTTATCTCGCTCTGCTCACACCTTTGCTCATCTTCATATCCAGACTTGCAGCTGCCTTTGCCAATCTACCACTACCATCATTCTCTGTGCAGTCTCTACTCGACGCTTTCCCATCCCCAGGATCGGAACCCCCAAGTGCTGGAACCATGACTTCCACTGGTTACTTGAGGTTGAAAGACGTCTTTGCAACAGGTATGTTCGCCCATCAACCACATTGTGGGTCTTAACACGTTTTTTCTTGTAGTCCAACAATTAGATGTCCGCGCTGAGCAAACTGTGTTCTTCGTCACTCAAATAACATCTTTGAAGAGAAAAAACACGCAGGGTGTGGCTGCTTATTCAAGCAGATATACCAAGTCTGTATTTTTTTCTCCATCATCTGTACTTCCAATCGACAGTATCGACCCAACAGTTTCTTCAATACTGTCTGGCTTATAATGAACGACATGACTCTCGGCGTCGCTTTTGGTACTTTCCTACTCGAAAATAATCAAGTTTTGACGGAACTTGCGAATCATACCATCCAGGTACCTTCTCAGCTCATTCACCGAACTTGACTGAAAAAAGTTCTTATCAAGTCTCTGCTCTTCCACTTTCCACGCAATGCTCTTTACTGGCTCGACGCCTGGCCCGCAGGCCTGAAACTCAATACCGAGCTAAGCAGATTTTATGCCAATACGTTTGTTGGCGTCATCGACACTTGGGAGTGTGAGTATCCAATCCTACCTCTTCTTCCCAAAAACACATTCTCATCTCTCCCATCTCTTTCTTCCACAGCTATTCTGCCACCCATAACGCCTGCTCATATAGTTACCCTAGGAACTCTATCTTCCTATGGCGGATTCACACTCTTGCTCTCTCTCCTCTCGGACTTGCTATCACTCCTCTTTACAGCCCATATCAGACTGGTATATGAGCTTGCACGTGGGGTATATTGGGGCGCCGGCGTAAAGCTTGGTGGTGGTTTACTCTGGGGTGTATTCCGAGGTGCATGACCCTGTCATCCCCTTCCAGAAATTCAGCTTTAATCTAACAATCCCCCTCCCTTCTCATACGAAAGGGAAAAGACGCAACGTCCTACGCAATCGTACCGACACCTGGTCTTACGACATAGATCAGCTTCTATTTGGAACAGTGCTATTCACTTTGTTGGCTTTTTTATTCCCAACGGCATTGGTGTATTATGTACTTTTTGCCGGTGTAGGTCTTTTCCATTTATTCCATCTACCTAGCTGATGCCACCACACCACTTTCTTTCCCTCATCTCCCAGCTCCGCCTCGCCACCCTCCTAGTCCAAGCTTCCATAGAAACTCTCCTGGCATTCATGCATCACTTCCCGCTTTTTGCATTGATGCTGAGGGTAAAGGATCCTCAGCGATTACCTGGTTGGTTCATTTTGCACCCTATCCGATGTACCCTACCTACATTCTTACTATCTTTCGACAGGGGGAGTTTATTTTACTCTTAAAGCACCTTCGTCATCTAGATCACCATCAAAGAATAATGCAGAGCATGTGACTTATCTACTCCTAGAAGTGCGTCTTTAAGTCGTTCACTTAAACGTACTCATTCGTTCCTTACCATTTTTTACGAATGTGCAGAACCAACCTATCCATCTCTCAGCTATCTTCTTCCAGTACAGTAAGTATTAATTAATAACCAATATATCTCTTTTTCCCTTCCTATCCTTAACTCTCAATATAAACCAGTTGAATTGTGGAATCGCCTCGCAAGGCACTACAATCCTCTCCGACTACTCTATCGCGTCTTGGCAGGCCAGCACCTCGCTTCTATACCTCGATATTCGATACGGTATGCTTCGGCGGCCGCAACAGAGTGGACTGGCCATGGGATGATGATAACGGATCCGGAAGGCGCGAAGTTGAAGGAGGAGTGAGGATTACAGAATAAATCCTAATTCAATAGATATGCTTAAACTCAATGTATCCGTACTATGCACCTACTAGATAGATGGAATTGAAACAAAACTTATATATTACGGCGCTATAAAAGCGATGCTACAAATACCTCAAACTTTTCATCGATATCCTGACCAAACCATGCGAGACCATGTGGCCGAAGCTGAAGACTTTTCAATGGTATAATATATCTACTTAAATTGTGCAGTCCTAATAAGAAATGTTGCAGAACCAAATCTACTAATCACTGGTGAGGTGAAACGATATCCTACCCACTATTCAATATTCAATTTCAATCAACAGGTACCATAGCCGCAAAACACACACTCTATGCCTCCGTCGCCCAAGTTAAATAACGTTCTGGCAACCATGCAGGCGCATCCCACGATTTACCAATGATCTGAGCTTTGATCATGCTTGCAACGGCTTCTGCGCTGCAAAAGATAGAAAAGGAAAAGCAGACGGGTGAGTCAGTTAGTTTACGGTTGAAAAAAAGAGGACAAGAACGAGACGATAACAGAGGGGAAATGACAGCAAAAAAACAGAAGACAAGAAAACAAAGGGAGAAAAGTACAGGCTACCGAGCAAAGAAAGAGATACATACCATCCGAAAGCTCTAGGCATTCCATGTCCTGTATATCCAGCTGAAATATAATGTCCTTCATATTCTTTCTCACTGACTTCTTTGGAGAGAGGTAGTACTGGGCCGACCTAAGCAAACGAGCGCGTGGGTAGGTCGATATTATCGAGAAAAGAAACGGAAGACCAAAGCAGAGTACATACGAAAGGATCTCCACTCTTCGTATACCCCATTATCCCGGTCTAAAGTAACAACAATGATAAAGCGCCATCAGTTCTCTGCCTGATGAATAAATATAAAAAGTCAAACCCATTCCATTTCCCATCCATCCTCACCTTGACCTCCACTTTCAAACTTACCCGGGAACCAACGCGGCAAAAACGCTCGCAAAGCCTTGCTAACTCTCTCATTCAAAACTCCATCATCCGTCTCTCCAGATTCCATGTTCTCACCCGCTTTTTGTCGGCAACCACCGAAGATGATAAGTGGGTTTTTAGATCTTGTGTTCTCCACTTGTGCTGTTCCGTTTTCGTTTCTAGTGCCAGTTCCGGTCTCCATTCCATGTATAGCACTCTCGTTCGTACTTTCCAATCCCTGATATCTAGGGAACCAATATTCCCATCCACCGCCACCTCCATCCCATGAATTCCTCCATCCCAGGTCCCTAGCGCGCACAGAAGAGCGTACGGCACCAACTTGACCTCGAGTAGGGATGATGCCGTACATGCCTCTTGGTTTGGGATCGGGGGAAATATAGTGAGAAGATTGAGAATGGAGATGTTGAAATTCTTCAATGTAAGGACCAGCAGTAGTAGCTTCCAAGTCGGTACCAGCGTTAGACGTCTGATGACGAACATCAGCATCATCATCATCCTCTGCCAGTCCCTGACCAGCAAGGAAAGGTAATAAATGAGCTGCATATCCATTAGTAGCATGGACTACATAGTTGCACGAAATGGAGCCGCGTGGGGTTTGCAATTTCCATCTGCGCTGTTGCGTTTGTGCTGGGCCATTTGCTGTCCTTACAAACTCCGGTGCTTTTCCTCCTGCTTCCATCGTCGCACCGTGTGTTGGATGTGGATGGTGCCACTCCTCTGCATTCACATTCCGAATCCTCTCGAAACCAGTGACAGGTGTCTTAGTATGCAATATGACTTGCATATTTCCCCTCTCATCCGCAGTAGCCTGGGCATCTTCAAAAATCCGTGTAACCAATTTATAAGGCCACAGATTATGACCTGCCACTTTACTACCTGTATAGCCAAGAGAAGACTCCAAGCGGAATTCCTAGAGAAATGGACCAAAAAGAGAGTATTTTAATCAAAGGGAACATAAAAAGCATTGCACGACCAACCTCTACCATTTCATCCTTCCCTACCCATCTAACGCCTTCCTTACCCATGTTCACGCCCCCCCTTTTGGCCGCTTCCCAGTCCTTTTTGGCCTGGGTTTCCTCTTCTTCTCCTCTCAACACATGCATGATACCCCCCGCTACCAAATCCACTTGTTCAGCAAGGCCCGGCCGATTCTCGATGAATTCGAGGAGGGTATCCGTTGTATGACGTTCCAAGAGAAAGGATTTAACAGCTTCAGCCGTCCCATAGGTTTTCTCGAGGGAGATAAAGCGAGAGAAGAGGCCTGGAGCTAGATGGCCACCGTTTCGTCCTGGCGTTTGTGATATGAGCATAATATATAGATAAGTTCGAGAGGGACGCTGAGTAAAATACCAGTAGCTCCTGAACCTGAATAAATGGAATGAGTATAGTGCCCCTTATGATCGTAAAATATTCCTTACAAAACTGCCTAGCTTCAAGTAGGACGACTTTCATCTTTGCGCCTCCTTCCAAGTTTTCCTGAAAATCCTTCGCCAAATGCCAGGCAACGCCGACACCAGTAATGCCACTTCCAATAACGCAGACATCTGCATCCTGTGTCAAAGGGCCTGTACTACCCACATCGGCCAATGGACTATCTTTTGGGGAGAGATCAAGCCAAAAAGAATTAGTAGCGTTCCGGGAAGGGAGAGACACACGAGGGCCGAGAATTGTATGTTCATGGTGATCTGGATTTGTTTGAAAGGCAACCTGAAAGTCCACGGCAGCCATAGGAACAGGAATGAGAATCAGACATGTTGAAAGAGCGAGTAATGACCCTTTCATTGGGGGATAGTACCTAGTAAGTGTAACAAATACTAATTTACAGTGATAGTTTGCCTCAAATTTGGGCACCTGCTATGTATATTTCTTCGAACTCGTCCGTATCCCATTCGTCGGGATTTTCAGAAGATGAAATATATCGCAACCTTTCGCCTTTCTTCAGCTGTCCTGGTGACTGACTACAGCAACTTGCGGAACATATGGCTCTGGCGTGCTGGCGTAGTAAATTGTAAATAACTCAGTTACATAACAAACACCCTTGACTCAACCGTAAACGTCGGAAGTCGTTTGCAACCCCAAGGCGCCTTGTATTTAAGGGCCAGAGCAACAATCTTCTGATTGTAATGCGACCAGTGGTACTCTGACCTCATTCCGCACAGGTAGGTTATCACGATTGCACTCTGAATCTGCCACGGATGCTGATTGGGGCCTGGAGTTGTGGGATGCATATCACTACGGTATCAATTAGGGCTTTCTATATAGCAAGTATGTTGTCAGTCCAGTGAACAGACTCTTGAAAGGCCGTAAAGACTCACAATAATATCCTGTCAGGAAGAATCCCTCAGCTCTGAACTCTGAACAAAATCGCTTGAGTACACTTTCACGTTAGTAAGCGTCCTCAGATTCTGGAAAGTTGAAAACAGAGCTTTGATTATGATGCCCAAAGCACCATAAACCCTCATAATATGCATTAACATCCAGTACCTCAATCGAGCCTGCATGCATCTCCAACGCCTCATAAAACTTTTTGGCTGAATAGGAGCTAATATATCCCACAAAGGAAGATGGAATGTCATAGACCGTTATTTCTTGCAGTCTCAAGTCAGCGTTACTTATCGCCTTCCAAATCTCTTCATAACTTGATCCCCAGCAGTTCTGCTTTTCCAAGATGTCTTCAGGAATAGAGTCGTCGCCATCGTCGCCGTCGTCGGAGTATCTTGAATGACGGTCGCTTGAACGCGCTGCCCACGGTTCCAGCAAAATATGAAGAGAGAAAGAAGTAAGATATCTGAGTTGGCGCATCACAGTCTCGTCATCAAGATGAACCAAGCAATTGGCCAGCGAAAGATGCTTCAACCGTAGAGGGGTAAACTCCCATCCTCAGGATAAGATTCGAAAAGCTGATGCAGACTCCTCGTCATGGAATTTCTCCGTGTATAGTCATAGCTATTCCTAAAGTCAATGGACTCCAGCAGAGGAGATTGCGAGATCATCTTGACGAGGTTTTGGAATGTCTTCCCGTGATGAACTGGGTCATGAACCTCTTCACGACGCAGAGTACGGATATATGTCGCAATGCAGTGAATATTTCGATTTGGCAACTTTCCAATTCGACAGAAAGATTTTGAAGATTGGAGAACGTTTTCAAGGCATCCAAGACAGCAGTGTGAGCCCATTTCCTGTCTTTATTAGCGGGTATCCATCTGTCGATGTGATCATGCATCATGAACTAAAGAGTGTAAGGTTTATAAAAGACGCACCTGACTGTTCTTACAGTTGTCAGTGACGAAAGAGCAGTATACAAACATTTCTTCAATTCCTTCTCATAGTATTCTGTAGCTGCCCCTCCTTCTACACTTGCCCAGGGTTCCTCAGGGTTTAGAGCAGGTGAAAGCGACTTGATATCAACCTGCCTAACTCCCTGGATCGTTAGATGTGATGCAGATCCTTCAGCGGCCGACGGAAAATATTGAAGTTTATGCAATTCCCTCTCACAAGTCTCCGTATTAATGTTTATAGTGATGCAGCGCAGTACTTCAGTAGCGAGCGCCTGGCCCGTTTGTTTACAGGTAAGACGGAATGATTTGACGTCTTCGATCGACTTCAACTACATGGACAGCGAATTCAGTTAGCCGCTTTGTCAAGAAAGATGGATCAATCACTTCATGGCTAATTTCTTGGATTAACTCGGGTGCTAGAGAAAGCAACATCGTCGATCGGGCCATCCTTGGAGGCTATGTCGAATACTTATGCGGCAACTAATAAGTAATAAATTGGATAAGTAGTTATGTTGGTGAAAGGTCGCAAATGCTGGAAATGTCGACGTCCTATTTCCAACTACTCAATCGAGTCCGCATGCATCTCCAACGCCTCGTAAAACTTCATGGCTGCACTGTCGGACACCACATCTGTACATGTCGCCACACCAATAATCAGCTGCTTCAAGTAGCTTGTTTTCTTTCGGAGTTCAGGCCGTCAGGCCGCGTCAGGTCCGGCCAGTAGTTGTTTAAGTTATTGTAGAGTGGTGCAGAAAAGATGTGGTTCAACATGGCTAAACTCTGAGCGAAACATTCAGTTCCACATCACCTTGCCATGACCTTCAGAGCAATTCCTAAACAAATACCAAATTACATTGTTTTGCAAGGGTCATGTCATTTACAGAATAAATAGGGTCCTACCCCTGCCTTTTTTATTTTCCAATTTTTACAACGGAGTTTGAGGGTCTCCTGAGGTGTGACAGAAACCAAGGGCCACCCTGGTGAATTCTTTGTCTGCCGTCTTTCTTTACATCAAGACAACATAGAAATATGCTGACAACGAGGCCTTGCAGCTAACGTTATAGGATACCTTTCATCCTCTTATCTCAAGGGATTTTGTGGCGCGTTTGTAGGGATGCAAAAAGATGCAACACCTGATATCAATTTGTAGTACAGACTTTCTCATTTGCCGGTCAGGGTCTAAGCCAGGACCCCGGAAAGTACACTAAGATCAGCCAGGAAAGTCGGATAAAAATTGGGCATGGCCCAAGTTCAAACTCAGATCCAGGGCAGGCGCAAATGCCCAAGCCAAATCTAGTGGCGAAGAGGACGATCAGTAAAGGGCTGGTTACTCTGAGATTTTTGATCCATTTTTTTTAAGATGCATAATCTGGAATTTGGATAAAAACTGGGTCTCGTGGAGGATTTTCGGATAAAAATTGGCCAAAATCAGTTGAATAAAAATCGCTCGGTGAACTTTCCGGGGTCCTGCCTTATCAGCGTGACAGACCTCAATATTGTCGAGCACTACATTATTTGAGCATTCAGAGAATCTCAGAGACACCTTCTGCAGCTATTGGACAGCCTCTGAATCCTATCAATGCCCCACAACTGCCTTGCCCACTTCGCCGGCCTCAAAGTGGTAGAAGACCTCAACAAACTGGCTTGTCGAACGCCAGCAGCATTTCTTGATATATTCGATAGTTTGAACAACTTTCTCACCTCGAGATTTCTGACCGGGAGGCATAGATGAAGCGAGGAAAAATATCTGCAGTGGTGAAATGAACAGCGTTGAGCCTTGCTTGGGGCTGACCCCTGCGACTCTGGCGATCAAATGTTTGGGAGACTACAAAATCAGCACGAAACGAGTTCATCTCTAAAATTGGTTGTTGTACAGAAATCATGAGAGTAAATACTTCGTTAGCAAGACACTGCCCTCATGAAACACGGACTGCCCCAGAGTCTCACGATGTAACAGCTCAGCAGCTCCCGCCAATGCACAGCCCCGCCAAAATAAGCAACTGCATTGACGCGGTTTGACACACATCTATGGTTCTTTGACCCGTTGTAGCCATGTCATAACGCGATCGGATGTCATGATTTCCCTTACTCAAAATTATTCTCGTTAGGAAAGAACCTGTGTCATTGATGAAACCAGGACATAAACGTTTCAACCTCGTGTTGCCATCATGATGCCATGATTCACTTACTAGTTGTTGGGTCACCTGTTCGGCAGTTAGCCGAATCGTCAATGTCACAGATCAAGACAGATCATCACAACCGGCATCTCATGGCATCAAGCACCATTCAAACTCCGTTGATCTGATTGGCGATTCGTCAAGTCGTCGTCATTGTAAGCGAGCTCCAGAGGTACAGTATGACGATTCTGTTTCTGTGATCTCCGAAGTGTTCAATCTCCGATGAGCCGACGCTCGGCAAACGTGATCTTAGAGTGACCTATTTTCCCTCGCATGTATATTTTCACTCTCAGCCCTTCCACTCAGAAAAAAAGGTACCAGATATAATGAAGCATTGCTAATAGAGTCCTTGAAAATTTTGGGGCACATCCATCCAGCGGATACTGAGAAACTCTAAATGTGACGATTCGACCAACTGCCGAACAGGTAACCCAACATCCATGGAAGCTCGCACAAATCGCCTATCATTGCCGCATCATTGATGCGATTGCTACAAGTTCTTTAGTTCCATCTTGTCAGAATCCGTGGATGCCGTAAAATGAGCGACTGGAGAAGAGCGCTGTGGCGATGCCGGCCCATGGATACGGTTGTATTTTTAGCTTGTAGTTATAAAGCTAAGTAGGAGTATTTGTCATCCTCGCTCCGTTAACCATCCTTCCTTTGCTGGCTGCCGACTTGACACTCTCCGGCGCTCAGCTCTTCCAACTAGTCTTTCAACAGTCTGGTACTGTTAACACTCTCTTATACTCAACTACCATGGTGAGAGTAAAGTTCAACTACCCCGACCTCGATGTCCTCGACTCTCCCTTGATGTCCCCAACCCCCCTTACGTCCATCGGTGGAATCCCGGGCAGCGCCATTGCGGAAAAGATCTTTAATGATCCTGAGTCATGGGAGGAGAACGACGACGATACATATATTCCAGAGGATCTTGCACATGATTCTTTAACATGGCTAGTTGACGAAATCGAAAAGTTCAGGGCAAATAGCGCCGACATTTACGGCGCCTTCGATCCAGCTGTGCATGACAAGAGAAAGCCAGGTCTTTTGACCCCACCCATCGAAGGGAAGGAGTTAGGCACGGGATTGAAAGGCATTGATAGAACTACCATCCGTCCTATATCGATAACTTCCCTCTTCGAACCTGAAGATATCCAAGCCCAACTATCCAAAATCCTGGACTCTGGCGGTATTCCCCACCGTGTCCATCCGTTGTCTTCAAGCCTCTCTCCTCCATCCACTGCTTCCTCCAGCAACATCTATACCCCTTTACAGATCCATTCGGCGTCTACGGTTGCCAGTTCCACTCAGGAAGGCCCTTCCCCCGTTGCTATATACTCCGCATCAACAACCATGAGCTTTTTGGAATGGTATGGCATCTACACAGACCCTCCCTTATCCAGTCGCTCTGTGATGCCGCAGCGTCGGAAGACAGTCAAGCCTAAAATTCCCGCTTTGAAGGTTCCAACACCAAGGCGTCCTGTGCGATCATCATCCCTAGTGAGCCCTCCACCTTCGAGAGACACATTCCCGCGTCCACCAGGGAAGCGTGTTTCATCCGTCCCACCTCCAGGGTTGGAGCCACCCATGCGGCCGCCTTCGCGCCTTCCACATTCTCAATCCCCTGCACCTACTACAAGTCAATCCCCGAAACCATCTGACCCACCTCCACATCTAAACACCAGGGTTCCATCCGTCTCCCCTCCACCATACACACGCACATCGTCTCCCGCTGGTTCAAGACCCAAATCCAACTCCAGTTCCCGTTCAAGCTCAAATTCGCGTTCCAAATCACGCACTGGCACCCCTGCACAAGGCATCCCCGATAGTGATAACGGTACAACAAGGAGATATCGGCTGCCATCCATTCCACCAGGTTCGAATGCAGGACCCAGCTCATCTCTACAGATACAGGTACATAGTCCCTTTGTCTCCTCGCGCCTGGCTTCCCCTCCTCTGCGTTCCTCGACTGTGCCTCCATCTTCATTATTAACAAGTGCCTTTGCGTCGCCAAGGCTCTCACCACAGCCATTTGCATTACGGCCACTTTCAGCACTTCGTTCGCCTCTTGTGCGACCTGCAGGACCGAGGGCAAGGGCAAGCCAGACTCGGATGAGCCGTCGAGATACACAAGGCCCATCGCCTTTGCTTAGGCTTTGATCTTCCCTTTCATGCATGACAACAGCCTGCGATAACAGTACCTTTATCAACCTGCATTCTTTTTTTTGGCATCGCATCATATCCCTCATTACGCTCATTGTACTTTACATTTCGCACTTTCTTTTGGAGTTACTTTTGGCTGGCATAATTACTTTGTACTTTTGCCGGACTCCCATTCCTTCATCTTCATCTTCTCTGTTTTGATTATATTTTTCTCCCCACCCCCCCAACCCCCCCCCCACCTTGCTAAATGCGTCGTTTATATCACGTCGAAAAGCATACTGCCTCCCCCCCTTTTCTTACCTCCCTTTGTCAAGTATTTTTAGCCATTTTGCGTAATTACTGCTGCGGATTATTTAAGTAAATATCATCAAATGTCACATATTTTGAAATCACCGCAGGACCCCTGAAAGCTCCCTATATTAGGCTATAATGGCCTTCCCGGATCCGGATAGAAATTGACGAAATTGACGAAATCTCATAGCATTGTCCGGATAAAAATTTCGACAATTTGGCAAAATCCCGGAGGAGTTTTTCCGGATAGATATTGGGCCGCTTGATCTGACCCCGAGCCGAGTCCGGATAAGAGCTTCAGGCCCAGGATGAGACTGACTGACAACATTGATTGTTGGAATATTTCGCACCAATCGCGTCATATTGCATCATCATGAGTAAGCGGATATTAACCAATAGCGGAATGGACTCGTAGAATAGCATAGCCACGTTTCCTTGTGTATATATACTAAGCTCATG
>Ga0193743_1000419_pt1 | contig 33582 bp, 37 predicted proteins | sample L2c2metaG_FD_143038 | JGI IMG/M metagenome (GOLD analysis project Ga0193743, IMG submission 143038) | Soil microbial communities from a riparian zone of the East river system, Colorado, United States - L2c2 | ecosystem: Environmental > Terrestrial > Soil > Riparian zone | place: USA: East River... | reverse complement strand
GATGTGATTGGCCTGGAACATGGAACGTGTGTGGAGCATGGTGGGGCTGTGGTTGTGCTGCGGTAGAAAGCACATGGTGTTGGTTGGTAATGACAATGATAAGAATGCAGGTTGTTTTGGTGGTAGCAGAGTGGAGGGAGTATTCCGATGGAGCTCCGATATAAGTCCAACGAAGGTGGCCGGTGGTAATGGTGGCACTGAACAATGGTGAGGCGGTCATCATCGGAGACTCCGTCGGAGCCGTCCTTTGATTGTTCTTCAGAAAGAATGTGACCAAGCACGGACCATGACACCATATCTCCACCAATTCTCATCCATTTTGGATATTCTAGGGTTCGTTTTGTAGACGGCAGGTAGAAGAATCTGTACCCATACCCCTACTTGCATCTACCCTACCCACAAGCCATGTGGGTTCAAAAACCCTTGACAATCACTAGGTCTTGCACTTACAAGCTGTCAAAAGAGTAAGCTGGGGTTGGGCCAGATCAAGATGGTCTTGCACTTACATGCTGTCAAAAGAGTAAGCTGGAGTCAAGGCAGATCAAGATGGTCTTGCACTTACAACCTGTCAAAAGAGTAAGCTGCAGTCAAGGCAGATCAAGATGGTCTTGCACTTACAACCTGCCATACAAAGATTGAGATGATAAGTAAGATAATATGATGACTGTCCAAAGTTCATACACACGATCTGTCATAATGGATGTTAGTCCAATGTCTTGAGCACTAAATGTCCAAGGTAACACTCTACAAAATTTATTCAGTCTCAAAGGCTTCTATTAGTCTGCCAAAGCATGTACTACAATTTGTGGGAAATATGACAGCACAATTCCCATAACACTTGTCCAACCTCCCTTACTCCGCTTGAAATATTTCAACACATTTGATTCTGTCTCATTCATACTTCTAGGTACCATGTTAATAAGTAAATTAAAAAATCATAGTTGCCCACCTTTGAATTCCATATTTAACACTTAACCCAAGATTGTTTTGCTGTGTTGATAGAAAGAGCCTGTTGCAATTCTTCACTAGAGTGCACCTGTTGTTTTTTCAATCAAGTCATTACAATCAGCTCCAGGCTCATGCATCTCTAACACACACAATTAGCCAACTGCATATTAACTGAGCAGTGAGGATAATTGTAACACTTACTTCGAAACACAACATATGCCTTTGATGGATATTTAAACCTCAGGCTATCCATGCTTGAAAGTGCACACAAATACTACATTGTGACTTGTCACCATAAATAAGCAGTTCAAAATTTACTTCCACTACATATGTAGTCTAGGATCAACTTATCTTTTATTCCGCAGTTATAGACCGTGAAATTTATGTATGAGAGAGTCCATGGTGCTGATGAACTTGTCTGAAAGAACAAGGTGGAATGCGAGGAACAGCCTCTTGCATTCACCTCATACCTAAGTCATGCTTTAATCGCCATGCACCTCTATGCATCCACACCAATCCTGACCCAAGTACCTACACCTCAATCAATCATCATCACTATCATCACTGCTCGAATACTCCTCCTCGCTCATCTCCACCCCAACCCCCGCCAACGCAAGCCTATTCAACGAAATCGGTTGCCTCCCATCCTGCAATTCCGGTTCCGACTCGACTGCAAGACCATGGTCACCCTCAAAGATATCATCCGAATCATCCACCACCTCCATATGTTCATTCAACTCCTGCTCAAATGCATTTACATCAATCTCCTCTTCCTCTCCATCATCATCACCATCCACTTCTTCGAATACGTCTCGGAATATATCTTGTTCCAACGCGAGTTCGTAAGCTACCGCGTCATCGTCAACGTTGGAATTGGAATTAGAATTGGAAGGGGCCAAAGAAGCTGAAGCTAGGTTGGCAGTAGACACTTCATCCCACTCCTCCTCTTCATCAGATTCATATTGACCCATCATTGGAGGCGAAGCTGGCGTAGATGTCGGCAAGGACAATGATGTAGGCAATGCTGCTGGTGGCACTATTGCTGGTGGCACATTGCGGGAAGAGTTTCCAGTGGCTCTAGAATTGTGAGACCCAGGGGGCGGCGGTGGCGGCGCAAATGGACTTGATCCACCCGGCAACGACAAGGTGACAGTCGCAGGAGGCGTTGGGAGGGGCACGGGTTGCTGTTGGGCAGATGGTCGAGGCCGTTTCGCAGGTCTGCCGCCAAACTCGATTACTTCTTCGTCTGCATATGAGGCTGATTTCGGAGGAGCGGAAGGTATAGAGGAGAGAGGTTTCGCTTTCTTCTCCTTCTTCTGAATTGGTTCTTTCCCCCGAATCGGTTCTTTCTTCTGAGCTGATTCTGTCTTCTGGACTGATTCTTTCTTCGCAATTGACCCTTTTTGCTGAGTTGGCTCCCTGGGTTCGACTTGTTCTTTTTTCTGGACTGGCCGAGGCTTTGGACGAGGCGGCGCAGCTATAGAGGGAACTGGGACAGTTGGAACAGTGTTAGGTGGAGGTAAAAGTGGTGTTGGCGTTGGTTTTTGCCGTGAAGTTTGGGGTGCAGCGACCGGCACCTTTGTTTCAACACGAGGTTTGGGTATAGGCTTGACTGGACGAGATTTTGGGGGCGGCGGAGGTTGTGCTTTCGGAGGGACGGGAGAAGAAGGCCTTGGGGGTCTAATGTCTTCTTCTTCTTCTTCCTCCTCTTTACGAGCAATGGGTTTTGGTATGGCCATCATGCTAATGTCTACTTCTCCTTCGGCGTCTTCATCCAAGCCAAGAAGTTCACGCTCTAATTCGTCGATGACCTGACGTTGTTTTCCTTTGCCTTTAGTTGACTTCTGTGTGGGGGGAGAAGTTTTAGGTGCAGGTATGGGGGCAACTGTAGATAATATAATACTGAGCGCCCTGGTGATGTGTCAAGGAAAGGCGAACGTACGTGATGAACGAGGAGATACGGTTGTCTTCCGATCGTAATGAAGATTCACAAAAGAGTCCAGTTTTTCTAGTGCATATGTCTAAGAATATTCCATGAGCTAATAGATCGACGAATGAACACGGATAAGATGACCGACCCCAGTATCCTCATCATAAATGAGCACACAATCGACCTCCCTGGCAGATTGTTCAGTACCAAGAAATATATGGGCCTCTCCAGGCTAATACAACATCAGATTCATTGAAAATATAATGATAAAAATCCACACACTTGAGTGCTGGGGTATTCTGCTAACACCTTGGTATTATCGGCGCTTTTCTGAATCTCTATAGAAGCAGGTTTGGTGGTATCAATCGATGGTGGCTTGAAGTTAACTGCGGGGGCATCCAAAGGTTAGTCATCGTGAGCTAGAGAATATGCGCTAAGAACATACACCGAAATGAATAGAAATCGCGTTCAGGAAGATTCGATCGTTTCGTGGTGGTTGCGGCAACAGGCGATGCCTTCAGCTTCCTGGCTTTGAGAGCCTTGCCCAATGAAGGACCTATATTGACAGCATGGCGACCTGGGGCAGGCGTCCAAGGGACTGGACTGCTTGAGCTAGCCATGGTGGTATGAGAAGAACAAAGAATCTCGGCCGTCTGCTGAACGGAGACACATGACAAGCAATTTCCCCAGTGGCTGACTCAGCGCCGTACATGTCTCTGTCACTCAATGGAGACCTTGTATTTGTCTATTCTATACATATTTATTGCCTTGACCACAGAATCAGTTCAATTGTTCATCTTCGACAGGTCATCCAAAATATTTGATTCCGTTGGATGAGTCCGGCAAACAACCGGCAACCCACTGGTCAGCCAAATACGCTTCCGCGACTGTTGTTGGCCCAAAACTCGCCATCTCGCCACACCACCCCTCGCCAGCACCAAGAAAAAGGCGGGGAAAGGTTGGCGAGACTTAATTAGGAAATAGCATCGATCCTAGCTTTCTTAACAATCCTTGATTCCTTGTCCACTCTGCACGGCCTCCGCCACAGAAAATGTCCAAAACAAGGACTTCAAAATGGTGGAATATGTGGTGTAACTACTGCCCGGCCTGGATGTCCTCACTGGTCAGCATAACTTCTCACCCACTTAAAGCCCTAGCAATCAAGATCTGTTCCTCACGCAGCCGAGGTTGAACGCTTCTTCTCAAACTTGGGCGGCCTCCAAACAATCAAACGTTCTTGCCTCACGATTCCCAATATGTATCGACAACAGCATAAGGCTGCCATCGCTGCAGGAAAATTCACACGTCGTAAACATGCTCAGATGCACACTCCGAGAGAGGGCATCAATGTTGACCGCGTTAACATTTTCAAGGACGTCCTTTGGACACACACCGCAATAACTAACGGTATATGAAGATGCAGATATCGAAGGGCCAGAATCAATATCTCTAGAGGATATTGCTGCTGAATCTGACAGGCTAGATCAGCAGCTGGTTTCAGCAGAAGATGGAGATGGCTCTCCATCTTCGGTTCCGATAGATCATCGACGACTTTGGATGTGGTACTGTCGGCCCTGTTAGTGTTGACAGCGAGCTTTCAAATTATTTCACAATCTGGAGCTCCAGGTACATAGGATCCAGCTTCATTACTTCGTTCTTTAGGTGTCTGAACTGCTTAGAATTATGTATATCTGAAGGTAGCCCTAATACTTATCGAATATTTAGCCATTTTACACTCTCACCAGGTCTTGCCATGCATACGACTTGCTGTGACGGCGAGTGGTAAGATGTTTTGGCATCTACACTATCCAAGGCCTAATTTCCAACATGGCGAAACCGGAGTTCACCCACCCGTTCAACAATTTCCTCCAAGTCCATATTTTTGTCAATCCCACTCCTCCTCTCTGCAATCAACTCACGGGAATGGAACGCTGAAATCCATGAGTACAAGTCGAACCCCCGCCGTGGAACACCCATTGGCAACCTTGGGACGAAAAATGCCGATATCATGCCTACGAGCAAGACGACTACGAGAGTGATAGCCATGCTGATATTAGAAATGACTGTTTTCGTTATAACCGAATCTGGATAGCGGCGAGCCAATATAAAGCCTGAACCTGCGAAGTATGGCAAACAGTTGCTTGCATCGGCCAAAGCTCGAGCTTTTGCATAACGGTCCGCAGAAAGCTGCGTATATCCAAAAGAACCTACACCATCTGTAAGTGATGTCAGCTGCAACGAGTACCATAAGTCAATGTTGAATAATCAACGATACGAAGGAAGTATACCGTCGGTGAAGGAACATAGAAAGCATCACGTCCATTATCTTTCACAAGCTGGTTAACACTATTTTGATGACCAGCAAGATATCTAGGTCCAAACTTAATCAAAGATTCAATTCAAGACGCAGGAATACTCACGCCGGACTCAAACCCGTAGAATTCAACTGCTTCTTCACACTCGGATCTGTCAATCTATCACCGATCAATGTCTCCGTCAGGACTCCTGTGTTCATGTCCTTGACAAACGCAGCTCTATCCACAATCCGTAACGAATTCGGAAGCCCAGATGAGCTATTGAAAACCTCTAAGACCCAAGGCTCATACAACTCTAGACAAACAGCTGCATCATATGCAATGAACGTCTGTGTTCCATTTTGGTCTGGAATGCTACTTGATCTTTTGGTGCTGAAAGTTCCATTCGGCGCATAGCTGGTATTAAGCCTGACAAGAATGCCCTCAACGGTCACAAAACCAGTACCATCGGCCCCTGTACCATCTCAATCATGGCCTAGAGAAGAATTTAGGAAACCCACCCATATCCAATAAAGGCTGACTGAACATGTTATGCGCAACACCATTATCCGAAAATTTCGCTAGAACGCATTACAAGTTAGCAAATACCAACAGAAGATCTGATATGTAATGTACCTGCTATAGCGATCGAGGTCAAATCCAATCCATCAGGAAGCGTATCATTCGGAGCGAGTACATTCGAGGAGTTCAGTACCTTCTCCAGAGCAGCAGGAAAAGGCACACTAAACTCATCGAAAAGCGGGCGTAGAGTATCGCGTGGGGTGTAGAGATAAGTCAGAGTACTGTTTGATATCGGCACGCTAGCAAGTTGCCAATCAGGAAGGTTTCTCTTGAAACCATATAGCACTCACATATTTACAGGATCTGATATTTTGGCACACTTGATTCTGATGCCCCATCGTGGAAACCTAGTTGAGAAGCCAAAAATAAGCCTTCCCTTCACTCCTAGCAAGGCAAAATTCAAAATAAATGCACCTCAGAACCGAGCCAACTTCGACGCCAACAGATGGAGCAGATATTGGCGTCTCTGATGAGCTCGGATTTATGGAAGGTGCTGTAGATGCTGTCTCGAAAGTGCCAAAGCCACTGCCATTTGGAAGTAGCTGCGAGACAACGACTTCAGAGAAGAACACAGAAGAACCATTTCCCCACGGAAAGGACACCACAGAGGGAAGACTACCATGTGACGAGAATGGTGCCAAGGTCCATGTGAGACGGAAGTCCTTTATAAAAAAAAAGAAGGGTTTAGCCTAAAAGGCCTGTTGAATTTTACCCTAATATGATTTTCACCTCGAATGTAGTTTGAAGAGCTGCTGCTCGCTGTATATCTGCTTCTGCAAGGTCGCCTCTGACTGCAACTTCATAATACCTCTCGTGTTGGTGCTGTAAAAAGGAAGGATGAGTAAAAACAAACATCGGAATTAAAAAAAGGCCAACACACGAGAACTTGAACTCTAACATCTGCGATTCGGGCAAAGGCAAAAGACAAAACTCCAGATAATATGATGTTGGCTATGAAGAATAAGATAACGAGGGTCCATGGTCTTGAGCTACAACACGAACGACAATACAGGGTAACCAATCAGCCTTCTGTGACCACGAATCACTGGCGAAACTCAACTCGTAAGTATTGCGGTTAGTTCTATCAGCTCCTTGATAAGAATGTCGATCCCAAAGTAATCTAAGAGCAGGCAACGCGCTAAAAGGATCTTTCGACTGAGCTGCCAAATCCTTCAGTCTAACCCCAGGAAAATCTGCAGCACGCGATTGATGTATTACTGTAGCCCAAGCTGTTTAAAATCAGAATCAATATTTAAGGGTGAAAAAAAAAAAGATCCGTACTAGCAGCTTCCAACATCCTTCTTGCCAATGCCATCAGGCTCACTCCAAGCATAAGGCCCAAAACACCTGAACCCACACCCACAATTAATCGTGCCCAGAACAACGTCTTGCCTGTTGCCGCGATCGCAAAAGCCAATAAAAACGGGTAGGCCAGTCCACATAATGCTACATGCACCGTCAGGCTCCTCCACTGAGGAGGCTCACATCCTTTTGCGAAAGGATGCTGTCGTGATCTTCTCGGGAACCCAGGACTGGGTGGGAACAGCCCTGCAGTCGGCGATTTGAAAAAAGAAGACCCAGGAAACTCTGCATTTGAAGGGGATAAAAACTGGGTTACATCGGATCCGGGGGAATATGAATACAATTTTTGAGGGTCAAATCCAGTAGGTGAGGTATCATCGTACGCCAGGGTCTCCAATTGTGAGTATCTTCCACCTCGTTTCCAAGGATTTGCCAGATAGATAGCAGAATCAATAACACCTGCACCTGGTGGCAGTGGGAGAGGCGGTGACTGCGTCGCTTGCGTGGTGTTGGCAGTTAAGAGTGGTACGTCCACCTCCTCTGGGTAGTCGGGGTTGTAAGGTATTCGGTGAGCTGTATCATAGGAAGCACGACTGTCTCTATCAGTTAGAATAGACGCTGGCCGAGTGCCTGATGGGGTTGGTGTGCCCGGATCTTCGAAGATGACTTCTCGGGATAGCCTTGAAAGGCCGGAAAAGGTGCGCGGATGATGCTTTTGTCCCGGTCGAGGTAGGGCTCGAGCCATTTCAGTCGACTACAGAGCAGTAGTACCGAGAGGTGGTGAAGGTGGAGGAGAAGAAAAAAACGGGTGTAGGCTATTTGACTGAGGTCTCGATCCAATATATGATCGGTGACATGTGAAGAACTGGTCTATTTTTTGTCCTGTATGGTGGCAAGTGGACGATTCAGGTCGATCCTCGTGTCAAAGTGGTACGCTTGGGATCACATTCAAACACTACGTGCCCGTCAGAGATAAGCGGAAAAATCAAAATAACTGTAAACCTTGGAGAGTATTAGGGAGAAGATCTCAACGATGAGAGCTAAGGCCATCAGACACTCGAAAATAGGTATTGGTGTTGTATCAAGGAACTTTGATGGCACGACAAGTTGGTGAGAGTTTTCCCATGGAGAAGTCCCAAGGAGACTGACAGGCACTGGATATGTTTTTTTTATTTTGTGAAGTGGCTTTTGATAATCTATGAATGGAGGCTTCAAATATTTCCAGAGATCCGACGTGAGCGGAGATACTGTTGGTTATGCTTGCCCCAGTGCGCAAGTCCATCTGGATCTCGTACAAAAATCTCAATTGACGTTTGCCACATGAGAGTTCAAGTCACAGCGGGGAATTTTTTAAAAAAAATAGGGTTGAACAAGGAGCTTGGGGAAGATAGAACCACATACAAATCTCCCATCTACGTCCTTCTCAGTTTGTTGCCTCCTTCCTTCGTTTTCTCCACCTCTTCAGATCCACTTGTCCACCTAGATGTTGTCGGTTTGTGGCGGTGCCTTTTTTTCGTTGCTGCAGCTGGTACAAGAGGCGCAACAAAGGGCTGTGCTCGCAGGCATCAATCTAATTGATGAGTTCCCACTGACATAGAGTTTCATCACTTTCATCGCCCATTCCGAAGCGAGATTTGGTCATCAGACTTTCAATAGTGATACTTTTGAATTGTCGATCAAGACTACCTGAAAATTGATTCAATTGAGGTTTGCATGAGTACCCACAGCTTAGATTTTCAAGAAAAAAATTTTGTGCATCGAAGAAGTAAAAAAAGTAAAAGCACAACATCATGATTCGTCTTCCTTGAGTCGAGCGTCCCTCTTTTCACGTCTTTTCTTTCTTTTCTTTGTCTCTTCAGTCTCCCCGTGTTCTTCACCGCCAATCTCACCAGCTGTCCGTTTACGGTGTCGCCGTTTATCTTCGACAGTTGGTGCAGTAATTTCAACAGGTGCAACAAAGGCTTCAGCACGTTCTGCGAGTCTCTTCTCTGTTGTTTCAGCTTGCTGAAGAAAAGCCGGTAAATGCCAGGGCAGAAATCGTAGTTCGGTGAATACATACCTTTTGTTTTCTCCTCTCGATCTCTCTGGCCTCTTTATCTGAAGCTTTGAGAAAATATTCTCCTGATTCCAATTGCAAATCGATCTGAACAACGACGAAGGTTCGGAAGACCAGAAATAAGCAAACGAGGACAAATAAGTAAGGTGCTCTTACCTTGCGAGGTAGCTGTGCCGGCGGGAAAGGCGTATACACTTTCTTCCTCGTTGCCTCCTTCCTCGTCAATTCCTCGACAGTAGTTTCCAGTCCAGCAGCCTTGCGAGCCTCCACTTTTTGCGCAATCTTTTCGTTCTTCTTCGTTGTCTTTTCAGATGTTTTGAGGTGTCGTTTTCGGAATTGAGGAAGAAAACGATCCCATGATTCTGTTGCTAGTTTAGGATCCTTTGCAAGCTCGCGCCGAATCATTAATTCCTGGACAGGTCATAAATGAGACAAAAATCAAGTACAAGATAGATTAATATATACCTTTATTCGATAGATTGGATGGATATTCTTCATGCAGTCCAACACTATCCTCCGAACTTCTTTTAGCGATTTATATGGTCCCATAACGCTGACAGTGTTTCCTTGAACGAGCACATAACAATTTGTCAAAAGTTCAATGGCCTAGACCGAAGTCAGTCAAAGAAAATCGCTCAGCATACAGACAACATACCTTGAGAGTGCTACCATCTGGCCCAATAATCCTCTGCCTCCTCTTCACAAATCTCTCCTTGTTCCTCACCAAATTCCCAATCTTGATGATATCACACGCCATTGTGTCCTCCAAAACTTTCGCAGCCTGATTGACGGCAACACCACGCGCCATCAGTTTTATCATGTCTCGGGCCTTGAGGATAATATATGGGTCGTATGTCTTTCGTGTTGTGCGCACTGACATGGAACCATGGATCAAATCAAGTGTGCATGAGACGCCCTAGTCGGAAATCAGCATGCAGATCAAAAGTAGATGTAACGACCATACATGTGTTTCTAAAGCTCTGGTTACAGCACTCCATACTTCTCGTAGGTATTTTTCGCGGTATTTGGGAAACAGAGTAGCGAAAGACGACTCTTCAGTGAAGGCTCCCGCCTTGTTATCAGAGGCCTGAAAATGATCAATTTTCCACTGAAGTGACTTCAGTTCAAGTTAGTTTGGACTTTGGAGCAAAAAATTCCTACACTGGTTATAGCGTAAATTAGAGAGGATATGCAACAGTAAAATAGCGACCTACTGGTCAATATCATCGGTATCCCATGCTTTTAAAACGGTTTAAATTGCGATAAGTGTATGCTTTGTGGATTAGACTCACGTTTATCCTTTCTGTGCGCCTTGTTTTTGTTGACTACGGGCTCAGAGTCTGACATATCAAGCGTTCAAGTTGAAATATAGAGCCCATTCAAACTGACCAATATGCTTATGTAATATGTTCGTGAATATTAGGCGTCAATCCTTTCAAAAGTCATCCACGTCCATTGTCGTGTCCTTTCTTCAAACCATTGACTCCTCTCTATATATTCGCCTCTGTTTCGTACTGCAATGGACAATACTCCAGACGGTGTCGATATTCAAGAGTTTTCAGCATTAAACTACGATGACACCGTCGCGTACGAACAGCAAATTCCAACTGAAGCTGAGGTTGCTTCACTCGCAAAACGCATTGGAAACAGCAAGGTCTATCTACTATCAGAGTCATCTGCAGCAACTAGAGCGGGAAAGGTGCGCCGGTAGCATGTTATTGGACGCGTAAAGCGATCAGGTCCTGATGTGGAGTTGGCTCTCCCTTTCTTTTTTCTTGGTTTTTGGGACGGTAAGCGCAAGCACAATGGGATAGACGATGAAGACAGAATAATCGAGGATGAAGACGAGATGGATGAAGGTGAGCGTAACTTAGAACTTCTCTTATCAAAACATTGACGCCCTGTTATGAAAGACCTCGCATATCGACCGAATGCGCTTCTAATGACTGGCTCACCTATAGCGCATCTCCCGACGGCTCGTATTTTTGCGTACTCGACACATTTCGACGCCCATCCCATGGGTCTTGAATGGGTCGATGACAACACTTGCGTCCTTGTGTTTGAGTCCATAAAGACTGCCCGTGAAGCATTTAACCGCCTTCAGAAGTCCGCGTCGGAGGCACCCGACATGGAAGATCTTATCACCGCAAAGCCTATTCCTATCGCCTTCTGGCCACCGGAAGAGCGCATCAACCAAACGCTAGGCAAAGGACAAGGTCTCAAAGGTACCATTCGGATGAGATGGGCAAAAGCAGATGATGTGAAAAAGAAAGGAGCGAAAAAAGAAAGTCAGTTTTACAAAAGACATGGTAGAACAGCTGGAAAAGAGCTGTTTAATGGCCGAGACCTGCCTCCTCCCAAACGGAGACGACGAGATGATAGTCAAGACGATGAACGACAAAAAGCGGAACTGGACAACCAATTGGACCAATTCCTGGCGGAAGACGATGAGATGCCAACAAATGAGGATGCTGAGCCCGATATCCCAGCATCCCCTCCGTCAAAAATGCGCTCAGACTACATCGCAAAGGATGGTCGGACATTGCTTGAACGAACGTCCCTTATCCGCCTACACTCTAACGAGCTTCCGGATCTCGCATCTCGGTTAACGGCACCTTTACCTCGACGCGCTAGAGGAGGTGCAAATGGATTGACACCTGAGAACTTGGGTGACCGTTTGCTACCTCCCACTTCCGAAAGGCTGGAATGGGGTCACGACGAGAGGCGTCGCCCACCTAGAGGTCGGAATGAGAGGGACCTTGAATTCCTCAGCGGGAAGCAACGACGGAGAGGCCATGGCGGAGGGGATTGGGAAGAAAGACCAGAAAGGGCAGGTGGAGAACAACGACCAAGAAAAACACAACAGCAATTGGATGATGAATTGGATGCCTTTCTCAAATCTCATGATTGAAATTTCTGTCATGATTCCTTATTTTATTTCTTTCGAGGCCAAATTCGTTCTCGTCCTCAGGCCTCTAGTCAATTATAGTACTATTGGATAGCAAATAATGGCCAACATATTTTCGTGTAGACTATTGTAAGCGTAGCTCGTTACTCTGCTCTTGACTTACTTTGACTTTATTTTTTCTCAATACTATCACTGCCCCCCCTCCCAATTCCTATTTGTGGAGCTTACCGCGAGAATCATCTGACCATAACTGTCCAGTGGTTGGGCGATATCAGGTATGAAAATATTTCTCTGTCCTTTGTTCTTATCACCGACATTTATAGTTTCATTGGTTTCAGTAGGTAACCTAGAAATTGCTTGATCTTGAGTCGTAGAGTTTCACATCATGGTTTGATGAATATATATTCATCAAATCACATTTGGCATTGAAAAGTGCAAGCTAAGCCAGGGATGGGATAGGATAGGGATACCAATCGCCCGGACTGTCAGCAGGTCTCAATTGTTTCAAGATCAAGGCTGTCCTCATGCAAAAACGAATCCAGTCTAGAGCGTCCCAGAAATAATTACCAGTCTGCAACCAGCCTTATGCATCACTGAATTGGAATCGATTAAAAATAAGCATCCAACCTTCTTGGGCAGTGTGAATGGAATACCGGTACCGGTACCCCCTACTACGGTTCCGAGGCATACCCTGAAGCTTGAAGGCTCGCAGGCCTTGTCCACCACGGAATCTACCAATAAAAAAAAATCAGTCCTCAACTAAAAAAAATCACCGTTCCATAGCTGCCAACGTGTAATACACGCTCATAGGTAACTCATGGCACCTACTATAGCGATGAGAAATAAGAAAGGTACGACCGCATCCATATCTCAAACGACGCTTACGGAGCCAAGGTGGGTCCGTCAAAAATACATACAGCAAAGTTATGGCAGGCCCTTCAGGCAACACATGGACCCTAGAATCATGAGAAAAAGATGGAATTAGAAAGGGCCGACATGGTAAGTAGTACATAAAACCGCATAAGAAAACCCAAACAAAAGAGAGAGTGAGTGATCGATGCTGCGCATGCACTCAATGGAATGGACGAAATTGAAGGTGGTATCACAAGAAAATGAATTGCAAAGCCCACACCATCTCCACACACTATTGCATCCAAGCGGTCCGGAAATGAAGCCTCATCTCATTCTACAAAATTTAACGAAGCTTGACATATGAAGCCGGGAAAAGGCCCTTCCTGCCGTGAACTTCTCCAGTCCACCTGTCAATCAAGAACGCGACCACAAACGTTAGTTAGGATTAAAATCCGTAAATGGTAACCAGATACGAGATAGAACTCAGAAGGCAAGCAAAAAAGGAGGATGAAGATTCCACAGAACAAGAGAGGTCCAGGGGGGAAGGAGTTCATTGGTACAGATCTGCCAGGGGGGTTAACTCACCAATCATCCGATGTCCGCTCTGTAATCAGAACTGCGTCTCCTTCTGTGATTTTAAGATCTCCTGGTTCCTATATAAAGCATGGAGTGGTGTAGTGGTTAGTTCCCTAGTTCCCATTCGCTCAGTAATGACCTTACCCCAGAATCATAATCATATATAACCTCCGCCCAATCCCCTGCTTCCTCTTCTTCTTCCTGTTGTCGGGGCCTTGGAGGAGGCGGAGGTGGAGGAGCAGCAAATTCAGGTGCTGCTACTCTCGGACTTACATTCGATGCCGCGCGCCTGACCGGTGGAGGGGCGAAGTTGTTCTGTTTCTGAGCGAAAGCAGGAGGAGCTAGAGGAGGGGGTGGTGGCGAAGCTGATTTCAAGTTACTCGAGTTTCGCAACGATCCAAAGAAGTTCTTGGCAGAAGAAGTATCGACATCTCCCATTTTCTATCAGAACGGGGCATTTATTCCATGTTCAGCATACAATAGTCCTCTCAAGACGGACATATTGAGGAGGAAAAAAAAAAAGAAACAAATACGTACTTTCAGGGAAGTTAAACCTGATGCCGGGGACAGCCTTTCCGCATTGTTAGTTGACGATGCCGGGGACACCAGGTGGCTATTCTTTTGAAGCGAAAAGGCCGCAACACGGTCTGCCACGCTGCTTACCTCGCTTTCCGGTGTCTAGGGAAGGAGGAAGAGGAAAAGTATTACCCGAGGCAATAACCAAAAAGGAACAGCATCAGATATAGAAAAACAAACTGGCAAAAAAGAAATGATAGTACGTGTCCTTCTACCTCCATCCCCCACACCCCAATCAAACAAGGGACTCCGTGCAAAAAACAAAAAAAAACAAAAACAAAAAAAAAGCTCACAGTCGTATTGGCGTTACCACTACCGCCTGCAATAGGTCGCGATGCATTATTTGAAGCAGCAACATGCCTCAATCCGGCTGAGACCATTTTCGACGTAGCATCGGACGCTCGATGGATTGCAGCAGAGGAAGTAGCTGGAGGTCCTTGCGACCCATCGGACAGATTCGCAAAGATTTCAGGTCGCGATTGGAAATATCTATTCAAGCAAAGCAAAGTTGATTACAATCTCTTCTTGACAAACTGCGGCGATGGAGATAACGAAAACGAAAAATAGGGATTGGGAGGGATGGTCCGGTTACCAAGGTTTACAATTTCGCATCATCAGGGTCACTCCATTCATATAAAAGGACTCACTCATCCAATAAAGAGAAGAACGCCTCTTTCTCATGTGTTTGCAGACTCGAGAACACCATTTCCGATTATTTCTTTCTTCTCAGGTTGGTGGATTCAAGAAAAGGACCCTGCTTCGATCACCATCAGCGCCATGGAACCAAATAAAGATCAAAAATCTCCCACATGGCTCAGAGCATAAAAAAATATAAGATTGGCTCTAAACCGACTGGCATACAATATAGGTTACACAATTCCGAAAAGAAAAAGGTAAGGAAACAGCTAATACGACAGAGAGATAGCATGGACACTAATCGTCAGTCAAAACACACCAAAAAAAAAAAAGGAGACAGGGGTGAGTGACATTCCAATTTACTGAGTATATGAGCAGGGGAGATTTTTGATAAAGAAACCCGTTCAGGAGAGGAGCAGACACAAAAAAGAGAGATAATAACAGCAAAATAAAAAGCAAAAAGTGGGGATAAAAAACAAAAGCAGGGAGGACAAGCAGCGTATGTCGATGGTGGTAGTGTTTGAAAGCCCAGTATGTTCTTCTTAATGTGATCGTCGGCGGTAGGTGAGGAAATGGGCACGTTTTTTGTTGTTGGATAGTGGTAATTATTTCGTTCACGCATTCCAATTAAACAGGTCGAAGTCACTAGGAATCATCTGGTCTGTGGGTGGGCTATCATGTGTCGTCGCTTGGTTTTGTTGTTGAGGTGCGGGGGTAGCGGACATATTTCGGACATGATCGCTTGCAGAAGGCGAGGGCGCAAAGGGATATCCACCGTGAGTAGCCGTACTCCATGATTGACCATGATTCGTTGGAGAGGGTGCTCCAGGACCGGGGCCACCTCCACCTCCGAATCCAGACGCATTATCAGATGGCGACATTCCATAATTCGGACCTCCTTGCTGAGACCAATTCGACGAAGCACCACCACCACCAGCAGCCATCATCTGCTGATGTTGATTGAACGCCGGACTCTGAGACGCCATAGCTCTCACAGCCTGTCCATGTTGTTGTTGCAACATCATTCTCTGATACTCCTCCTGTCCAATCGAACCAACTCTTGTAGGCATACCTCTAGGCATCAATGGTGAGGGAGCTCCATCAGAAGGCGACCGAGTACTCCGAGCAATGCCAGGTATAGCTGAATTCGAGCGCATGGGTGGACCACCACCGCCGCCGCTGCCTGAGGAAGGAGCAAAGTCAGATGGAACCATAGGTGAACCGGGGTGCGTAGACGTCGAGGAGTTCATAGGACCTTGACCTTGACCTTGCTGCTGCTGCTGCTGCTGTCTTTGGAAAGCCAATTGCTGCTGTTGCTGTTGATTCATCATCATGGCACCCATCGAACCAGGAGGCACATTAAACTGGCCCCCTCCCATCCCATTCGCAGCACGTTGCTGCTGCTGCATCAAAAGAAGCTGCCTTTGCTGTTGTTGCGAAGTCATATTACCCATAGCCATCCGAGGATCCATCGTACCCATACCTCCCATCCCACCACCACCACCCCCGCCACCTCCTCCCATACCCATACCCATACCCTGCGAAAACAACTGTCCCTGCACATTCAGACCTGAACCTTGATGTTGCACAGGTGATAAAGACGATCCAGGGCTCCCTTGTCCTTGGTTCGGACCAAATGCACCGCCTCCTCCACCGCCGCCCATATGGTTTTGCTGCTGCTGAGGCATGGAGCCCATCCCACCACCACCGGGTTGCATCGAATGAGGCGATGACTGCACATTGCCCATACCACCTGCTGCACGATTCATGGCGGCTGCCATTTGCTGTTGTTGCAGTTGTTGATCTTGTCTGTTCTGGAGACCCGTCTAGAAAGGAAATGACGAAACTGTCAGTAAATAACCCATTTCTTTTAGTAAAGGAATGGCGGGGCGCGGAAAAGGAAGTTCTCAAGCAAGTGCCCGAACAAGAGATAGATGGGAGGCAAATAAAAGAAGAAACTTTACTCACCCTCGACATCATCATCATTTTCTGAACCTGTTGCTGCAACGGCATACCTTCAAATCCAGGAACAGTTTTGATCAGATACTGCAGTACGGGATGACCAGGCGTATTCAGGATTTGGATAGCTTGTTGGAGATGTGCTTGATTAATTCCTCCTACCCCTCCTGCTCCGCCCTGACCTTGCCCTAAGCCTGGACCGGGACCTTGGTTTTGACTACCGCCAAGTCCCGGCCCAAGATTCGAAGGCCCAGCAATGGCGTTTCCTGCACCGATCATCGATCCTTGTCCTTGACCTTGAGGACCCTGCATCCCGCCGCCGCCATGACCAGGCGACATCTGTCTCTGCATCCCCATGCCTTGTTGCATCCCAGCCATACCTTGACCCATACCACCACCCATCGAACCCATATTTCCCATTCCGCCCATCGTACCCATATTACCGCCCATACCAACCATATTTCCCATACCCATATTACCTCCCATACCCACCCCACTCATATTTCCCATCCCAGCCATCCCCTGTTGTGCATGAGCCTGCTGCTGCGCCTGCCTAATCTGCGCCTGCCTCGCTCTCTCCCTGGCCGAAGCTGCCATCTGAGCTTCACTAGTGTTAATTGGATTTGAACTTCCTGGGAGGGTCAGCAGTTCATTTGAGGCTCCTGGGTTTCCTGAGTTTAGTCCTGAGTTTCCTGCGTTTAACCCTCCTGGTCCTGGTCCGATACCGCCACCACCACCTAAACCACCAAGCCCAGCTAATCCACTAGAACTACCAGGATTAGACCCTGAAATACGACTCGAAGTAGGAGGTAAACCAGAAGTCATTGAAGAAGGCGAGAAAGGTCGTGATGATCCACCACCGCTACCGCTATTAGCTTGCATACGTCCGATTTGCTGCTGCCCCTGCCCCTGCTGCTGCTGCATTTGTTGTTGATGCCCCTGCTGATGCCCCTGCTGTTGGTGCGCCTGATGTTGTTGGTGCAATTGCTGTTGAGACATGAACGGCTGCTGCTGATGATGATGATGAGGTCCCTGCTGTTGAGATGACGAATATTGCTGTTGGTGTTGATGTTGATGCCCATTCATGGTCATGGGCACCGAGAAATTGGTCCCACCCGTGATCGTAGGATTCATGTTCATATCCATGTTGATCCCTCCGCCACCTCCACTTACACCTGCATTTCCACCCCCAACCCCGCTTGCATCAGCGTTACCGCCAGAGCCGCCAGAGATGGATATAGGAATTGAAGGAGGAGGCATCATCATCGCTTCATCCCGCTGCTGCATGTTCTGCATCTGCATATTCTGCAGCAGCTGCTGTTGGCGTTGTTGTTGTTGTTGTTGCTGCTGCTGCTGCTGCTGCTGCTGCTGTTGTTGATGAAGCAAAAGTTGCTGCAACTGTTGTTGTTGCTGGAACGAAGACGTACCACCACCTCCCCCACTCAAAGCACCTGCACTCAAAGGCGACTGAGGGGGATGTGGTAGACTAGAAGATGACCCAGATCCAGCAGATGACGGCGGAGATCCCAATCCCGTCCCTACTCCCACCATCTTCCCTTCCCCCGTATCTCTCCTCTTATTACTCATCATCCCACTCATCCCTGCTACACTCATCCCATGAGCATCAACACCGCCACTACCAGGACCATGCACCACAACTCCATCATCACTCCTCTCCCTCTTCAAATGATTCAGTGGGACAGAACCGGGAGGACTCGTTGGTGTCGTCGATACATGATTCGAATTTGAGTTGATTGTACTTCCAACTCCTCCAACTCCAACTCCAGGTCCACCACCACTACCAGCAACCAGCAACCCACTCTGTTGCCTCCTCACAATCTCCTTAGCAAAAACCACCGGCAGCTCCGCATACATCCGCGATATCCTCTCCGCATAAGGGGCGTCGAGGACTTGGAGAGCTATTGGTGCTGGAGCGTCCATTATTGGGAAGGGCATTGTGCTTCGGTTCTATTGTGAGGTGTGGATTAGTTAGGTTGTTTTGGGCAGATCGGTGGTAGCGGCGGTGGAATAGAGGCCAAAAAAGTAAAACCCCGATCTCAAGTGGGTGCTTAGGTGAAGGATAACACCACGCATACACCATCAAAAGAAAAGACGAAAAATGAAAAGCGTAAGCGGAAGGTAGCCAAAAAGAGCAAAGCGCGTGGTAGGCGCATGGCCCGCCTGCCCAAAAAGAAAGAAAAGGACCCTTCGGATCAAGAGAGAAAAAGAAAGAAGATAGAAGGGAAATAAAAACTTACACCTTGTCTTCCATGGTCCGCAGCAGCGGCCAACCAAGTTAAATTTGATTGTAGTCGTTGTGCATATCTACGGGGAAAAGGAAATGAGTGAACACAGCATGAATCAGACAGATGGATGGATGGGATATGAAACAACTTACTGTCCGAATCGCACATCTGAGGTTGAGACGCCCTTGTTTTGGAATAACATACATATTCTATAATCGAAAAGGCAGTGATGATTAGTGGCGATGACAACAAGAATAGGGAAAATAAAATACTTTAATAACTCTACATTAACCTCCAATATCGAAACCACTTTCGGGTCTTGGAGAAGAGCTGGAGTTGTAGTCGTGGTTGCGGATGTTACATGATCATTTGAGGGAGTATAATTGGAGAAAGTAGAGGGGATGATAGCCTGCTGCTGCTGTGATGGTGGTGGTGGTGGTGGTTGTGATTGGGATTGCGGGTGTGGTTGTGGTTGTGGTTGCGACTGTGAATGGTGAGTAGGAGAGTTTGATGACATAGAACGCAGAGTCCGAGTTGAATTAGAGGAGCCTGAGCGGGTCTTGACAACTGCTGACTTTGGGGGAGGCGAAGTTATGTGAGGTTGGGGACTTGAAGAGGATTCGACATCTGCTGGTTGAACGGGCTCGGTGTCAGACTCGTCTGGTGGAGGTGAGAGCTCGCTGAGTGGCGTTGACTGGCGTGACTCCTTGGCCTTCTCCTCCTCTCCTTTCTGAGATTGGGTCGGCTCTTCTTCTTCCTCGGCCTCTGCTCGTACATTCAAGGAAGGATCCTCTTCCTCCTCTTCCTCCCGCTGAGGAATTTCTAATGGGGCCTCTTTCTCTTCCGCTAAAGCCATTCTGGGAGAAGTAGGTTCTGGTGGAGGTGACAATGATGAACTTCTTTCTTCCCTTGTAGGAGATGTCGAATTTCCATCTGGGGGACTTGTAGGCGATCGCCGTTGTGGTAAAAAGTCTTGTGCAAAAGGTGTCTGGTGAGACCACAGGATATCGTTTTTATTCGGGGTTTTCGAGAGCGGGGATGGGTGGTGATCAACGTGAATCATAACCTTGTTTACCGGCGGCGACTTTGTTGAATAAAAGACCTTTCAATTCAATTCGGTCCGTATCATGAGAGAAACAAAAATCAAAGCGAGCAACATCAGCGGAGTCTTAATTATCATCATCGTGTCGTTGTTCAAGTCACATGACCTGACCGCATCGTTTTGGTCTTCAAGACGAGTGCTAGTTTTTCTTTAGCTTGTGTACATCCAAAATATTTCAGCAATTCAGATTCGATCCCTCGGACATCGTCGCAAAAAAAGGGGAAAGCTTGTGGCTATCGCCAACAGCTCTTACGTAAGCTTTGTCATTATTTGGACGTCATATGTCCAATCCCAAACAACCATCTCATCCCTCAAGACAACCCAACGATGTAAGTACGCCTTTCCTCCCCATAAAAAGAGTCGAGAAAGGGATCTACGGACGTTTTTATGCCATTGAGAGGGAAATCTGCGTTGGATTCCGTTGGTTTTTGGGTGGATGGGTTTTGATGCTGCTGGATGTATACCCCGATGACTTTTTTCCCTCTTCACTTTATGACCTTTGGAAATTTGTGCTAATCTCCTTGCTTGTAGAGAACACAATGGGTCGGGTCATCAGGACACAAAGGCGCTCGCACGCCATCGTACGTCTTTCATCCTCCTACCCCCCAAATACAAACTTTGAAAACAATTTATCTTCCAGTTCAAATCGCACACTCATCACAACAAACAACCCGCTCGTCTGCGTAACCTCGACTTTGCAGAACGTAATGGTTACATCCGCGGAATAGTTAAAGAGATCATCCACGATGCTGGTCGGTATGTTGCATTCCCCTTCTCCTCCCCAATCTCAATACTTACCTATCTATATAGCGGTGCCCCTCTCGCCCGTGTCGTCTTCCGCGACCCCTACCGCTACAAACTTCGTAAGGAAACATTCATAGCAACCGAGGGTCTCCACACCGGCGCCTTCGTCTACTGCGGTAAAAAAGCCACTCTCACAGTCGGCAACGTCCTTCCTGTTTCCCAATGCCCAGAAGGTACCATTGTATGTAACGTTGAAGAAAGAGTAGGAGACCGGGGTGCGTTGGCGAGGACTTCAGGGAATTACGCTACTGTCATTGGACACAGTCCGGAGGAGAACAAGACTAGGATTAGATTGCCTAGTGGGGCCAAGAAAACAATTTCCGGAGGTGCGAGAGCTACAATTGGGATTGTGGCGGGTGGTGGTAGGATTGACAAGCCACTGCTTAAGGCTGGGAGAGCTTATCATAAATACAGGGCTAAGCGTTACAAGTGGGTTTTTTGTTTCCTTTTGGAAGAGCGTTGTTTACAGAATTATTCTCGTTTAGCTGGCCTCGTACTCGTGGTGTTGCTATGAACCCTGTAGACCATCCTCATGGTGGTGGTAACCATCAACACATCGGAAAAGCATCCACCATTGCCCGTTCCGCTGTTCCTGGACAGAAAGTTGGTCTCATCGCCGCTCGTCGGGTACGTTCTTTGTTTCCTTCTTCACTCCTACTTTTATCTGAATATATTATCATTACTATCATTATCACAGACTGGTTTGCTACGTGGTACAGTCAAAGTCAAGGAAGTTTAAACAGTGGAGACTTTTCTGTCGTCGTTGTTTCTCTCCTGCCTACCTACGTACAACAAAAATTCATGCTCCCAACCCGTCCCATGTTCCTATGCTTGTTCCCATGCAGATCTTCCTATGCTAAACACGACAAGTATGCAAGTTCTCTTTTGTCTTGGACCTCTTATCTAAGGTTGTGTCGATGTGGCTTAGAAAGTCTTTTCTTATTTGAAGGTTTTAAGGAAAAAGTTTACCATCATTGTGGTTAACATTTTCAGGACTTTCACGCCCCATGAGTTTCGTTGATCAGGCTCAAATTTCAACAAGTCTAATATCCATGTAGGGCCTGGGTAGTACTACGTATACGTGAATATATTTTTACATTGCCTATTATTCCAGAGATCGATCTACATGGCAGCATCCTCCATCTCCTTCCTCCACCTCTTCTGGATATCAATAGTCTCCAAGAAAATCTTATACTTGGCTTCCAACAATTTCTTTTCTTTGTTAGAAACTTTGGGAGGGATGAGAGTGCCAGTGGGTGTCATCTCGACCTATGTTGATTTATTTTTTTGGGAAGAAACCATATAAACAGTCAGTGAGAAACGAAGGAGGGAAAAGAGAAACAAACCATGATATCCCATAACCCCTCCGCCTGTCCCTCCTTGCCACCTCCACCCTTCTTCACCGCCTCATCAGCATACCTACCCAACATAGCAGCTCCCAAAACTACCGGCGCAATCCCTCCACCCGCCTCCTTATCATCCTTCGGCACCACAACCCCCATCTCACACACATTCGCCATCAACTGCATCAACGCCTCATTCTTTGCCTGTCCGCCACTCATATAAATAGAAGTGATATGATGACCTTTAGAATTCATGGTATCAATTATGTGTCTTGTTTGGAGAACGATGGCGAGGAGAGTGGAGGCGTAGGAGAGGGCAAGGGATGCTAGAGATGAGTCCTATATGAAGAGAGATTAAGAAAGGATGGGTTAGGAATGAGGGAGACAGGATGCTTACGAGTGCGAGTCCGACGATGGAGCCTCGCATACGAGCATCAGCGATTGGAGATCTGTTTCCTGAAAAGACAAGCAAAGTTGTCAAATTGTAATCAAGTTGAAAAAGGCGCTTACCATGAAAATCAGGATAAATATGTAAATCCTTGATCAGCTCCGTCAAACTCTCAACTCCATTTTCCACTCGAAGTTTCTCCAGCATTTCTTCAAGAACTAGAGGAAAAAAGGAAGAGTTAACTCGTCAATGAAAAAATCAAGGAAGATAGAATAGTGAGATACCTGTATGTGTGTTCTTTTTCTGTTCTTGACCTAATTTCACTAGTTCTTGGTATGCAGGGTGGGTGGTAATGATAAAGTCGATCAACTGTGAATGACCTTATGTAAGGAAAGAAGGAGACAATAGTAGGTGGTTGATAGGCTAACCTGTCCAGTCGATGATTGGCCTCCTTCGTTCATCCACCAACCGCTCATAGCGGGGTCCTATATTTGTTGACAAGTTGTAAAGATAAGCGATAAGAGTGGATATACCTTGTATGGACCCCATACTCCATCGACGAAGATACAATCGGGACTCTAGTTTATGGATAAATTGATATAACGAGACTTTGGAGGGAGTAAAAGCACACGCCTGGACTATATGACAAGTACTTGTCCCAGCAATAACAGCCAACCGATGGCCTGCTTCTTGAAGTGAAGGAACGATATCCGAAAGTTTCCCACTCTCTTCGTACCTAGCAGCCACGGTCCCAAGCCACCCTGCATACCTATAAAAGATATAATATGAGTCGTTATGCCCAGAGAGAGAACAAACAAAAAAAAGACGCACGCATCGATAATAGCACTCCCTACCGGGGTGCCTTCCACCAATCCCAACTCTTCAGCAGCCTTCTTTGACAATCCCTCGCCAATGGGCATACCAGCGATCAGAGGTTCGCCTTCACCAACTTGCGAATAATTTCTCCCTACGAGCTCTTCCAATCCAATTTGGTTAAAAAATTCTTTCTGCCAGCCTAATGTAGGCACATAGGAGCATTTACAAATCAGAGAGCAAGACGATCTCGAGCTATCTCTCGTAGCCCGGTAAGTGAGGAAATCGGGCAAGTCGAAGAACTGGCATCTGCTGAAGAGAGAAGGGTTCATATGGTTTTTCAACCAAAGAATCTTGGGTATCTCCATCTCCAACTGTAATCGTCAGTTCAGATATCGAGGAAATGAATAGCGTAGACTAACACTCATCTTTCCACCCACATAATCCAAAACGATCGACCCAGTGGCATTAATCAGTTCCGCTTCCTTTTCAGCACGATGATCAACCCATAGAACAACGTTCCTCTCTCCATACCCTCCAAGCTGCTCGCCCTTGGTAACAACAACTGGCTCTCCATCGAAATCTGTCACAGCCAAAGAACAAGTAGAATCGAACCCAAGTCCCTTCACATCCTCCGATTTAACACCGGATTTTAGAAGGCAAGCTTTGATCGCGCTAGATATTGCGTTCCAGATGTCTTTGGTTGATTGCTCGAAGATGTGATGATCTTGTGGATCGCGCCAGGTCTTGGTATCGTGGATGGAGGATGCGATCAATGTGCCGGATTGGTTGACCAGGGCGGCGCGTACGGAGCCCGTGCCAACGTCAATTCCGATGTAATATCTTGCGTTCTGGTTCATGGTGGTTTGAAAAGAGATGGGATAGATAGCTAAAGATAAGAATCTCGCTGTAAAATAAGGTAAGGTGGCGGGCGATTCCGATACCTGTTAGTTCATTAAGGTCTATTTCAGACTCAGAGGACAATCGCGTGTTCAAGTCTATAAAAATAATCGAAGCTTTGTGTTGCTTAGGTCGCTGAGGCTCACGATAGTGACATTAGATAGTGTTTTTTGCCAAGTGCATGTTTTTGTTTGTGGAGTGTGATACATATAGCCTAGACGAGCATAATCACAACGGAAAAGCATGAGAATACATCTAATCTGATGCAGTTGCTCGTGCTACCCAAAAAAAAATCCCGTTAGTCAGAAAAATCCCAGCCACAAATTTTAAAAACTTACTGTAGATGAGCTGTGCAGAGTGATGCACGATCCGCTTGATTTGTCCTTCCTTCTCAAGGTGACGGATAGCAACACGGGCCAAGCTACCACCGATTTTGAGACGCTCAATGAGGATACTTTGGCTGACGAATTTGAAGGTGGGGACTTCTTTGAGAATACGGTCGTAGGTGGCCTTGTCAAGGGAGACAGCGTGTTGGGCCTTATCCTTGACCTTTCCCTTCGACCACTTCTTCTTCTTTGCAGATTTTCCGCCACTAGATGCCGCTGGGGCTGCTTTTGCTTTGGCCTATAATAAATAATACTTGTATCAGCAACCAACAAAAAAAACACATCCAAATTCAAAAAGCGGCATCCAGCTGATTCTCGTAGACAAGTGTGGCCAAATCTTCGAAAGCACCTCGATAGAATGGCAGAGATGCCTTGTCTGGGTTAAAATTGGATGCTCACCATTGTCGCGTTGACCGTGGATGATGAGGCACTTGCTTGTTCGATAAAACTTGGAAGCGATTTGTGCGTGCCATGTTTGCGACCTTATATAAGCACTTGCGACCTTTGACACGTCGCAACTTGTCGTCGATCAATCAAGTTGAACACAGCTCATAATGGTCCCTTGGGCAATACTTCTCACCTTTCTCCCCCTCTCCGTATCTTTGGGAACAACTAAAACACTGGGAGTTCCTCCGGATTTAATTGCTAAATATGTTCCTCTGAAATCTGGCAATTGGAATTGTTTGGATGGTTCGAAAGAGATACCCTGGGATTTCGTGAATGACGACTCTTGTGACTGTCCAGATGGAAGCGATGAACCAGGTCGGAAGTTTTATGAGTTTTCAGATGAACACTGAGTTGAAGCGCTTATTGAAGGCACGGGCGCTTGTCCAAATACTACATTTTATTGTCGGAATGAAGGGCATATCGGTGCCGCAATCACAAGTTCTCGAGTAAACGACGGCTTGTGTGGTGCGCGTCACTATCTTCCATCATTAACTGCGTTCTTATTTGGCTCGCAGAATTGGAATGTTGTGACGGCTCAGACGAACGTTCGGGCCTTTGTCCGAATCTTTGCAAGCAGATTGGGGATGCCTATCAGCAAAAGCGCAAGCAGGAACAAAAGATCCAAAAAACGGTCATTAAATTCCTTACTCAATCTGTTTTAGGCTTATTCTGGGTAAATAGGGTGCCAAAATTCGCTCATCATACATTGCTTTCGCCCGAAAGGAGAAAGCGCGCCTTGAAGCAAAGAGTCTGTCGCTAGCTGAGGAAATAAAGGTTAAAGAGACGGAGGTTAAACGCCTAAGGGGTATGGTCCACATCTTCATTGTCCAAAATTTCGCCTCACCGATTTATGATAGACATTGCCGACCGCACAGAGTCTATCTCCCAAGTTGCTCTCGACCACAAGATGAAGTCTCGTGAGTTTGTTCACCCCTCATACACATTTACTCATGTCTGTTGATACTTACTTGCAATGCCAGCACTTATGCAGTCGCTCGACACTCACCGAAAAGCACTTAAATCCTTATGGCGGGAACACGACAACCATCTTGAGCGTGAAAAAGCCCTCGGCCAAATTCTTGATGCCCTACGAACGGGTTACAATCCAAACTACCAAGACATGGCTGTTCTTGAAGCTGTACGCGGTTGGGAGGAACTTGCTGGTCTACCCCACATCAACGATGTCGGAAAGGATGAAGAAGCGAAACCCGAGGTTAAAACAGAAGAGAGTACTGCCGAGGGAGAAGAAATATGGCCGACCTCCCGGTTACAGTCTGAATCGGATGCCCTGCTGGGGGCAGATCACGTATCCTTGCTATTAGAACATGAAGAACATATCCAAGCGCCACAACAAGTTTCCGTCCGTGAGCACTTGTCAACTTTTCTACATAATGCATAATTGAATGACCCCAATTGCAGTCTTCAAAGTAACCTCTTATCTCCCCGACTCTGTAATCCCACACTTTGAAACTTTCAAGGACACATTGGTTTCGTTGCTACACAAACTCGGCGTCGTACCTGAAGGTGACAGCTCAGCAGGTGAACCTTAGCGGCTTTCTTGTCAAGTCGGTATTAAGCTCATGTGAATTGCTCTTAGCCGACTCTTCTCAGGCCCGTCAACTATTAAATGATGCCGAGCATGAACTTGAAAATCTTATATCCGACAAGGAAAAGGCCGAAAATGATGTTCTGGAGATCTTCAATGTCCACGGTTTCGGTGCTGAGGGCGAATGGAAGAAACTCGATAGGACATGTTTAGAAAAGGATGCCGGAGAGTGCGTATATTTTTTTCTCCTTGGTCCGCTTCCTAATGTTGCCTTGCTTGGGTTCTGCAGCTATACATATGAAGTTTGCCTCTTCGGAGAAGCCAAACAAAAACCAAATCATGGTGGAACTACTTTCAGTCTTGGGTCAGTATCTTAAGCATCCTATGACTTCCCACTCACATATGATCTTCCTCTCTTACCTTGTCACTTCCTGATGCTTAGGAAATTTGAATCTTGGAACCCTTCATCTGATGTCAAGCCTGGGCAACCGGAGTACTACCAGAAGCAAATCTACAAACATGGTACCAGATGCTGGAATGGACCCGAACGTAATGTCATCGTGAGTTTACACATCCCTTTCCCGCCTCTAATTTTATCTTGCCATATTTTTGTTTCGAACCATTGCTGACCCTCTCATTCTGTGTGCCACCCCATCTGAAAACATTAACAGCTGCTCTTAACGTGTGGCACCGAGAATGCCATCCTCACGGTTCAAGAACTGGAAAAATGCGAATATCAGTTTATTGGAACAACTCCAGCTCTGTGCCTACCTCTAGATGATGAGAAGCAGCGAGGAAGCAGGGAGGAGCTTTAATCAGAAATTTTTAGAAGTATTCGAACTCCCAAATAGCTATTGTTGTTGTCTGAAATCGGAGGAAGGACGAGACCTCCAGCTATCGTGATCACAGCTTTCTTATAACCGTGCTTTGTAGTATGTAGTTCACTATTTTATTTGATCTAGTGGAATGTTGTACATTCTTCGTTGAATTGTTGCGTTACTTTCTTGACTGACTGACTCACTTGCACTGCGAAGTCTCCTCTCAAATGTACAATGGTAAATACTCCTTAATCTGACTAACTTATGTAATTACTCTAAGGAATGTCGGGTCGAAACTCCGAACAAAATTATTTTTAAGTCATGTCCAAAATCGTACGACCTGAGGACAACAATCAACTTGGACGCGATTTACGCGTAAAGTGCTAACCACTATCATTACCGATATGACGACCAACATAAAATCCCAAAAAACACAAAAAGCGCGTTCCCAGAGCTGGGTAATGACATGGGGTATACGGTTCGGACTTTTGATGTTATTCATTTCAACGTGCAATTGGCTTGATGCCATTAAGGTATGCAAAAATCCTGTGGTATATGGCTCGAACTAAGTTAACGTTTATTCTAGGACCGATGGTATGTATTCGAACCAACGAGTTTACACCAACTTGCACAGGCCGCTATCGCTGCGTCACCCAACGATACCGCTGGAATGATCAACCACATTGTCACGAACCTCACACTTACTCATCCATCTAAACAAATACGACTCAACACCAACCAAAATGAGTGGGTCTTCAACAATGCAGGTGGTGCCATGGGTGCTATGTACATCATTCATGCCAGTATTACTGAATATCTCATCATCTTCGGGACACCGCTTGGCACTGAGGGACACTCGGGAATACACACTGCAGATGACTACTTTAACATCCTTGTCGGAGAACAATGGGCTTTCCGTCCAGGTCAACTGGAAATGGAGCGGTACCCTGCTGGGTCAGTCCATTTCATGCCCCGGGGCGTGGCCAAACAGTATAAGATGCACGAGGGATGCTTTGCGCTAGAATATGCCAGAGGTGGAGTTTTTTAAACGTTCAAAACAATTATTATTAACGCTCGGTAACAGGTTGGATACCTTTGATGCTGCCTTTCGGTTTTGCCGATGGTTTGACTTCAACACTCGATATTCCTACACTATACAACACTGCTCGAATTACGGGGAGGGAAATAATCAACAATCTACTTATTGGCAAAATTTAGAATGCATATATTGTTCGTTAATCTATTGTTATATGACTGTTGGTGCCCGATGTTGCTGCACGCACTGAGTCTTTCTACTTGTGACTCAAAGGCGAGTACAGAGATCTAGCCATTGACTGAACACCTATGCTGCGACGGTTGATTTTTTGAGGTTCGAGGATTGGAGATCGAATTGTCGTTCACCGGAGTTCCGACTAGGCGCGAACGCTTCCTCATTGAGCAGAAGAAATCCAATTTACTAGTGGCTGGAACTCATACAGGATGTGAGTCATTCTAACCACTGGAAAAAATCACGTTTATTGCTCAAATGGTGTCTTAGACAGTCAAAGCATCGCCGTAAAACTGGCAGCTCCCAAGACTGACTATCAAGTAAGGACTTGGCAGAAACGGAAAGAAAAAAGTGTACACCCGTTTCAACTCGCCTGGGCGCTAAAGAGCGCTAAACATACTCCCCAAGCTAGACCCAGACAAATTAAATAACCGTAAAGTAACCTAACCTACCGCGCGGAGGAAAATATCCCTCGTACGCTAACCCACTAAACCGCTAACCGAACCTCTAACACTAAGGCCTAACCGGCAACCGCTAACACGAACCATAAGTCAGAGAAAATGTAAAATCGTTTTAAAACACTGGATGACAAACACGTGTTTGTGTCCTTTTTAGGCAAGCCATCATTAAAAACATGAACGCTACAAGCTCGCCCCACTCTTTTGCGACTTGGCCTTGCTTCATCAATCTGACACTAAGAAGTTCTTCCTCCTGAGTGGTTGGATTCAATAATATTTATCAAACGTTGCTGCCTGAGTGCTGAGCTTTATTTATCTTTGGTGCCAAGTTCTGTGGCTACTCGGACATCATGACATATCATATGGGGCCATCCGTCGTGCAACCTGTTGTGATATCTTGACGACTATCCCATTATTGTCTTTTTGCTATAATGTGGCCACATTCTGACTGTTGTTTATGCTGTTACAAATCTACGCCTTCGTATATCAAGTTGCATACGGAGAGAAGGAAATCAAATATCATCCGGTAAGCAGCCAGGTATCAACAATCTAACGCCTTTCATCTCGAATTCACCTGGCCAGAAAAACGACCCGTCTCAATATTCAAGCATCCTTCTGCTTCCTGATACCCCAGAAGCGTATGGATCTCATTGCCAACGCTCTTAAACCTAGTTCATCTTGATTAGGCACATCATGGATTCCGAGCTGCGACACTTCATAAACTTTCTGGGCCAGAGAGGAAGTGGCGGAAATGTTTGCTCGGTTGTTGTAGATCGCTTCAAGAATATTTTTGAGGTTGATCAAATCCTGGAAGAGATCCGGAGGTAAAAGTTAGAAAGTTTGGGAGAGGAGAGGCATCGGAACAAACCTGAAGCTGGAACTTTTTCTTTCCTTTTATCAAGGAAAGAAGTGTTGTCGACCAGTCTTCGAGTTGCAGTAGTGGCACTTGAAGTGAGTTTGCGTGTCTCGTTTCTTCGTCTTCCTGTTCTTCGCTGTTGTCAATAGATGAACAATGTCTCTTTAGTGCGTTTTCGACTTGTCTTCTTTCAATGTCAGATGTTACGGCCATTCCAAGTTCGTCCACAGGTTGATTGCTTTTCACCATTTCCATCCACTCCGGTACTTTGGATGGAGTTTCCAAGAGCCTGAGTTCATCGGCTGTCAGCGTCCTGTCGTGGCCATCTTCATCCATCTCCAGTTCATCCAGTTCACTCCCTTCTTCCTCAAAAGCCTCCTCCTCCTCTTCCTTTGCTGCCAAATCATACCAGATTATCGTATCCGTCTTCTCCCCAACCATTATCCCTTCTCTTGTCCGCTTTCCCAAAACTGTCACATCTTCAGAATAGAGATTTTGCATTTTTCGCAAGAGCTGATGCTCGCCTGGGTGTGAAGTAACCTCTGTTAGTATGTCTGAGAAATCCGATTGGTGGCCATCCTCGTAGACGGATGTACAGGAGGGAGAAACTTGGCATTCTTCAGTCTCCATCACGTCCGACATAAGAGAGCTAACGGTTTGGTCGACTCTCATTGTTAGAACCTCCGAAACGAGGGAGTGGTTGGCAGAAGGACTGGGGTTGGTGACCATTCCTTCTTCAGCATCCTTGCTTATGATCGGTATGTCCGTGTTAGTGGATGATGCTCTGCTCTTTTCTAAAGGTTGTTTTATCAGACTCTATATACGTATTATCAGTTTGGATTTCGAAGTAGAGGAAGTAAAAGTACCGTTTTGGGTTTGAGCAAAGTGATTCTCCGATTTCGGCTATCAGGTCCAAAGATTTCCTCCACCAAATCGTCGCAGCGGGTATAAATAGATGTGTCTGGCATCGCAACTTGATTTTGAATACTGTTCGTCATTGTCCCTTCGTTTCTTGCTACGTCTTCGTTGGAACTCTCGGTTTCCATCAAGTATGTCAAGATATGGTTTGCACCCCTCTTCGCATTTTCTTCCTCCGCTTCGTCAGGTAATCTTAGGTCGTCGGATTTCCTGAATGTAACGTGCGCGACGTCTGCGTTAGTCCACAACTCGAGTTCGTCTTGGTCAATTTTGTGGCCCTGTGACTTCTTCGACTTGGCTCCATACGACGAATTGCTAGGCCTAAGGGCCAGCCCACGAGTTTTTCTAGGCGGCTCTTCGCGATCGTTAAGGGCCTCCGGATAAAGAGAGTCAGAGGTTGAGGTTGACTCAGGCATTGCCAAGGGGCGGGGAACGAGAAGGCCAGACAGTCCATTTGTTCTCTTTCGACTGTGAGTAGAAAATGAACTTTCTTTTTCTTCTTTCACGGATGGGTCCTGACTCAGAGTCGATTTAGCTCCGATAACTGTTGTGGGACTGGTAATAGTGGGACTAGGGCTGGACTGTTCGATCAGGATACACGAGGATATTGACTTCGTTGAACTTGGCTCCGCTTTCTTTGTGTTTTCTATGGCTAACAGAGATGTCTTGTTGGATATCGCCAAGTGCGTCACATGTGCGTTCGCGGAGGCCGCCGCTAAACCTGTTGGTATGTCGAAGTTTTGTAGCCTAGGAAGCCTGTGTTTTCTTAACCTGCCATCGACAGGGGTAGATCTCTTAGCTGGGGATTTCAGTAGCAGGATGTTCGAAATTTTGATTCGACCATCTCCCATTGTTGGTCCAGTTTCTGTTCTTTGCCTCTTGCAAGGTCCTCCATCAATATCTGAGTCGTCGTTTACCTGCAGTTCGTCTCCTTCATTATCTGAGTCACTCGTTGGTGAAGTAATGCTGCCCTCATCAGGCAGTGGAGTCCACGTCGGCGAGGTGTCGAATTCAAATTGAGAAGTACTCTGCACTGAGCTCGCACCACTTGAAGTGTTTGACACCTCGAGTTGGTCATTGATTGATGGAGAATCATTGTCCCAATGTAACGTAGTAGTTCTCGGTTTGTGTGATGGAATTTCACCTAGAAAAAATGTCAAAAAGACAAGAACTATACCATCTAGATAGAAAGATGAACCAGATTTGTTGATTGCAGTGTTGCTTGGAATGCTTTTTCTATGAGTGTCCAAAGGCAACATCAACAATGCAGGGAATTGGGCTGAGTGGGACATCTACATATTTTATGGATGAGTGTCAAATGGGAAATGAGTCATGACAAGCAAGAATTTTTTTACATACCCAGACCAAGCTTGATGCTTGTAAGTTGGCAAAATAATGGCAATCCCAACTGTGTTGTCGAGATTGAAAACAGCCCTGGAAAGTTTTGGTTAGTCCCATTCATGAATCATTGCTAGACCAGGCTGATGTGTTGAATTTGCACATCTTGATTCCATGTGGTATAGAATAATGAAAATGAAGATTATGTGATGCTGAAATTTGAATCAAATTGCAGCAAGTAGTTGAAAAAAAGGTCAAAGGAATGTGACATGATCCAAGATCATGGAATGCTCTTTAAATGCACTGAAAAAGCCCTGAAGTTGCAGAAACCAAAAGCAATAGCCTTACCAAGATTAAAAGGAAGTTAAAGCCCAGATAGACAGTTTACAGTTCAAGGAACAGATAGAGACCAGATCAAAGCCTGAGATAGGCAGAATTGAAAGGAAACAGAGGAAGAGTCTGGAAGATAGGTGTTAAGAGCCTGAAGAGGTTCTAAAGGAGGATGTTGCATCTTAGTTTTAATTTGTATTTGTTTGTATTTGTCTACAACCATTTACCAAAAATCACATGCCTTATTACCTTGATCAGACATGTGATCATCCATATGCCAAAAGATTTAGGCCCAATAAGGCAATTTGCTTATATAATTAATCACTGGCACTGTGGCATGAAGGGCGACTGATTGATAGAGGGTGACTTGAAATAAAGCAGTTAGGTTGCAAAAAAAGTAAAGTGTGGTAGAATGATGAGAGGCATGACACTAAGATGAAATATAAACTCTGGAGTAAAGGTATCTCTGTTCCTTGTGTTTGTAAGGAATTTACATGAGGTTTTTATGGGAAAATCAATTGGAACAAGTAGGAAGTGAAGCGCAAGGTGTGTGGAGTAATAGGATCCAAAAGGCAAAAGGAGATAAGTAGAGAAAATATCAAAAGTGCACACAATAAAACAAACAGTCGCACCAAGAAACAGTTGGTAACTGTTAGGGCAACTGCGGCTGCGACTTAGTCGAGATCTAGCAGGGGATCCTAAACATATATATAAACATAAAATATGACAGGAAAGCGCACCTAGCAGGGGATCCTAAAAGAAAAGGATAAAGACCTGCTAAGGTGGGATATGTTATGAACGATAACAGATGAATGCGAACGAGAATCGTTTTACTTGACTCAAGTCACGGGTGACCAATTTCTCTCCTGGATCCGCCGGTCGAGTGACAACATACTACCTGACTCTATCCCACACTTTGCTTAGTAATCCCCTTTGACTCATTTCCGTTCCCGAACACTACCTCCTTTTGTGACTCATACTATTCCATGACTCCTATTCTGAC
>Ga0193743_1000418_pt1 | contig 33600 bp, 36 predicted proteins | sample L2c2metaG_FD_143038 | JGI IMG/M metagenome (GOLD analysis project Ga0193743, IMG submission 143038) | Soil microbial communities from a riparian zone of the East river system, Colorado, United States - L2c2 | ecosystem: Environmental > Terrestrial > Soil > Riparian zone | place: USA: East River... | reverse complement strand
TTTAAAGCCGGGGGGGGGGCCTGCAGTTCTTGGGTCACTATGCGAACGAAGTTTTTTGGATGATGCTCACAACTATCGCCTCCCGCAAATGAAGATCCTCCTCGAGACAACCATGATGTAGTTTCTGCCTGAATTGCGGTGATGTATTGTGCAAAGATATCTATAGTGGGAAAGTGAGAGGACTCATACGGTTGATCCTTCCTTACATGCAGCTTCTTCTCTCCTCGACCGCATACCATTCCTTACTCTCGTAAGGGCAGCGTTAAGCTCGTGCTCAGAAGGAATGCCTATACATTGCAAGATAGATAGATATGCTTCGTGTTTCAGAGACGAACTCAAGCTTGCAGTTCAACCCAAGGGAGAAGAAAATAAAAAAGACGTACTGAGTTTGAGAAATGAACGGCAAATATCGCCACGAGCTACAAATCGCTCCGAAGCTAGATAAAAGACCAAAGATTATAGTTCCAGGGACTACAAGTCGGGATGACGCGATAGTGGTAGTATTTAACGAAGCTGAAGCGGCTGGTAGAGGAATATGCATTGATGCGAAAGAGGTGAATGATGACTGTGACGAGACTCATAAAAGCGCGAACTCGGACGACGGGTCGTTGGAAGGCTCGACGATCTATAGGAGACGCTTGGTAATTAACGGGTACGCTTGGTAATTCACAGGTACGCATGTAGGAGAGGGTGTAGCACCTAACCGATGGTTGACAGCAGAATAAGAGTAGAAAAAAAAAACAAGGAGAATTGCCAATTCGGTACTGACTCGTTTATCTAATATTTCGACAGGATTACATGGAATTAGAATCTCAGAAGGAAGGGATATATAACTGACTTGCGACTTTCGAATTACTCACCTGGAGGCTGGCAGAAAAGATGCCAAATGCCTGAAGCATGAGTAAGAAAAAACGTCATACAGCTTCTTGTGAAACACCACGAAAGCATGATACGCGAAACTGCAGCATGAAGATATGTATCATCGTTCAAAGAAAACTCGGGTGATTTGGGCGTATGTGCAGTTTCTGGCAGTGGGTAACGAGTCAAATTCAAATGTCTCCTCGAGCTTATTATGCGACTTGTTGTTATCGGGAGGTCCAGGCACTGAATTAGAGATGGTTACCGAGAGCGAGTGAAGGTAAAATTACTGGTCTGTGCATAGCGTCTCACTTTTCACCCACGTACTTATGTGTCTCACATCTCGACTCGTTATTTGCTTTGACAATACTAAGTCTTCGGTTCATTTGGCCCTTGACCGTAAAAAAAAATGGAGTTTGACTCCCTTGGACTTGGCGAACTCAGCACAAAACTCAAAGAAGCTGGTAGGCGGGATCTCGTCGCCGAAGTCGCCCTCACCATCGCTTGGCTTGAGGGTCTAACTGTTCCAGCATTCTCTTGGGATAAAGTTGCACCCAAATTCGGCTTGGATGCCAGCAGGGACATCTTTCAACTTGAGTCTTTCTCTGTACCACATCTTTGCCTTCCACCATCATTTCACCGAGAAGTCATGAGAAACTCAGCCCAGTGGCTCGATGTCTACCAAGAAGTGGGGTCACATAGTAGGGAAACTGCTCGGATGCGATTGATGGATGCAGTATGTTACACACACATTTCCTTTAGACAACCTTGCTTACTATTTCATCCTCCAGTGGCATGTGCCTGTTTGTGCTTTATTCAAGGGTCGCATTGTCGATAGCCCAAAGCACCCCACACCCAATACACTGGAAACTTCAGGAGGCATGATTGAGCATGAAGTCTACATGATAGAAGGGATCATTCTCATAGTTATGGAACTGAAACTTTATTTCAAGAATTTGCGAGATCACTTTGCCCAAGTGCTGCTGGAATTAGCTTGTGAGTGTCTGTTTCATCTTATGTTCATATTGTACCAATTCTGAGGCTCACATTGCCCAGTGGCCTACCAACTCAACACTGCCAAGGAATTCACCAACCAACCTCCTGTTTATGCTGTCCTGACTGACTTGAGAGATTTTTATTTTCTTCAATATGATGGCTCCAAGTTTACACTCCATGAGGATGATTTTATTGTGCCTACCCGATCACGCTCTGCTTTTTTGGATGGGATGAGGAATGGTGAGTGTAATTCACTCTCCCTTGGACATCATTGCATTGTTAACTATCTCATAGTCACTGATCATTTATTCTCAATTATTCTTGAGGGATATATCTCGAATCTGAATGCAGTTGAAGCTAGGTTTAACCTGCAAGGGGCTCAAGGTGATGTGAGATCACAACTTTAGTCCATGTTCAATTTTTCTTGGTGACTATGACCAAGGTATCTCAGCACAACTTGGCATCAGCTGGGCAGCCTAGAATAAGCACTCATGCAGTATAGTGCAATTCATTTATGCTTATGTGCTACACTAAGTCTGTATCCAGAGACCAAGGCCTTTGTTAGAAAAGTGGACTCATAACCTATGCTATATCAGCACAAGATGCTCTGAGACAGGATGATTATGCCTCATTAGAGGCATGGGAGACTGATGGGGTACATGGTTTGTCATTGCTTCAATCCAGGTATGTGTCCCCAAGAGCTGTCTTGTGCTATTTCTAATATCAATGCAATAAGTGTCTCTTACCTATCCAAAATTGGGTCTAACACAGATTGGAGTCAGGAGATACTTGAGCTCGAGATTGATAAAGTTCTTTGTGGACAACTTAAGGTTCCACCCACAGTTTGAAAGTATGAACATAAATCTGTACTTTTTAGCGACTCTCAAAGATGCCAAGAAGAATACCAGACATCAATTTAAAACACTGGTGACTGAACTCAGGGTGTTGGTTCAAAGTGCAAAATACAATTGTTTATTATCCTATGCTGCATCTGGCTTAACCTTCAATGAACAATTCAATGTTTCTTTTGCATCAAAAAATATCCTACAAAACATGCATATGGCTTTTTTTCTTCAAAAGTATCCATTTTGTTTCTGAAGAGATTACAGACAATCGCAAATAGAACAACCTGAATACACAAAACAAATCCTTATTCCACCATGTTTTGACTACCCCAACCAACATCATATAGTCATCCTCCTCTCTCAGTGCTAGTAAGCTGCCGAGGTAACAGATAAATTAGTTAAAGATCATAATACATAGGGTATTATCGCCGAAGTAGCCGCCGACTCCATAGCACAACCGTCGACAAATTACCACTAGTCCACAGCCATAACTCCTCTAATAGTCCATCTAACCCCCCCCGCTCATCCAAGGACGGCCGGCGGCCAGGTTCCTCTGTCACGATGAACTTCAGAACGTCTTTCACCGTCACCAGACCCGACAGCACTCCATGGTCTTCTACAAGGATTGTACGTGGCCTTACCCCAGAGGAATGATGAGGGCTCGCTGCATTTATATCATACGACATTGACTCACCCCAAGCGCTTGAAGAGTTGCATTACAATCTCTAATGGAAGGTCTGGAGAAACCGTCATAGGAGTCTTGTCTCTGACGTAAGCATCAGCCAGGCAGAATGTTTGTTGCTTACCTTGTTCACCCAAGGCCAGAATTGAATGCCCACACCAGCCGAGGTTGAGGCAAAGTACTCTTCATGTTCGTCATCCTCATGGGCCTCAGGGGCGAATTCTACTTCATCATAACCTTGGCGTCTGTCATTAAACAAGCAGGGTGTATTTGCCAGTCTGCCACGATTTTTCCGAGCACGCTCTGGTTGGAGATTCAGTCGTACATTCTAATCGGAAATAACGGGTGCAACTCACCAAGCACATAGCGCATTTCACTACGGTCAATATAACCAACAAGCGTTAACGCACCATCGGAGGAGACAATGGGGAAGCCCTTGACATTCGTTGACGAAAGAAGAGATTCTAGTCAAATTATGAGTAATGTCGTCATGGGCCCAATTCTACCCAAGTCTACGCGACTGCAACTCACCAACATCTTTGACACGCATACCTGTATCTGTTAATGTATTCAAGTTCTTTCTCATTACAGTTGACACTGCACGGAAATCAGTTATGCACTGTCACAAACTCAACTAGATCAATTCGACCCACCAGTAACATTGTAAACATGGTCATCTTTCTCCAGGAAAGGGAACCCGTTAAGTCTGATCATCTCATCCGCGATCCCGTTTGTGCCGAGGAAGTCCCCTACGGCTTTGGTTACGAGGAGAACGATCTGGAGCAATCTGAGTCTGGAATTGGTACTTGGGAAGATAAAATCCTAGTACCATGGTGGGAAGGATATATGTCAAAGCTCCAGTTAGCTCGAACATGATGACGACCACGGTCACCGTGATTCTCATTACTCCACTAAAAAGCATGACTATCAACAGCTGCATAAAGATAATATGATAATAAATTGACCTCAGCTTACCTCAGAGCAGCAGCAGCACCCAAGAAGGCATATGTTCCAGGAGTGATACATGGGAGATCAGGGGCACAAAATTTGAATATTCCCTTTTGCAGATACGCCCTAATAATTCATATTAGACCAGAGCAAAAAACACCAAAGTCAAACCCACTGGTTCAACGCTTTGACCATAATGCCAACCATCCTGCCAAAGGTTGCCCCAATGGCCATAGAAGGGACGAAAATGCCTGCAGGAACTTTGCATCCATATGAGATCACGACAAAGCCTATGCGAATAATAGTAGCGAGAAGCAAGGAGTTGGATATTCGCCACTGGGCTGGTGTCCTAAACGAGTTAAGATGGGTACGGTGCACAAAATTATGCTTTCAGAAACCTTACTGGCACAAGTTGAAGACGTTTCCTCCGCCTTCGCATTCCCTGAAAAGAATGGCCATACTAGAGGTCATATCCATACGGATGAATCGATTGAAATATCCTATCAACGCTGTAAGGCTGGCCAATGTAACTGCTTCTGCTACCCCGTGGTTTGCCAGATACTTCCGCCGAAAGGCAGCAACTTGTAGGTTGAACTTTATCATGAAGGCCCCATAAAGACCCTGTTTCGATGTGTTAATGTGTTAGAGGATATAAAGATGAATTTCCTGTTCAACTCACCCCAAAAATTCCAAGGATCACAAAGAAAATGATTTCGAAGAAATGCCAATCTCGGTCATAGGTTACTTGGAACAGCACGAGCTTGCCAGTACGGAAGGGGTTCATTGCCTGTGGGCGCACGTTAGTACATTGCGATGTGGACATAGATACATCTGATACGAACAGATAATGTGAAAGTTGCAACTAGTGCACAAAACATACTTCTCCACATCGTCTTGATGCTGAAGGTGTGGCTCATTTCCTATATTTACATTTGTCAACAGTCGAAATAAACCACGTTTCGCGAAAACCACACACCTCAATTGAGAATAACACTCCCCCTATGGGCGAACCGAAGGCGACTGCGACCCCCGCTGCACTCGCAGCTGTGACAATTTCCCTTGTCTTGCCTTGAATTAATATCAGAATAGGAATATCCTTAAGGCAAGAGATATTGAACAAACTTTGACTCCGACGGAAATTGTCAAACAATCCAGCTACCAATGATCCGATGCAGCAAGCAACATGCACTGAAGGTCCTTCTTTTCCGACGGACAATCCAGACGCAATAGCCAAGGGCTGTAAGGCCGTAAAAAATACAAAGGCATTAAAAAAATAAGCAAAACAGATAAATCAACGTACAAGAGTCAAACTTTTGATAAAGAACGTAGCGAATCCAAGGAAGCCTTGCATGACGAATCCAGCAAGGATACATTTGATTTCCGAAATGCCTGAGCCTGCTGCATATTTTGCAAAAGACCGGACTAGGTGAGACGCAATGAATGAGAACATAGCCTACATAATGATGAAAGGACTGTCAATACAACATTATACCAGTATGTAGTGGGGGGGAAATCTACCGCAAATATGACAAAAATCATCCACCGCCCCAAGGTAAAACGGCTCCAAGAATGCCATGAATCACATCCATCCACCTCCTCACCTTCAATCTCCCAACAACAAAACTGTTGATTCAACCACCAACCGTCGGAGCAGTACCCCATCTTTAGGTCAGACAACCACTGAGTGATGATGGAGATGACTGCAGCATTGGCACCTATGCATACTCCTGTTATAGAGCAGAAGATATTAGTCATTTTGAAGAATAAAGCCACTGAGTGCTCACCGACAATGCTTATGACAAACCATGTTTGTCCAGCCTCCATGGCTTTTTTGAGCTGTGCCCAAAGCCGCCGGGATATGGCACTGGCCCCTCGAGGGGCACTATGGGGAATGTAAGTCTTGCGTGCATTTCTGAGACGTCTTTCCCTCTCATGTGTTGAATCCTGAATCCAGTCTGTTAAATGCGAGGTTAAGCTATTATCCTGGAATTAACACAAGGTAAATGCGGGACCTATAGTTGTGAAGTCCTCATAGCGTCTGCAATGCCACCGTCAATGCCATACGAGTTCAAAATTCAATGACGCTCACCTGATTTGCTCGAGCTCCTCATCTTCTAGCTCTTCAGGATCCATATGTTTGCAAGGATACTTGTTCGCGGTGGTCCAATGCAATCTGTGCCGAGAACCCTGACCGTGGGAACTCTTTAACTAACCAGAAAAAAACAACAAAATAATTGCGGGTATAAACAAACAGTAAAGAAACAATTCCGCCTTCCATTCATGCGCGAATATCTGCTAGTATCTATCGCCAGAAATATATAGTCCAAGATGAATGTAAGTAACGTCCAGCGTTCGTAAAGATTGAAGCGCCCTTGCATCAATTAGAAAGGGGATGATTGACCTGTGATTCTATTCTCTAAGTTTCTGGAGGTGCATTGATATTAGCCAGGGAAAATGTTACAAAAACGCTGGAAACCAACCGGAGCGCAGTTTCCTTCGCCATGAGCTCTTGTCTCTTCTCGTTGATCTCCCTCTGTACTCTCAATTCGATCTCCCGTAACTGAAGGGGAGAAAGGATAGTGTGAGCAATTACGTATTTTGCTTCGAAATGCATTAAAATTACCTTCTCTTCCTCGCGACGAAGTTGTTCCTCCTTGATCCTGACACTCTGAGTCGCTAATTCTGAAGGCAGAATTTGAGAATCACTGGCCGAGAAGAGATGAGTTATTATATCATTTTGAAAAACCCTACCGAACTCACCGAATATCTGAATGTGCACTTCGCGACAGTTTCTCTGTACGGTACGTCTCGTAGAGGACATCCTCCGTCAGAGTCTTAAGATCACCTAGATGTGAGCTGAGGCATACAGACCTTCATAAACCTTGACTGCCAACAGCAGCAGGACATTGAATAACTTACCCGAGGACGGCACCTCGAAGCCTGACAAAATCGCAGTGATGTGGGTTATCGACCTCAACCGTGCCCCAAGGGTATACCCTAGCACGAACGGGTTCACCATCTATTTCAACTTCTTCCTCTGACCCAATAACGGCAAAGGGTAGTAAGGCCTATGCATTACCCAAGAATTATGTGAATATTAAATATAGAATTAGAGAAAAAGATGTACTCTCAATTCTATGTTATCCGCAATCGTCTCCTCATCGTCTTCTTCAACATCATATGGGAAGTTATAGATTGGGATCTCATAGTGGTCAATATCTTCCATGATCTGCACAGAAATCAACGACGTAGACACGACGAAATAATAGAGCACCTCACCCTCTTCTTGAAGGCCCTCAACTCCGAGGGCGTCAATGAATCAGCCTTCCCAATGACTGGGATGACGTTGACACGGGGCGATAGTCGTCGCATCAGCTCGATGTCCATTTCTCTCAGACTTTTTGACGTCAAGCAGACGACAAAATTAAATCAGTAAATTTATCAAAGACGCATTAGCATACTCACGCATGGCCAGTTGGAGGGATGAAATATAGAAGCGCATGCACACGATTGTCCCGAAAGCGAGGATTACGTTTGATTCGCGACTGTTCTGCAAGGATGTCGTCGTATTGGCGTTCAAGGTAAGTCATGATTTCCTGGAAACTGAGGAAACATTCCTATTTGAGCAAGCGACTCATGTTAGAGGAAGGAGACGGACGCATGTTCGTTGTCAATGTTGTCTCCAAATCCCGGGGTGTCAACGACAGTGAGGGCGATTCGAATACCATCCTCCTCAAGCTCTGGAAGGTATATTCAGATAAGTCTGGTAGAAGGCCTTGTACTGCAGTTCAAGAACCACTGACCGACGTTAGCGGGCTTTATCTTGATACCCGCTTCAATATGAGCCTCTTCTGGGCTTTCGATGACCTTGTGCTGAAGGACGTCGGACTCACACAGCGTATTCACAAAGGTTGTGCGTCCCGTCCCAGAGGCACCTTCAGGGATGGATGGATCAAAATTATTCTGAGCCCCTGATCACTCAAAACATACCGACAACCATGATCGTGAGCTGGACGCCTTTCACTTTATTTCGCCTTCGTCCTGAGATGGGCATTTTTGGTGGTACGAATCTATTGACCCTACGAATTTAAAGGGGGTGGAAGTATCGAACACGTAGATTTACCCTTCTGTACTTCAGGGTACTTATCAATTTCGTAAATAGGCTTTAGCTCGTTGTGATGCAAACCCTGCGCTTGGACCATTTAGTTTATAATAACCGCGCCCTTCTGATTCTAACAGTTCAAAATATTCACGTCCTTATGCCTTCGACGACCGGATGAATTCTATGTATCGACTTTTGAGGAGGCAGTTGCCTGCTTGAACCTCATGGTTTTATTCAGGAAACCGAAAAATGAAAGTCTTTGACCTCAAGAATCCATGCTATTACATATTGGAACCGTTCGCCCGAGTAAAGGAGTCCATAATTCTGCCTTGCTGTAACGTCTGCAGACTTTTTTTAAAAATTTCACTCTTGATGGCATCAATGACGGGGCTCAGTGCTGCGAGTTCTAAGCTCTTTGCTGTCCCCACATCTCTCATGAGTTCCATTTCTGACGAGAGACTCTTCTCTCATTCTGAACGGGTTAAAGGAAAGGTCCTGGTTATTACTGGTCCGTCTCTCCTGCTTTTCGCAATGTGAAAGCACATCTTACGAACAAAACAGGCGCTGCTAATGGAATAGGCAAGGAGACGGCATTACGCTTTGCGTCCTACGGGTTAGCACAAGTGTTCGACTGAAATCCCCCTGACTAAACGTCGATTTAGTGCTAAAGTAGTCATTGGTGACTTGGACATCACGGGGGCTAACAAAGTGGTAGCTGAAGTCGAGAAGGCTGGTGGGTTCGTCTACAACGGCCCTCTCTACATCCCGAGCACTCATTCGATCTATCTATAGGACTGCAAGTGCTATTAAATGTAACGTGACGGACTGGGACGCGCAAGTCGAAATGTTCGAACTGGCCATTAAGAAATATGGTTCAGTTGACATTGTGGTGTGTACCTTGCTTTACCTCTAGCTCAATCATAATGCTCGATTTAAAGAAAAAAAATGATAGGTACCCAACGCTGGAATCTCAGAAAGTAGCCCATTCGGAACAGTAAAATTCGAGAAAGAGAGACCCGTGAAACCGTCCTTACTAACTCTCGAAGTTAACCTGACTGCGGTTATGTACAGTGCGTCCTATGGATTTAGGAGGCATTTGAGTTAGGGAGAACTAAGCCAATTATAGCCGCACATCTGGCCTTGCATTACCTGGGTGTGAATAAACAACACAGAGGGCTGAAATCACTGATATTCATTGGTTCTATGGGTAGGGTCTCCATCAATATCCATGACTGCTCTGAGTATTCGTTCGACTCCTCTCATAGCATCTTGGATGGCAATACCCAATGCCGCAATGTATTGTGCCTCCAAACACGCAGTGCTCGGAATGATGAGATCTATCCATCCTATCATGGAACTAAAAGGTATCCGAGTGGGATGTATTCATCCTTTTTTTGCAGGTGAATAACCCTCCTCCCTTTATTGACAGACTAAAATTTGACTATGGTCTTTCCTTCATTAGATACTGGCATCGTTCCCATTCCTGTAAAGCTTGATTTGGCCGGAATCCCCAAAACACCCGTCTCTCGAGTAGCAGGCGCTATTTTTTATGCTGCTACCGACACAGACGAAAAATCCAACGGCTCAGCATGGCTACTCGTTGGTGACGGTCCAGTATTCATGGTTCCAAAGGAAGAGTTTAAGCAAGGTGTATACCAGATGATTGACGACAGGGCAAACGCAGGACGCGCGTATGTGTCTTCTGCAATTAACTTCCCAATTACAACAGCTTACATGCGACTTACTCCTTCGATAGGCTGAAAGGTGTTGCAGCTTGGTATCTCTTTGCCCGCGATGTCTGGCGCATCACGGGCAATGCAATCATCACCATTGGTTTGGGGGTGGCCTTGGCCAAGATTGCTTGGGATAACAAGCATGAGATAGACAAATACGTTCGCATGATTGTTGCCTCGTGGTCATGATCTTTGTTATCTAAATGCTATCTCAGATACTAAAAGGACATTATTGTTATTCAAGCTTGCCTGACCTTGCAGGCTGCACACCAAGAATGAAATGAAGAATGAATTACTTACACGGACCCAACTAATCACTTTGGAATGATCAAGAGCGCTGCTGCAGTGCTTGATTTACATTTGACCAGTATACAAGGAACAGAGATCGGTATCTACATCTATTGATAAAATACACCTACCATAGTAAGTATCTCATTACAGAAGGTTGCATTATTAAGTACAGAACTGTGCCGGAGATTCCGAGCGATAGTGACGCTGCAAAGTCCAAACTATTGGGTTGTTCTGAGTCGAATCTCCTGTTCGCATGTTTTTCAGTTTGTATTGAATTCAAACGTGGATAGTCTGTCCTCACCCGAGAAATATCAACCGTAACTTCGTAAACTTGTGGGAGTATTTGGATCATATATCGTTTGTATCGTACTAGGGGAAGAAGGCAGATAAGCCAGCGAAAAGCCTGAGAACACATAGATGGATTACACACATGCTATGTGGATGTATGATACGGTCAATGGTGAATTCCCGCGTTCAATTAGGCTTTGACGAGTTTTAGCAAATAAGCCTTGCCCATGTTCGACAACTGTGAAGGGCCCGTCTAGGTCATGTGTCGCCGATCGTCCAGTGGAAACAGACCCGTTACAGTGCGAAAAGTCTAGATTCCTATCATGTTCCGAATCGGAACCGTTACGGGATGAACTGGTGGCCACAAGTGGAAGTCTTTATTCCGTAATAAAGGCCTGAAAAAATACGAATTCAGGAGGCGACGTGGGGCTGCATAAGTCACTTCGGGTTAGCATCCAGTGTATTGACGAGATGCCCACCTGGAAGTCCAACGGCAGGAACACAGAATGGAGAATTCATCAGAATGACCCAGCTAGAGTACTAAGTTGGATAAATGATGAATTGAAGGAAGACGTAAATTCCCCTGTTGAAGCCAGTAGCCAGATGCACCAAACCGTCAGGCGACCCGGAAACTCTGGCTAAACCGTTGCGAGTTAATCAGCTCCGGATATGGTCTTCAAGGCATTTCGACTAGAAGACACTGAAGAGATGGCCAGCCGATGATGGGGCTAACAGGTCCATAATTCCCAGAACACCAACTTGAAATTTCCACTTCAAACGGAGATTCAAATGTTCTCTGACGTTTGGAAGGTTAACAAACCATAAGGAACCTTGGGGTAAAAGTGAGTGCGTCTAACTTGAATCCAGATTGGGCCACTTCTTTCGCTAGAGATCTTTGGGTCTAGTGCAAACCAAGGTTTTCTATGATAAATCGTTGATAAATTGTGGGCCAAGTCGAAAGATCATTCGAGTATTCACTAGTGGAAAGATGGGACCTCGACGACGGGGGCAAGATTTTTTTCAGAGCGTGTTTGCATATCAAAAAAAAAGTAGGATCGCTGACTGAACGAGCTCTTGATCGCGAAGGCATCGATTTACCCATTCACCAAGAAATGTGGTGCCTGTATTCCGCATCGTGAAAGGGGGATGACGAAGTGGGAGGGAAGTGGAGCACTGGAGCACTGGATAGCGACGAGTCAAGGGACGCTTTTGGGACCGAGAAACAAAAGCAACCACGCCCATCATCCTCACATGCCTTGTTTGTATGTCAGAGAGGATGTAGGATTTGAAAGAAGGGTACCCCTCCATCGGACATCGTATTTAGAAAAGTCTAGAAAGCTCTCGAAATGGTCGTCTTGACGGATCTGGGAGCTGAAACCAAGAGGCATTTTGGCGCATGTCGGAAATTAAGTTTGAAATTTCAGGTTGGTGTTCTGGGATGTCACCCATTCAGATAGTGAATTTAGGAGAGGTTCGGCGCATGTCGGAAATTAAGTTTGAAATTTCAGGTTGGTGTTCTGGGATGTCACCCATTCAGATAGTGAATTTAGGAGAGCCGATTGCACTAAGTATGATAATGCATATCAAAAAATCAAGCTGAAATTTCCAAGTCTCTAAACACCAGAAAAAGGCTTTAGCAAAAGACCCTCTTGATATTTTTTTTTAAAAAAAGGAATGCACACCTTCGGCTGTTCTGCACTCGGATAAATAACCAATCTACAGCTGCCCTCACGCCTGTCCTAAATAACGAAAAATATTAGATTTTGTTATGATGCATTTTGTGAAGTAAATTATTGGACAACACAGCCAATCGTTTCGCTTTGCAGTATTTACTAGGCTTAGTGCAATTCATGACTAGAACAAAACGAAGAATGAAAAGCGAGAGAGGAAGCGCACCCTTCGATAGCAGAAATGCCCATAACATCCAAACTTGCTATCCTCTCCCGTCTAGCCGACATATCAACAATTATGTCTGCCTCGCCATACCTCGTCCGTCTTGCACTCTCCAATTTACGCTGATGCCAATCCTCATAATCATGTCTTATATCGTCCACCGATAAGCTGAGGGGCGAGTCCTGTTTATTCGCGAGGAGGAGGAGAGGTAGACCTAAGATTTGTGGGTTAGAGAGGACGCTATCTAGATGAAGAAGTTGGGTTGATTATTAGGTGTAAATAAGATGCTACGCGTACCGAATACTTCCCAACCCTCGCTGAGACGTTCCCTGTCCTCGGCATCGATGACATAGACGACGGCATGGCAATCATCATAGTATCTGTGCCAAATGTTGCGGATGCCTCGTTGGCCACCTAGATCCCAGAATTGGAGGATGGTAGATGGGAGGACAATTGTTCCAGCTGTCCAAAATGTGGATACGGCATAATAATGGAAATAGATATAAACAAACTGTTTTGCCCGACTGTAGGGCCAATCTTGTCTGACGATAGCCCCGGGATGTCATTATACAATGTCTTGATTCTCTCCAGGAGAGTCTATATAGTATACTGGCGGCTGAATGCAACAAAAGACGGGTATATGTGTGTGCACTCAACGTACTGTTTTACCAGCTCCGTCTAATCCAATAATAATGACGGAGAATTCCTCTTTCCTATAATTCTATTAGATTCCCTGTAATAAAATTCGATAGAGTATACCTTGTAAGATGTTCATGTAGACCCTTCAATAAATGATACATGAAGGTTGTGATCAGACTTGGTTGAACAAAACCAAACAATAATTTCGTCTTCGCCACGGCCCACCGTCTTCCAACATACCCACCACGACATGGGCTATTATTCGACATACTACAGTTATGGCCTTCCCAGCTTCCTAACAATAGTTATCGCTCTTTATCTTCTCTTCACCGGTAATTCTTCGTCACAGATTTCGGCTGCGCAACGATTTCTGAAGTATTGTCGATGTAGGTTCTGGAGAAGCCTTCAATGTAGGCCAGTTCTTGGAAGAATCAAGTCCTTATGCGTGGGGCGCCACGGGAATTGGTTTGTGCATTGGGCTAAGTGTCTTGGGTGCTGGCTGGTGCGTGTTGTCTGGAAATTGTTTCGACGACTCACTATAATTGAGTGTCATTCCTCTTTGCCTTCTAGGGGTATCTTCATCACTGGAGCTTCTATCCTTGGAGGGGGTGTCAGAACGCCTCGTATAACCACTAAGAACTTGATCAGGTACCTAAGTTGCTAAAGCTTCACGCTCGAGCTAGCTGAACAAAGCCCACCAGCATTATCTTCTGTGAGGTTGTGGCCATCTATGGAGTCGTACGTGGTCTCCCATGGTTCAGCCAGCTTAACTAATGAATACATGCGTAGATAATGGGCATAGTCTACTCTGCCAAACTCAACCCAGTAGCCGACAGTGTTCTTTACACGCGCGAACACTACTTCACAGGTAGTTTTCTCACTACTCGGTTGCGCACATTGCACTAACGAGTCTTTATCTTAGGCTTCGCCCTCTTCTGGGGTGGCCTAACCGTTGGCGCATGCAACTTTCTCTGTGGAATCTGTGTCGGTGTCACTGGATCAACGGCAGCCTTAGCTGATGCAGCCGACCCTGAGCTATTCGTCAAAATTCTTGTTGTAGAGGTATTCGGTAGCATTTTAGGATTGTTCGGGTTGATTGGTGCGTTTTTCCCCCCTTCCTTGCCTTTTCTCCACCAATCATTACCATAGTTGGTCTCTTGATGATTGGCGGGGCACCCGACTTCCAGAGTGCAACCTCAACGGTGGCTTCTGCGGCGGCATCGACAACAGCAGCTATAGTGTCGCCTTTCGTATATTGAGTAATGTAAAATAGCTCGCGAGACCATGAAATTTTGGACTAAAATATTCATACATCGACGGCACCTATCAACAATGCGTGGCTGGCCATTGACTAGATCAAATTCAGATACAATGAGTCCTTGAACGGGCTAGCAGCACAATACATAATAAATACTATAACTTGTTATCCGTTTCACCCAGTCCGTTGTTCACTTCTCTAATTTCAAAGAAATAGTCCTTCCTAATTCCCGAAGTCATTACAGACACATAAGTATAGACCTGAATCTCGAATTCAAGCCTGATTATCACTTCTTCTCCGGTCCCTTACGTTCTTCGAAGGGGTTCTCAGTATACTCCAACCCGTCATCATTCTCTGCCAATTTCTTGGTCGGTTGCGGCTGAAGGGACACTGCAGGAGGACTACCGCTATTACCATTGCCTGCCGTCGCCGCTGGATCACGTAGTAGAGATACAGGACGTTTTGGTAGCAAGCCGAATTTGGCTACAAATTTCTTGTTCAATGCACGCTATATATTATAGCAAGATTCCCTGCTCACCAGCATCAATTGGAGCTCCACTCGAAGATGAACGAGGCGCCGAGGAGGGCGACAGTGGTTCAGGCGTCTCTGTAGGAGCTATGAGCCGGGAGAAACGGAGTAAATAGATAATTCGCAGTCCAACAATATCAAAAGGGGCATCACTTACTAACGCTATGGTTTGGTGTCCAATCGTACCCTTTGATAGCGGGCGTAGCAGGCGGGGTCGTATGAGCTACAGGCGGAGAGCGGGCGTAGCAGGCGGGGTCGTATGAGCTACAGGCGGAGAAGATACTGTGGTCGAAATCGAGGAATGGGAATTTGGATCAAAGTAGGAGGGCTGTGTGACTGTGGTGGACTGTGCATGGCCTTGAGCACCAGCGGTGCTAGTATGAGCACCCCACGTGGGCTGGGTGCTTGAGCCAGAGGTCTGTCCGGACGATCTGGGGCAATGCGTTGAATAACGGAAAGAGGAAAACAAGAAGTGGCGGATCCCTCACTTTCCTTGGTCAAATTCTTGGATCTTTGCCTTGACTTTGGTGAATAAACTCTCGATAGTCTTTTTCCCACCTGTATGGATGTTAAAAGATGAATTCCTGGTGACAATATAAAGACTAACTCTCTGCGAACTTGCTGAACTGTTCTTGAAAGTCTGTTACGGATTTTTCGGCCTCGGGTCCAGCCTCAGCTGGCTGGGCTTGTGAATTCCGGCGTTGTTGGCTCGGATGAGACTGTGGTGATCGTTGGTTAGCATTGACCCACTGTTGCTGTTGTTCTTGTTGTTCCTCTAACATTAGGTTGCGGGCAAATTGTTCGTCCAATTCTGTTTGCGACTGCGATTTTGGGTGCGGTGAGAAATAAAATATCGCAACTAGGGGTGATGGAACGCACAAGAGCGGGTTGATCCTGTTGCACATATACTGCAGTGGGGGGTTCACCCTTGTATTCTGGATCACTCATAACGAGTAACGCATCAATGGCGCGATCCTGGTTTCCGCCTACAGATTCAAGCACGGATATCCTGCAGTTGTAAGATGGGTTAGCAACAGATTGATTGGAAGACAAAGAGTGCTGCGGACGCACAATATGAGGTCGTCGTAGTCTGGAAACATAGCACGTAGTGCGACAACCCTTGGATCGATAAGTGTATCTCTCTGAGGTGGCTCTTCAACCGGTGGTGTTACATTGGGTGCTGTTATTCGATTTGTAGTGGTATCAGAAGGCGTAACGTTGAATTCGGTAAGAGCGGGAGCAACAATAGGCGGGGTGGCCACCGGCGGCGGTGTATATAAACTAGCCACAGGGGCATCCTGGGAGACCAGTTTGTCAGTAGGCAACTTTGTAGAATTGTCGGTCATAGTAGTCAGTGAAGAAGATAATCAAATTGTCGGTCACATCTATAATTGCAATCCCGTGACTTAACCTAGACGCGATTCAAGACTCAAGTTCCCCCATGTCGTCCTCTACGCACCATGATCCACCTTTGCAGCAACAAAATGTTTCTGTACCAGAAATGGGTAGGTTTCAGCGCCAGATCGTTGACAATTCTCTCGAGGAAGGCCAATTTCAAAGTGGCATCGATGCGTTGGACCAACTTCGTTCACCTGACCATAAACCATCGGTGTACGCGACTTATCACCTTACTGCAGTGTTATATCTGACGTTTTATAAACAGTATTCACATATTGCATCTCCTTTACATATCATTGCACCCAGCACATGAGATCTCTCTCAACGACGATGAGCCTTTCGACAGAACTGCTCTTCTCTTGCAATCTCCACGGAAAATCATCAAACAAACAAAAGCTGCCTTGATTCTGACCCCAGAAGCAGTCCTATCAGCCCGCCGTCTTCTCTTGTCTTTTGCATTCACTAACACGCCAGAAGATCTCGGGGCTGCTCTGCCACAATACCCCGAAACAAAGAATGCTCCTCCAACGCAGTTTGAACCTATGGATTCTCCCATATTCAAACAGTCTGAAGCCATAATGTCTGCTAAAAACTGCTGGGAAATTCTTAAATCTGGATACAGGTTGCGGAAGTTACGAATGTACGCCTCTCCCAAAAGCAAAGGCAAACAGACTAGAAACCTTTTCACCTCCGAGCCTTCTTTTGTTGCCGGTGATGACGGACAGGAAATTTTACCCGTCGATGATGACTCCTGGTCTACTCTAAACTGGCTTTTGACCCTCTTTGAGCGTGATGCGGACTTGATGGAGGCTCGGGGAGAACGTGAGCTGGTCTTTGTATAAACTGTTTTCTTGATGGGATTGAACCAAATCATTATAGTACGATATTCCCCGCTGCTCGTCAAACAACTTCCTCCAGCGTCAATTGGAGCAATTACGAGGTGGGACACTTCAGAACCCCTCAAGCTCATATTTTTCGCCATCCAACAAGAGAATCCAAGGAAGCAACGAATGGGCTACCGCCTATTAAGTCTTGTACGCCTCTCCCCGCCATGCCTGTCGTCAGTCTCTGAAACTTCCAATGATTTTTCTTAGCTAATCGACCTGTGCCATACACCTCACCTCAACCTCACATTCTTCGCCTCCTCAGTCCTCAGTCAATTAGCTTCTAGCTCTGCCGCTATCTCTTTTTCAGCAGCGGAGATAATCCCGACCTTCTTTTCTCACCTCTCTTCCTCCCCATCGGTTCTCCCGTTTAAAATAATTCTTTGTAAAAAAATGTTGCAAGACACTGTCGACCACAGCCTTTCCAATGATGCTTCCAACCCCCATGCTACTGCCCGTCCCAAAGCGCAAGCGAGGGCCCAGCCGAAGGCTCTGAGTAGGCAAAGAATTCAGTCCGATATGGGTACTTTGACGAGTCCGCCACTATCTTCGGTCTTGTCTGGAGCTTCTATGGTTTCAATTAGTAGCGTCGACACCACGAATACAACAGCCGCTATAGCCAATAAGGCGTCGAGTACCCTCCCACCTTGGGACCAGGTTACTAGTCTACTACTAGACGGTACCAACAGCTCGCCCGCGAGCACAAAGACCAGCTCGGCAAGATCAATGCCTATATGGGCTACTCACTCTCTTATCTTGCGTGTCAAGTTTGAGCTACTGTTCGCTTATGGTATGGTACATGTACATAATGAGCTCGAAAGTCGTGACCTGGAATCCGAGTCAGAGTGGAATACATCCCTCAAAGATGGGAGTTTGAGTAGGCTTGTGGATGTCATTTTCGTTGCGCGGGGAAGTAATGAAGATGAAGATGCGTTGTTCTACAGGAGTCTGTTGATAGGCGCGTTCGGGTTGCCAGAGACCTGAATCTATCTCGGAAGCGGACCACTTCATACACGGTGCTTTATGGCAAGGCCCCGAATCTTGGCTATCTTGACATCGTTTTCTTGGAAGGTGGAGTGGTTTACTTCATTGTCGGAGCATGTGGTAATAATCAAATAATCCTCGTAATATTCGATATCTTGACTATATGCCAAATATATCTTCTGGATTTGAATTCAGGGTCCTGAAGACGCTTGTATATTCTCGCGAACCTAAATTCCACATACAGACAAAGAGGGTAATGGCAGTAGTCTCTCATCGCTTCACTTTCTTCGACATCCCTTCCTTTTCAGGTATTGACACCTTCCTTTTACCATTATCTCTGCTGGTCGACGTCTGCGCCGCCGCTGACACAAGAATGGCATTCGTCTTTTCCAGAAGTCTATTCAAGATCCGTTTCTCACCCATCCTCACAATTATGGCATGTCTTCTGTTTAAGCTAAGCGAAGGGGCGGCGATGACAGGATCGGAAGCGGAGGCGGGTAGGAGAGCCTCATCTTCCTGTTGGTAAATGGGTTGATGATCAGGTATTGTGAAGCAGATAGAAAAAATGCCATGCAGGGAAGGCTGACCGTCAACGTGGTAGGATACTGGGCTAATCGCTTGACAAGGACGTTTCTGATAATGCTAAGTGTTTTAGAGTCTGTTTTAGGCTTGGGAGGTTTTGTTTTGTTTTGTGCCTTCTCCCATTCAGGGTTGAGTTGGATGAGACGGATAAATGATGTGAAAGCAGGTGGTATTTCAAGATTGAATTCAAGAACGAAGACACTGTAGGAATCCACAATTGTTCAGCTAACGGAAATAAAAATATGGCGGTGTCTGAGGCATACTCGTCTCCGCCTGCTTCTAACCACCAGTCAATCCTTGCGTCCATGTTCTCTCCGGAAAGGCCGGGATGTTCCTCCATGATAGTAGACACTACCAGGTCAGCTCGGATTTCTACCACGTCACCCGGGTTCCCGTATCCTCCGTCCGGGAGAGGCAGATAGTCAACATAACCATAACCTCGAAGTAGTGCGGCGTTAGGCAAGTCACCATAAGTGTTCCACTAATTTTGACAAGGAAGATCATTCAATTTGGAAAGGTAAGCCAGTCAGTTGGGACGCACAATTTGTTCTCCTGACTTGATAAATTTGGTAGCAACCATTTTTAAACATTCCGGTTCATAGAAGAGTTTAACCTGGAATTGGACATGGTCAGCTGGTCAGAAATACATATGCTTAGGCAAAACCAATGGTTCGTTGTACATTTTCTGTTTCGTATCTTGCGTTCAAGATGTCTGCCAAAGGAACCATAACAACTTCAGTTTCCTCCTCGTCTTCATCTTCACCCTCTTCTTCAATATCACCTTCTTGGGAGTTATCCATGGCTGGAGTACCCCTATGAAGAGGGTCGTCGATGTCCATGGCACTACCCATGCCGCTGTCATCAACGTCATTTTCAGGATCATTTTCCTCCCTGCTAAGGGTAAAGCTGCGCGATAATACGCGACTTCCCATGAGATGGAACATCTCGATCGAATAATACTGTTCAACATCCTGACTGGCAAATAAATCGGGCCGGCTCTAATCATGAAAGGATCAAATAAAATAATGAATATTTGCTCTGCAGCTTTGATTGACAAATTGACGTACTTGAACAGCAGGCAGGACCTTCTCCCCGTAGTCCTTTTCAGCTTGCTCTCTACCTATTTTTTCTGGTGCGAATTTAACTATGTGTAAGCTTCATGAAAACGACAGAGTATGGTGCGGTTGGGAGGTGGAGAAAAAAAAGAAGGAACCAACCTACCACGCAGGTACCTTTGAGTTCCGCCAGATCGTCTTCACCCCAAAAGACTGGTGTGTCGAAAGATTTAGGCAAGATATCTTTGAAAAAATAAAATGACAGAGAACACCATAGATCCGTTAAAATTGGCCTTCTTCTTTTAGCATGGACTCTACCTACCCAAATAAGCAGACCATTTTGACTGAGATCCTTGTGCCGCTTCCCACATCATGCAGAGGATAAGACCGGCCCAACCTTGTTGCAGGCTGGACTTCTTCCATGCGTCAAGTCCAAATTTCTGAGGGAGCATACATGTCCGGGTCGATAAAATCACGGAGCGGGGTATCGTAAATATGACATGGCCTTCCTTCAAAAAAGGAGATAATTAGTTTCAAGGGTGAAAACCGTGGAGGACAAAAGGTATTTTAAACTCACAGGTATATCCCTCAATGCTACGGCTCCGCGTCCGCCTTGAGAGGCAGGAAATTGTATCACGTCCATCGAAGAAGCATCTAGTTGGCCGTTGTGAGATTTGAACCAAGTGAAAAAGATTTGCATGTCGTCCAGTGCCATAATTATTAAATTATAATTGCACCGTTGAAAATGTTTGCTGTAGGTTGGTTATGTAAGCTGACCATAGGTGTCGATCCCTCCCAACTTTAATTTGAGTCCATAGTTCAGACTTTGGCAGCTCACAGAGTTATTCTGCTCGCTTGCGTACACTCTCTGAATGCTTGTATGCTGAATGTTCGCCTAAATTTATCCAACTGAGAGTGTTTCTTCGGATTAAAGGAATTTCAGACATTCCGAGTTGGTTGCCTTGAGTTCTCGAAATTAAGATAATATCAATGATGCATGTGGTCTCATTCCCAACAAAGAGTTAAGTCTGGAATGGAAGGCCGAAGATAAACCAGACTCTGTATGTAACAGCGACTGGATATTACTCGGCACCAAGCCTATCTTTTTCACTACCGGCACAAATTGGATATTACCTCGGAAGACTCTTGGGCGGATGACAAGGAATAAATTTCTTTCAACGTTATAAGGCTTGACTAGTAGACATGGTGTAATAAGATGAGTTGCATTTTGTTGCTTCTCTTCATGGTGCTCGTCTCTAACTTATCCTCGGATCATCCCTCAACAGCTCATTCCCTTGTTCTCAATCGATCAGAAGTAAGGCTACTGAGGTTTTTGATGTCCCAAGCTCCCAAGCGCCTGATCTAATGCCTTAGCCCTGCTTCATCTCAAAATACGACTTAGGACGCTTTTCAATTGGCAGTTCTAGGTAGACACCTCGGCGCAGGTGTCGAAGTGAAAAAATCATCTGTACGGAATCCAACTCTGAGGGCATCCATACTCTCGAAATGGCTTGCTATCGTTCTCGGTACCGCGCCTCACTCGTACAAACTATGCCATTATATCAGCTTCAATCAGGATTTGATTGACATGCCATGCTCATAGTCGTATTTCTTGCTTTGTTGAACCTTGCGAAACACGTATTTAAATACCGGAGTACTCGGATGATACTGGTGTGTATTTGTGTATGGTTGCTTCTCCAACGAACTTATCTATCTGTTCATCTAGAACAGGCGGATATACTACTGGACTTACATTTATGTCCGATAACGAAGCTAGGGCCACTACGAATCAAAGTCTAGATGAATATCGTTACAAATGCGTGGCGGCCTTCGGGCCAGATGCCCCCCGTACATGGTCAAAGAACGGTCGACACCATAAATGGTATGATCACTTATTATGGAGAACTCGTGAATGCCAGCATAGGTGATTATTTCATGATTTTGAAGTGCCATAAACCTAAGCAAGAAGTGGATCCAACTTTTAAGCTGTTGTCAACATTCATTATTTTTGGTCCTTTCAGGAGATGTAATTTTCTTTGTCGGCTGCTGCGCCACCTCGAGGATCCAATCCCTCTCGCGTTTTGCGTAATATGCCAGCTATCATTTCCAATCGTTCCTGGACAGCACTCGCGATTAGCTGGTCGATCTCCACTCCGAGTCTCTGCTTTTGTGACGTTTATCTGTTGAATTATTGTGAAGACGATGCCACGAAATTACCATATCGTCGGGCCTATTTTGTCAATGGTTAGCCACCTGATCCTTTCTTTCTGTGATCCTTCACTCCAAACAGGACCCGTAATGTCCATAGGTGAAAATAAATTCGCTTCTCGAACTGATCTGATTATTGGCCTTTCGAGAATATAGTTCAAGCAAACATTTTTGAGAACTGATTTATTCTTCGCCCTTCTTTGACGTCTGATCGCTGGACGTTTGATATTTAGATATTCTTCCAGATTATTATGACCCGCTTTTGATAATCAAGACTAGTACCGAGACTCCGGCTCATTCTCGGGTCACTGGTCTTAGCCAAACTTAATCCGAGAATAATTTGGACATCCTATTCAACAGTCCGTCAGAAGCTTGCTATCCCCCTCAGTATTAAGCTCTAAGGATTTTATATTTATGAAAATTTGGAATTGAACGTGGGAAGAAAGTGATGTGCCGCATTAGACTACCGTGACAGGTCACAATATTGACTTTCCTTTCTCGACTTTCAATAGCTCCGCATGGAAACACATGAACGGCTACAGAAAAACAGAGATTACCTCCTACAACAGTATAATTCTAATTTGGAAGATATACTCAATTTACAGGACACCTTGATTCAGGACATCTTGCCCTCCATAACCGACGAGCTTGAACTTTGCCAGGAAGCCGTAGAATGGGCAGCGGATTGGCTATGCGATACAGGTACGTGTCTTTTATTTCTAGCTTAAGTTTATCTGAGTGACGACAGCCTACTAAGCATCTATCTTCCGTATCTCGAGGGTAACCTAATTTTCTACTTGTGACCGACAGTTTCATGACCAGAAAATCCGTAGCGCAATAAGTTTACAAAATCTTTCTCACTGGAAGCAATTCGGAAGACCGTGATTTGGCGTTTGAATAATATGTGGCCTCCGGAACCTTCGTCTCCAATGCCCAACCTTCATTGCCTTCCTGCCTTTGACCCGTTTGGTAGACCCATCTTGGTCATTAAAGTCGTTCCGCTGGACGAGGACATTAAATCGCAAAAGCGTTTTATTACCAAGGCCTTTGAACAGCTGAGAATATATCTAAAAGTTCTTTATGATGGAGCAAAGGATGTCAGGAAACCGACTCTTCAATATGTGGCATTGCTCGACCTCTGTCAGCTATCTCTTCAAAGCATCGTAAGAAATTTCCATGCGAACGCCTACACTCTGATGTAACTGTACTTCAGAATATTGATTTATTTAATTGGATTCTCCGCGAAGTTATTCCCATGTTTCCTGGCATGGTAGCAGGAGGTAAGTTACTCTCGCTTGCGCATCCATCCCTTCACTTCACCGATCCCAACAGTATTTATTCTAAATTATTCATGGACTCATTCGGGGATGTGGAACATTTTCAAGTACATTTTTGTTCGTCTTTTATGAGGGGACCTGACTGCTTCTCAGGCGTCTGTTGCCAGAAACCGCACTATCGAGAGTATTTTTTCCGTCAAACGAAGATCTGTTGAAGTTCTTTACACCTTCGGCTTTACCACTAGGTAGGACTCCTCATTTAAGAGTACTTTTATGAAAACCTCACAACTGGACATAGATTATGGAGGGACCCTACCTTCGTTGGCGAATCTGGAGGATCCGGCGCACCCTGAACAACGACCCCGAGAAGCGTTGACACTTCCCCTATCAGAGGACCAAACCACGCTAGCCTCGACGCCTTCTACCGTCCCAGTATCATGGCTATCCGCAACGTCGGCCCTTAACCCATTTTTCGGTTACCCAGTGTCAACCTCGTCATCAAATCGACGTTCGTTATTTCTTCCTCATGGCCGTCGTCGAAAACGAGACCTTGCCCGGACTCTAGCGATCCTTTTCTGGATGCGATGGCGAACTCATATTACGATTGGAATATGCCTCACCGTCATCGTCTTTGTAGCGAGAGTCGTTTTTAGGAAAGGTGTGGTACGGTTTCCAAAAGGGATCGCTCGATGGTATATGCTTCTGTCAAAGAGGCGCTTGATTTCAAAGTGACATTTCTTTCCCTCTTCAACTTCTGTCCTTCTGAAATGTGACGAATTGCCATTAACTGGGACAAGCGACCTTTGGTCGTAGTTATACGACCCGTACTGTCATTCACAGTTGAACGTCGAATGCTGTGAACATAGATAAGTAATCAACCTCAGCAAACGTTTCTACTTCCAAAAGTGACTACAATTACGGCACAGACCATGGATATATATTGTTAGCTATCTCATAAGAAATATTCTGGAAGCTGCAAAATTTGTCAAGCATGATTGGTCTGCGAAGGAAATTAGTAACACACCTTTCCACCAGCATTTTGTGCAGCTTGCTGACTAGGCCCATCCCGCTCGTTTTCAGGTGCCGCATCAAAGACGTTGAAGTACATTGAACCACCAGGTCCCACTTCAAGGATGCTTGCTGAATTCCCGCAGCGATAGCAGTAGTTCGGTGCCGACCATACAGTTGAAAGATGCTTGTCGAATAGAGAAGCGTATCCCTCCATACAAAGCTGATGTGCGCGAAGAATGTGTGACATGTTATTTTGATCAAGAAACTTATACACCACGCCGGAACCAAACGTATACCCTGCCCCTCTGAGAAATATTAACTTGGAACGCTAGAAGGACAAGCGGATGCATTGTACCTTGGTGAGATAGCGAAGTCTTCCTTTTCGGGGTCAGGATCCGACCACACAAGGTCAGCCATTGGGCCTTCGTGGGGGATTTCTGGGGTTGTTGTTAGGATATGTAACACAATAACGTCAGAACAAGTGAAGCATACCTCTAAATCGATCAACGACTTTGATTTGATCGATTGAGTGGATTGAGGGTGAAAGCCCTGCCAGAGGTCATTTTAAGGCATAGATAGGATTGTCTGAAGCCTACCGCCGTGAACACAGAATATCCGATCATCGATGACAACGGACAGTGTCAGGAAGTCAAACATATCCGTGAAGTAGGTCCAAACATGGGAAGTTCCGTATTTCCGTACACATTCTGTATAGAACCCATACGTCTTTGGGGGGTATAAGGGAGGATCATCGTGTCAATTAATGATAATGGCTGACTTGAGTAACTGCTCTTGACTCGTGATTTCCTCTAATTAACTGGACGCGGTCGGGATATCGAAGTTTTAGACACGTCAACGAAGTTTTAGACACGTCAACAATGATATTGTTTCAACGCTGAACAAGCCACGGTCCACATAGTCGCCTTGGGGAAATGTCAAGGAATGCTCGACGGAAATACGATTGGCATACCAAGAAAGAGATAATTAGTGTTGGGGGCGTACCCTCCTATACGAAATATTTCTATAAGGTCATAGAATTGCCTTGGAAACTTGATTAAATTTTTTGTAGGAAATTTATCGTTGGCGTGACTCACCCATGGATATCACCAACAACTGTAACTGGTGCACTAACATGGACAACATTTGACTCGCGCATGAGGACCTCCTTCGTTTTCTCGCATATTTCGCGGAGCAGTACCTCGTGAAGGAGCTGTTTTCGTAGCAATTGCTGTATACATGCGTCGAGATCAAAAGGAGCCATTTTCAGAGATAAATAAATTCAAGCGATTTAGTGGTCATTTGTTTAACTCTGTTTGGCAGCAGCTTCTCCGCAGTGTTCGGCACCTCAGGCTTCTCTCCTTTAAACTTGCATCTAATTCTGGTCATATTTGACGTTTGAGTGCACGTAGCTTTTGCGCAAACCGCATTTTCTACGATGTTCTTGGTTTCTCAGTCGCCATACCTGCCGCCATGCTCCTCAAACTTTTCACCGTCAGATGCCGCCCAGTTGCGAAAAATTCATTTATATTTTAATCTGGCTCCTCAAATTTCAAAGCGCAGCAACATGGTCTAGCCATCGCGTTTTTTTCGCTTTCTATGGCTAACTCGGTATCTTCAGTAGCTTTATTCGGGATTAGAGGTCTTCTCAAATTCGGTCGTCGCACGAACCTTTCCGCCGACATTGTGGAAAATTTCTAGGACATTCGAAGCCGATCCTGCAGATTGTCGCTCGATTTCGGTTAACTTAGATTATCTGCCGCCGGTGCATGCACACGTATATACGTTATTCAAGAGACGAAATATCTTGCGCAACTTTCAGTGACTAAGCGTGTCTGACGAGCGTGTCCTGTTTTTTTTTGTGGAAAAAAAAAAAAGATATAATTTTTCTTAATCGGCATCAAAGAAAATACTGCCTCAGCGATTGTCCGACAATGGTACCTACAGCCAACTGGGGGGTGCATGTGGAAACCTCTCCACAGACAAGGTTTATACTATTTTGTCCAGGGTCTACTACCATTTCAAATTTAAAAATTTCCCACAGCTCCGGAGTCATTTCGAGATTAGGTAATGTACGGGCGTTTTTTTTATCGCTTGGGAACAATTTATCGCGCTTTTTGACCTTTGTCATTGGCCCCACAATGAGATATGGACAAAGCTACAAGTGGGTGTACATGTGTAAACCTGAAATTACGCATTAATTATACTTCCTTCTTTCCATACATCATTTTTCGTCTCAAGTTATGGCATGTTTGACAACGTTGGGTGGCTAACCTCTTTTGGATATCTTCTCGATTTTTAACGGTTTAACCCCTCCAATCTAGCGTTTTTCGAAGGCACGCTCATCTCTAGATTCGTCCTTGGTTTGCTGTTCCGAATTCATCTAGAACCTGTTTCCAGGAATGATTTTCCAGGCAAAGTAACCGCCTGATCAGAGGCATATCCAGAGCGAGGTAGACCTTGCTGCTTTCGATGTGGGTAGTCTCAGAAGCTTCTTAAACCATAGTTATTACAGCAAGTATAGCTAAGTTCAAATAGTTGGCCGCCGTGGATAACGGGCTCTTCCGTCGCTCAAATTTGGTCCAAAGATCAAAAGAATGGTCATGATCTAATTTGCGGATTCTCGTTCCCCGATGACTATTTAATTGCCAAGTTAGCTAGCAGACGTCTCCCCGGTTCCGTCTTATTAAAGGACAGCTAACTTTCCCATTGCTCCTCGGTCAAATTTTCGCTCTCACTCAGACCACCATCTCAAAAGTCCATTTCGTCCCGTTTGCTGGTACCCCTATGCATCAACGCGACCCGCGGCCTTCCTACTCTTACGACGATCAAAGCACGGCCTACCCATCTGGCCATGTACCTCATCACAGTGGGGAGTATGTTGCGACAGGATATCAACAGTACGATGGCAGCGCCCACTACTATGCTGCTCCTACTCACACAATGGGTGGCGTTAATGAATGTGCGTCCTTTTCCCATGACCTGTGTTTGTGCTTTCTGATCAGCTATGTAGACGCCAACCAATCTAACACATACGTTCGCAGCATGACACCCTCTCTCGTGTCACCGCATCGTTATCCTAATTCGAATCGTGATAGTCGATATCTAAACTCACATGGTGTCGTAGCCTCGTCTTCAAACCCACCTATCTCGCAGCCGACGTATGCACCTCAGAACCAATATTATGATGCACCATACATACCTCCCGACTACCGCACGCAGGTTTCGAACCACTCACATCCACGTATTCCTACTCCATCTGAAATAGCTAATTCTTATTCCAATTATCCCCACCATATGACAGCGCCACAGTCACCTACTATACCAGGAGACCCATACGCTTCCTCATCCCTTGAATACCCAGCTCCAATACATATGCTTCCTTCTTCTCATGCCCAAGGGCTTCATGGCCACCACCGTCCCCGGATTGTGACTGGGCGTCCGCGAACAGCATCTGCAGCGGCCAGTACATCCCCTACTTCTGCTTCGTCTCCCTCAGGCGAGCGATTTCCTTGCGATAAATGTGGAAAGACGTTCTCGAGATCTCATGACCGAAAACGACACCATGAAACTCAGCACCTTATTTCCCCCGTCATCCATAGCTGTAAATACTGTGGGAAAGAATTTAGCAGGTATCTTCCAATGATTTGGTCCACTTGTTTTAGTTGAGCTCATCGTACCTTTCCAGGGCTGATTCCCTTAAAAGACACTTAGACAATGGTTGTGACGAGATGCCTACACTACCCTCGTAGTGTTTTCTGTTGTGATAGCTTGAATGCTGTGTTGTGGGTCAGTCCTTATGTTCACTTTTCAAACACGTTTCTTTGACGTCAATCGTTAGGTCTTCTAGTGGTATCTTGTCCCAATTTACAATAGCTATCTATATCCACTTAAAATACCTCATTGGTCATCAGTTTTGCTAAGTCCTCCGTTGACTGCCTTAAATCGTCATTTCCGCGGAAGGTTAGAATGGTTGATTTGTTGTCTCGTCTGAAGATTCCTGTATAACAGCCTACGTCTCATGGGGATCTATCCGTCGAATTACTTGATTCCCGAAAAATGGTCAAAGATAAGTAGATGAATTGACGTATGTACGGCATTTTGCGCTGTAGGAGCTCTAACTACTTAAGTAGAGGTTGAACTTGAGATGATTTCAAATCTGTATACGTAGTTTCAACCTCATCATGAAACCGGATCCTAAATGCAGCCCAGCCTTCGTGCTGCTTCATAGTTTAGAGGCCTGCATGGCAAAGGACAATCAAAATATCTCCAAGTTCCCTCGCATGTAATGAAGTTGCTTTAAAAAAGTAGTCGCTTTAGAGAATCAATCAATTAGGTCGCTGGGTTTGTCAAACACTGTCGCGATGTCTCCCACACGGTCTGTGCGCGCCGATGACTTCAGAGTTAAGACATGACTTTCATTCCTCCGGTTGGAATAATCATTCTAATCGTTACAGCAGCAATGTGGCAGAATATGACAAACCAGGGACATAAACATAATGCCATGATTCTGATATTTTGCATTCAGGTGGTTACGAACTTCGAAGTCGTGCCCACAAAGTGTCCTGAGCCCTTGCCTTCAGCATCATGGGATCATGGAGATCCATCAAAGAAAATCGGCTGCGCGCTATTATCAAAAGATCATAGATCTACGGCATCGACAGCTCGAGAGTGAGAAATCCAATGAACCAAGCTTGGGTTTGGGTTGACTCAGCGCGTAATCACTGCCGATTTCCAAGTTTATACTCGGACCGAACACGAGACAATGATGTATGTGAGGAAGACCCAGAACAAGCGACAAGCTGGAAAGGGGTTAACACTGCAGGGCGTGCAAGTCATGTCACAAACAACTCACTAAGGAACAAGCGGATTGCCAGAACTTGGGTTTTCACTCTGACTCTGAATCGTCAGAGGTATCTGCTTCTGCCGTCTCCAGACCCTGGATCTGAACATCTTTGTCGTCTATTCCAGAGTTGTCCGCCTCTTTCTCTTCTTTAGCCTTTCTTTTCTTGTTGATTTTGTCTATAATCTTGTCTGCACGGTTGAAAATTCCACCGGTCGGGGCGCCGCAGGCAAGACACTTCGGCGTTTTGGCGTACCGTTTTATTGCACACGCAGAGCAGAAATAATGACCACAACGAGTCACAACTGGATCAGTATAATGTTTTCTGCAAATGAGGCATGCGAAAGGAACGTCTTCGTCCGAGTCGTTATCGACATCCGATTCATCTTCCACTTGCTTCTTGGCAGTTTCAGCCAATTTATCAAGCTGCCAACCGGCCAAATCTAAAATAAAAATAAAAACCGTTAGTTCCTGGTTTGATTCCCAATATAGTGGTAAGACTTACATGTCCCGCGATCGTGAAGAAATTTACAAGTGTCACCGAATCCACAATAACCGGTTTCTAAACAGGATGATCAGGTTCATATCATTCAAACCCAAGAACGGATCGAAGCGCAGACAGCAACGTACCTTTATAATCTTTACATACATCCGGTTGGTAATCAACAATTGTCACCGTCCGGATAGTGGTGGCGTTTCGCTGGGGTCCAACCCTCATGGCTTTGGGCACCTCTGTGCTCTTCTTGATGTGACTTCGATATGCACTCTGGCCATGATATTTACCGTCGTCCGGCACCTCTTCATCGTCCTCGCCAGCGTCTGCCTTCTCCTTCCTCCGCCGTTTCGCCAATAATTCCTCTGCCTCGTCGCCGGCCAATATATCCAGAGCGGCGTGGAGATGAGAACCTGCAGCTGTCCACTTGACATCTGGTCCATCCTTTTCCGGTGCATCAAAGTCGTCAAGACCATCGCGTTGGGAAGAAGTGCGCTTCGTCCCTGCACTGAGGAGATTGGATGTCCCTTTTCTAGAGGGAATTATGACTTCAGACTTCAATATGGAAGATGTGGAGTTTGTTGAAATATCGCCAGAAGGAGAAGCCGAACGCTTTCGAGTAGTTGTCGGACGTCCTTTACCTTTCTTTTTGAAAAAAGGAACGATTACTTGTTCTCCGGTAGTGGCCATGTCCCTGTGGTAAGTTGTAACTAGTCGAAGCCTTGATTCAACAGGAAATGTGACCTCTTGAGTCGTGACCGCTGACTAATAGGCTGACTAAACGCTAAACCGCGCGCGTCTACTCATGAGTCCTGGTACGAGTCTAGGTTGCGTACACATTGATGAAATGTACGCAACCTGCTCACTCTCGAAGGTTGGAACCGTGATTTATACTGGGATACTGCTAGCATAAAAATGTTGGATACACCTCCGACCTCGGTACTACTAATTATAACTTGAAGTACATGATCTTGAACCGCAGAGGTGTACAATGAATGCTTCATATAATTATTTGGAGACTTTGTTTTCCCAATCAGCTATCTATGGCAACTTACATGGCCTGATAGTTAATATTCGGACAGGTACTCAGGTCGGGTGATCATCACAGCTGATAAGATGACAAATACTACCCATAAGTACATGTGGCCTTGATTCTTATCTCGTTTGTTCCCGCATTGGAGAAAAGAACTTAGTGATAAAAGCATATATGTCCTACAGGCCCACATATAGTTTAGATAATTAATAGATTGCTACTGTATCTGAATCAGTTTTTTAAAAATACCTAGGGCCGGGCCGAAAGCAAATTTATTTGCATTCTTCAATTTTTATCTTTCTTCCGCTTTCTTCCACAATTTTCGCAATCGAGTATGCCAGCCTCAAGTCTTCACGGCCTCAACATAGTTCACCCCCGACAAGACGCCTCCGATTCTCAGGACCTCCTCGCCTACCCTGACCTCTCAGCCCAGCTTGATCTATGGACAAATCTCACTTTCGACTCTGACGAGCCTTATGCTCATAGGCATGAGGATTCTAAGTCTTCAAACGCCGCAGAGGAGGAGGAAGGAGCTAGATCACCCATTACAGGCGAGAAAGCTATAATGGACGGCCATATCAATGTCGTTACCCCGACCGATGTCGTCGTCAACCAACCGAACGATCCCCCCAATACTGCCGCCCTTTTCGATCTCAGCTCTTTTCTCGCAGGTTTTTCAGAAGAGCCTCATACTAGAAAACCTTCTCAGTTATCACAGCTGCCTCCTATCACCCCTTCTCTCGCTCAACTCCTCGCGCTCCACCCTAATCATGCACCGTCATTTCTACATGCGGTTTCGCCCCAATACAATCCACTTAGTGGTGAAAAGCCTGCTACATCCAAGTCCGAGGAATCCTTCGTACCTTCGAAGCGGGCTCGGACTCGCAAGGCATCCATTACAACCATAGATTCACCGAACTACCGCGAGGACAGTATCGCCCCAAGTGATGCTACCGTCCCAACAGGCAATTCCCTTTCCGCTGCAGAAGATAAGCGTCGTAGAAACACAGCTGCCAGTGCCCGCTTTAGGCTGAAAAAGAAAGAGAGGGAGGCAGCCCTGGAAGGAAAGGCAAAGGAATTGGAGACGAAGGTGAATGAGTTAGAGAGGGAATGCGAAGGATTACGCAGAGAAAATGGATGGCTCAAGGGATTGGTCGTCGGCGTTACTGGGGCTGCCCAGGGCTCGAATGCTTCTCAAGGCCTTTCAGTCCCTCCGCCTCTGCCTAGTACGGTTCCAAGAACGAAGAGGAGGAGGGGTGAGACCGAAAGTACTTGAGAATAAGGTTGAGTTCGTCGTTAGTCAGATTTTGTAACCTCACAGTCTTTCGTCCCATCCTTTACTCTTTTTATTCTATTCATCTTATTCTGTATGCGAAATCCTTCACTTTTCTACTGTCCTCTTTCCCTATAGTTCCCTATCTTCGTAACATCGGGCCCTAAGCATACAAAAAGAAGTTTTGACATATCTATCATGCCTTCAAAACTTACATCGGTACGAATCTACAGTATTCCTTATCATTTTCATGCCCACTAAAATATGTCTTAGATAAGCAAAGCTCAGATAAGAACCGCTTCCGCAATCAGTTGATTGGTTCCAGGGGTAAATCCGCCCGCATACTATCACTGTTCTGGTTACTGTATTGATCTCGGCCAAATTTTTTTAAAACGTTACATATACGGGCAATCGCCTCTCACAAGTGGTGCAGAGTCTCACCAAACTTGCGAGTTTGCCAACAGTGACTGGTGACAGTATTCAAATATCAATTATCACCTATAATGCTAACATATACAGTTGTCAAAAATTTAAAAAGGACTCGGGAGTTGTCTCAGCCTGCTTTGTCCGACAGAAACAAGTACCGATGAATCTTGCACATGGATAGTGAAGTAAAAACAAAAAGCTAGTTTAAATATAAAAGTGAAAGAAGGAGCAAGTCCATCAACAAGCCACTATATGCATGTATTGCGTAAGTCGGAAAAGAGTTTGTGATTGGAGTGAGATGTCAACTTGACGGGAAAAGAGCACACCAAAGGGGATATGGTCTACACCACCGCCGAGGAGGACGGAAGTGGAAGCCGGGGGTTCTTATGCCGATTCGGCAGTTGTCAATGTCACAGATCGTCACAACCAGAATTTGATCATACCATTTAAACTCCACTGATCTGATGGACAAACTCCGGCTTCCTTTATTCGATAAGTATCACGTGCATCCGATGAGCCGAAGCTCGGCACATGAGAGAGCGAAGATCGTGAGGACTAGCGGCCCGAACAAACAAAGCCAAAATCTATTTCCGAAAAGCTGGACTTCTTCCTCTTATATTTCTCTCGTTCGTACCCTACGCTTTTCATATTTCGTTTAGCAGTGCAACTAGTTCCATTCTATGATTTTGTGCCAAATTTTTCGAGCTGGCACTGTGTTTTTCAGTGTCGCACGACGATGACTCTATGACCTATTAGGTGGATTGACGATTATGCACGTAGCTGCCCCTTGATCAAGGTACCCTAAGACATTTTCAATTTATATAACATTGTCATTCTATTTAAAAATTGTGCCTACCAACTTGGATGGCGCAGCGAGCCCCCCGCAGTCGGCGGTATCTAATGTTTATATCCTCACTCTGATCCTTTCCACTTATTAAAATGATACCAGAATAGATTGCAGTATCGCTAATATAGTCCTTGAAAAGTTTGAGACATATCCAAGCAGTGGATACCGAGGAAGTATAAAAGTGACGACTCGGCCAACTGCCGAACATCTGATCATAGTATAATAAA